>Ga0222719_10000402_pt1 | contig 42976 bp, 50 predicted proteins | sample C33_34DmetaG_FD_165039 | JGI IMG/M metagenome (GOLD analysis project Ga0222719, IMG submission 165039) | Estuarine water microbial communities from San Francisco Bay, California, United States - C33_34D | ecosystem: Environmental > Aquatic > Marine > Unclassified | place: USA: California... | reverse complement strand
TCGCCGACCAGCAGCAGGTCCGTTTCCTGGACCGCATCCTAGAGCCCTGGGGCGAAGGCCCGATTGCAGAAGATGGCAACTAATCCGCCCCCCAAAGCCGACCCGGCCACCGCCCAGACCCTCGCGTCCAAGGGCTTCAAGGTGCTGCCGCTCACCGAGTACCGCAAGCACCCCGTCATTAAGGGCTGGCCCAAACTGAGCCCCAGCGAGGCCCACGACAAGCTCCGCTCGACCCTGGGCGCGACCGGCTGGTGCATCGATCTCCGGCCCAGCGACCCGACCAGTCTCCTGGTGATCGACGTCGACCGACCCGGCACCTCACCAGAGGCGTTCTGGCGCGTTCTGGACGGCGGTATCACTCCCCTGCCTCCTGGGGTGGGAATCGTGAGATCGACCAGTGGCGGTATCCATCTGTGGTTCAGGGCGCCCGTGGGCTACGAGTCCCGCCAGCCGCGCGAAAGCATCAAGGTCGGCGGCGAGGGCGGCTACCCCTGCGACATCCGTTGTTCGGCTCGCGGCGGCGTGGTCCTGAACCTCGCGGGCACGGTCGCCAAGAACAAGAAGGGCGAACTGGGCACGTACACCTGGGAAGAGCCTCTCATCGACCCGGCCCTTCTTCCGCCACTTCCAGAACACGTCTGGCAGCAGATCGCGAACACCCCTCCGCCGGGCGGCGCGGGCAAGAACGGCCCTGGGATGCCGACCGAGATCCATGACCTGCTGGGCGAGTTCTTCTGCCATCTGCCGGACGGCTGCATTCCCGATGGCACGTTCACGCAGCGGGCCTACGATCTGGGCCGCGTCATGGGCCGGATCTGGATGCGCCAGAGCCCGCCCCGCGCCTTCCTGGATCGCATGGTCGAGTTGGGCCGCCGTCTCTGTGCCGCTGATGGGCAGTCCGAGTTCAGCCCGAGTACCTGGGAACACCACTTTGCGCGTGGCTGGACGAAGGGCTGGGAGAACATCAAGGGGCAAGCCGTCATCATGCCCTCGGATGCCCGCAAACTTGCCGAAACCATTTTCGGCTCGAAGATCCGACTCCAGATCAACCGCGAGCGCCACCAGATCAAAAGCAATGTCCTAGAGGCGGGCGGCAAGGTCGAGGAGGTCGGCAACATCAAGGACCCGATCTTCGTCAAGGGTCTCCTGTGCCAGATGACCGACACGGACATTGACACGCTTGTCCAGAGCCCGCTAAACTCGAAGCGGTACTGGGATGCTTTCATCCAGTGCCTCAGCGCCGAGGCCAAGCACTCCAAGATCCTGAGCGACGATGTTGACGAGTTCCAGGACTGCCTCCGCCAGTGTGTGCGGGATGCCGCAGACGCGGGGCTCATCTCGGCAACTGCCTCGGGCGGCCAAGCCAAGAAGCCAGACGGCACGGGCATCGACCCGTACAAGCCCTGGCTGCAACTGGCTAAGGGCGACCTTACGCTCTATGTGCCCACCAAGGCGATGGAGCGGCTCACCCAGCAGTTCAGCGGCGCGACCCAGAAATACCTGGAAGAGATCGGCTTCCGCAAGAAGTACGGCATCCATGCCTGGGTCATTCCGATTCAGCCGCCCATCGACGAGGAGGACGGCGCTCTCACGAAACTGGTTGCAGCTCGCGACCTCGAACACCGACAAGCGAAAAGATGACTGAGTACCCCTGCCCCGAGTGCGGCTACGACCTTGAGTACCCGGAAGACGAATGCCAGGAGTGCCTCGAAATCGAGCGCGAACGCTGGGAAGACCTGAAAACCGATGACCGACGCCTCCCTTTCTAGAGTCCACACCCGATACCGCCCCGATGTCCGGCTCATTACCCGCTCAGGGTATCCGGGCACGGGCAAGACGACCCGCCTCGTCCGCGAGAGCAAGGACTGGGAAGGCAACTGGGCCGTCCTCACGTACGGCAAAGACTCGGCCGCCGCTCTCCTGGCGAAGGGCCTCGCGCCCGACAGGTGCGGCACCGTGTACGGCAACATCGGCACGTGGCCCCATGTCACCCATGCGACCGGGCTCCGGGCAAGTGGCGGCCGGACCCCTCCCACCTTCCAGCGCCGCGCCATCCGAGACAGCGACGATCTGGCCCTGGACGAGTATGTCAATCTTGCGCCCTCCAAGGTCAAGAAGGACCCCGAACTCCAGGCCCTCGGCGGCTGGACACCTGAGGAGGGCGAGCCGCCCGCCTGGGTCTGGGAGCCGCCTTCCACCGAGAGCCGCAAGTACGCGGTCGGACTGGTGCGCTGGCTCTGGAAGGGTGCGCCCCTCGTGAGCGACCCCCTCGACTTCGTGGCATACGACGAGGCCCAGGACGCGAGCCGCCTCGAAATGGCCGCCGCGCTTGCCCTTCTTAAGCCGGGGGGAACCTTGCTGGCTTGCGGCGACGAGGGTCAAGCGATCTTCGGCGCGTTCAAGGGCTACCAGCCGGGAGAACTGCCCGCCGCCTGGGACTGGGCCGACGAGCGCGAGTACCAGAGCCCCGGCTACCGGGTCGGCGCCCCCGCCACCGAGGCCGCCTCGGAGGTACTGCGGCCCTACGTGTGGCATGACCCGGCCCTGTACACGGCCCAGCATTCGACCCTGATTCATCACTGGGATATGTTTCGGCCCCCGGACAACGGCATGGTCTTGTCCCTGAGCCGCCACCTCGGCAAGAAGTACGTCCGAGAAAACAATCTCAAGAACGTCAAGCTCGTTCCGGGCGTGACGGGCAATCTGTCGGTCTCGACCATTCACTCGGCCAAGGGTCACGAGGCGGACAGCGTCTACCTGCTGCCCTGGTCGAGAGGGATGCTTAAAAAGCTGGACGAGGGCGACCCCGAACTTCTGAAAGTGGCTTACGTAGCGTTGACTCGGGCTCGCTACCATGTACACTTACCTACTGAGCTTTACCTTCGCTGGAGGCGATAGAGTGCAAGACCTAATCCTCGACACCAAGAACGGCCAGCGCCGCTTCAACATCACCATCCATGAGGACCGCATCGTGGTAGATGTCCGCCGCCGCTATGCTGCGGGCGACTGGGAGCCCTTCACGGAGTTTGTCCTGAACCTCTCACAGTACCATAGCCTTGTATCGTGGCTGGTGGACTGGGAGTTCCAACTCGAATCGCATGGGTAAGGGCGGACAGTTCATCCAGAGCGCCCGCCAGCTTCGGCAACTTCTCCCCCAGGACCCTCTCTGGGTTCTGGACACCGAGACGGACGGCCTCCAGGTGGTCGGCCCCCAGAGCCGCGACCGCGCCTGGATCGTGGGCATCGCGCCTTCCGAGGCCGACGCCATGTTCTACCTGGACTGCGGGCATCCCGAGTGGCCCGAGATGTTGGGGGCCCTAGAGGAAACCCCGCTCGTCGGGCACAACCTCAAGTTCGACATCCATGCCATGAACGCGAGGCCCAAGGTCCCGTGGCTCGACACGATGGGCGGCAAGTACCGCGAGAACACGGCGGGCCGCAAGAGTCTCGACGACCTTTTTCCGGGCGAGAAGCTACCGACCCTTCCCGAACTGAAGGGGTCGGGCGACTCCCAGAACCGCATCGGGACTCTGCGCTATGGGCTCAATGACTGGGACCCGCGCCTCCTGATGTACCTGGAGGACGATGTCCTGAAGACGAAGCGGCTCCACGCGGACAACCTCTACAACAGCAGTAACCTATACACGGACCTCGATACGCGCACCGAGTACGTCACGCACCTCATGGAGGTTCGCGGGGTCCGGCTCCTGCGCGACAAGCTCGACAACCTTGGGGCCATCCTAGGGCCGCTCGCCGACGAGGAACTTGCCAAGATTCGCGCCCTCGGCTTCCAGGGGAACGTCGGCAGCAGCCAGCAACTCCTCGGTTGGCTCCTGGACCAGACGGATTACGTGCGAACCGAGGCGAAGTGGGATGACGAGATCCGCACCCATGCGTTCGACAAGTTACTGCGGAGCTGCAAGTTCCGCTGGAAATACAAGGAGCGCGGGTACTTCAAGGCCAGCACGGACGGCAAGCGGGTGGTCGGCCCCCTCGCAGCGGAAGGCGATCCCCTCGCCCAGGCTCTCATGGAGTATCGGACCTACTCCAAGAAGAAGCGCGATTTCGTGGACCGGCTGCCCGACTTCGTCCAGAGCGACGGACTGGTTCACGGGCAGATCCGTACCTGGGGCACGACCACGACCCGCTTTAGCCACGCGAACCCGAACCTCGGGCAGATCCCCAAGCAGAACAAGACGAAGCGCGAGATCGAACTGGGACTGGCCCTCCGATTTCGCGAGTGCTTTACGGGCGCCTCGGGCTACATGAGCGGGGCCGATTTCGGGCAGGTCGAGATGCGCGTTGCCGCCGCCCTGAGCGGGGACGCGAACCTCCTGGCCGCGTTCAGTTCTGGGCGCGACTTCCACACGGACACGGCCTGTCAGGTTTTCGACCGTACCCCGGAGACCCTTCGCAAGGAGGAGCGGTTCGCCGTCAAGCAGATCAACTTCGGAATCCTGAACGGGATGCAAGCGAACCGTCTCGCCATTGCCATCGGTTGCCGCCCCAGCGAGGCAAAGGCGTGGCGCGAGGCGTACTTGGCCCGCTTCCAGGGCCTTGCCGACTGGATGACCGCCGTGACCCATACGGCCAATCATCAGCGCTACGTGCGGGGCGTCGATGGGGCCATCCGAATCTATGACCGGGGAAGCGGCTCTGTGAATAACGCCGTGTCCTTGCGAGTGCAGGGAGGCGCGGCCTTCCTCATGAAGCACGGGCTCGTCGCCTGTGAGGAGGCGGGCCTTCGTCCGGTACTGAGCGTACACGACGAGATCGTGGGCGACATCAAGGGGCGCGGTCCCGAGTACGCAGAGACGATGGCATTTGCCGCCAATAATGCTTTACCTAGCGTGTTCGGTGCTGTAGACTTTACGGCAGAAGGCGGTCACGGAGACTCCTGGGCCGCCGTCTAGGTTGTTCTTTAAGCACGCAGGGTCGCGGCCGTTGTCCGTTGTTCAGCAAGCGCGCTAGGGGGCTTGTCCCTGGAAAACCCCTAGCACCCCACCATGAGCATCAAGAAGAAAATCGAAGGCAAGATCGAGAAGATCCTGGACGAGATGGATCGCGCTGCTCCTGCCGAACTGAACTCGTATGCCCGTGCCATCGCGGCACTGGCCTCGGCGCTCTCGGAAGTCTCCGGGGGTTCCGCCCAGGGCCTAGCAACCCTAATCGAACAAGCAAAAGTCAAGGAATCTGAGAATGAGTGAAGAACTCCAACAGAAGGAAGACGAGATCAAGCTGAGTGATCTGAACTTTACGCCCATGTCGGCAAACGCCGCACAGGGCAAGCGCGAGCCGCGTAAGCAGCCGCCTACCATGCAACGGTGGGCGGGATGCACGATCACGAACATCCGGCCTTTCAAGCCCCGCACCTTCGGGGACGAGGAGCCGGTTAACCCGCCCGACTACCGACTCCAACTCACCATCGACACGCATGGTCAGTGGGAAGAAGAGGACGGCTGCGTATTCGTGTACTTCAACTGGTGGGAAGGGCAGAACCCGTCCGAGCTTTCCAACTGGCACAGCGTTAACTGCGCTGTTTGGCCGAACGAGAAGGACCGGGAAGGCAAGACTCCCGCAGACATGGTTGGGCAGCAAGTGACTGTCTGCACCATGCCTGGGAAGAAGCCGGGCTCCGTCAAGATCGTCCTGGAGGCGAACGACTAACCGCGTACCGCTAGGGCTGGTCCGGCAACGGGCTGGCCCAAGCAACCCTACCTATGCTTACGAAACAAGAACACGCTGACTGGTCCCACCTGTTACAGGAGGCCCTGCACCACGGGATGCTGAATATGCAGCCCGAACACCTGGACTACTGGATCGAGGACCTCGGCTCTAGTGTCCGGCGAACCTTCTTGCCCGAGACCGACACCCGTCCGGCACGCATCAAGCCCTCAAGCGGCCTGAACTGCCAGGGGCTCGCCGCCCTTACCCTCCAGGGCAAGACCGAGGAGCGGGGGCGGCCTAACCTCGCGAACTTTGCGACGGGGCACTTCCACCATGCCCTGTGCTATGCCGCCCTCCAGAGCGCACTCCCCCCGGATGCCATCGAGCTTACCCTCGAACAAGAGTTTTCCCTCCCCGATTCGCTGTCCTGGTGGCCCGAGAAAGGCACACCAGGGTTCAGTGATCGGAGCTTCGTGGATATCTCGCTGCGTGTCCTGGAAGACGGCTGGCTGCCCGAGGGCGCGCCGACGCACATCGTGGCCGACATCAAGACGAAGCCGGGCCGCTCGATGGCCTACGCGAAGCCCGTCCACAGTGTCGATCACGATGTCTTCGGCAACTCGGAGCAGGTCGCCGTCTACTCGGAGATGCTGGGAACGCTCGACAACGGCGCCATCATCCTGAGCGTGAACAAGGAAGTCCCGGCCCTAGAGGATGGCCGCTTCGGGGTCAGCTACATCTGGCCGGACGACCTCAAGCGAGTCCGCGACCGTGCCCAGGCCCGCGTCGAGGGGGCGATTGCCGGGAAGTTCGTCCCAGAGCTTTGGCTGCGGCGCAACGAGCCCAACGCTTCCGGGCGTGGCAAGCTGTTCGTGCCCTGCAACAAAGTCAAGGGAGGCGAGGGCGAGACCTACTGCAATGCGAGCGCCGCCTGTGAGGCGCTGCGGGAGAGTTGGGAGGTATGACCTCCATCGTCTCCGAGCGCGAGGCCCAGTACGGCCCCTGCACCGTCAACCACCCAAGGACGCAAGCCCTTTGGTGCGCGTACCTTGCGTTGCTCCCAGGGCAGCCCACGGCCGTCGATGTCTGCGTCCTGAATATGCTCCAGAAGATCGCGCGGGCCATCCATGATCCGACCTTCGAGGACAACTGGGTCGACATCCAGGGCTACGCCGAGAACGCGCTGACCCTGGCCCGCGCCGACCGATGGAAGCCCTAAAGACCTGTAACATCTGCGGCGTTGCCAAGGTCCTAGACGAGTTTCCGCGCGACAATCGGAACGTCAAGGACGGACGCAAGACCTACTGCAAGCCCTGCCAGAACGCTCGCCGTCCGAAGCGCGAGTGCCCTGAGTGCGGCCTCCTCAAGCGCACCGACACGGGCTACCACAAGGGCCAGTCCGAGTGCAAGGCCTGTAGCGCCGCTCGCTGGAAGGGCCGCAAAGAGCGCATCTGCCGGAGCTGCCGCCTAACCTACACGCGCGACGAACTCAGGGACGGCAAGTGCGCTGGCTGCCGGACCATCTCGACCCTGCCGCCGGTCCCCTCGCCGCAGCCCGCCCGTCCCGGCTGCATCATCTATAAGGGTGTCTGCTTGGTCCTCGAACTTGAGGCCGAGTCCTGGCGTATCGCGCCGGTCAAGGTCTGTAAGCAGTGCGGGGTCGATCAGCACCTTGAGGTCTGCCTCGACTGCACGGACCCGGTGGGCGCGGGCGATAGGCAGAAGTCGATCCGGCCCCTTAGACCTTGCCCCGACTGTAGGGCCTGGAGTCCTGGCGGGCAGAAATGCTACGGGTGCAGGGACTAGAGCAGCCCCATGAGCGCGTCTTCCCACTTGCCGATCTCGGCCCGGAGACGGCTGACCCGCGCGTCCACGTTCTTGAAGCGGGTAGTCTCCGCAATCTGGAACATGGCTTCCGCGTAGGCGATGTCGTGCAGGGTAGCGTAGTCCTGCACTTCCTGGAGGCGCTGGGTGACGAGGAGGCCCAGCTCGTACTGGCAAGCGGCCCACCCGTAGGCGGCAACGACCGCATCGGGCATCTCAGGGCTGATCCCGTGTCGCTCCAGGATCTCGCCCGCGAGTTGCTCGACGCTCTGCTCTAGGAGAGGCGGATCGGCGCCCAGTCTGTGCCGGACGGCGGCCTTGTCGTCGCGACTCCAGACCGGCTGGATGTCGTCGTTGTCTTTGGGGAGGGGTTGCTGGCTCATACTTTGATCCTCACAGGCAGGTCGCCGGGGGCAAGTGTGTAGGTCGTGACATCGGCGCCGACCCTGACGCGCATCGTGCCCTCGATGAGGATGATGTTCGCAGAGCCGCTAATGCTGATCTCGCCGCCCTTGTTGTCGGCAGCGTAGGTATCATGCTCGTCAAGCAGGTAGAAGTCCCAGTTGCCTGGGGCATCGGGCGCGGCCCTGTAGGAGGACCACGGGGAGATCATCAGTTCCCGCACGTTCGGCGAGAGGTACTTCCAGATCACGAAGCCCTGGGGAACGCGCTCGCCTGTACCGGGTTCGCGGGCCCACAGGACCATGTTCTTCATGCGGGCCGCATGGAACGTGACCTGCCCTGCCGAGTCGTAGGCGAGCCCGCGCAGGTTGTTGACCGCGAGTTCGCTGTTCTCGACGAGCTTGATGTAGACCCGGACAGGCTCGGGAGCATACTCCCAGGTATTCGAGTGGAACCAGGAGAAGATGAACGTGGTGAGAAAGTACTTCATGTCGTCGTAAAGGCGATCAGGATGGCGTCATCCTCGTGGTCGGTGGTGTCGGCCGTCCCGGTAGTGAGTTGCTGGACGGCCTGGGAGATGCCCCATTTCTTCGCGGCCCTAGAGTCGGCGGGTCCCTCCCAGTCTTTGTACGGGACACCGATCTGTTTGGCGGCGAATGTCTTGAGGGCCTTGGGCGTGATCTGGGACATCGGGATATCGTGCCGCGCCGCCCAGCCGCCGACCACCCCCAGGACCCAGTGCATCGTACAAGCGTTCTGGCCGCCTCGCCGCGAGCCGCCGTACCCGAAAGGGGCCGCCTCGATCCGCACTCGCTGGGGCCGGGGGAGCGTGGCGAACATTTCCTCTAGAGCCCTGTTGACAAACTTGGGCATCGCGAGGTAGACTCGGCCGCAGTCGACCGTGCGAGTCGCCAGCACCCTGCCGGTACTCGTGTCGACGAGCGCAAGCCCTAGGTTGCGAAAGCCCGGATCAATGCCAAGAACAAGCATAATCAGAACAGGTCCGCCGGAGGTTCGTGGTACTCCTCATCGAGCATATCCAGGACCCAGCTCGGCAACACAGAGCCGCAGTCCTCGAACGGGCAGTCGCCGTTGGGGAGGAGGTACGCATCGCAGTTGGGGCACTGGAGGTCGGGCATGGCACTGAGGCAGCTTTGGCTAAGTGAGGAGTTACTGAGGGGGCACTATCACTGGGTCCATCTTCAGACCTTGATGAATGTAGGTAGCGGCGAATGACTCTGTTCCGAATCGTAGACCGTAAAGCCAAGGACCCAATCCGTCTGCCGACCACGGACGAAATCGAAGGCAGCTTTACGCGTGTCCCCGCCGTAGCCGCCCTCATGTCCATAGACGAGCTTGCGACCCACCTTGCCAAACAGAGTCCCCTGCTTGTGGGTGTGGCCGATGTGTACATTTACCCCGTGATTCAGAGCAAACTTGAGGGCGAGACCCCCGCCGAACTTACTGGAGCCCAACCGGCCTTCGTGCCCGTGGTAGATTGCGACGCACTGACCTTGCCCGCATCCGACTTTATGGCCCGCTTTGACCATCCGGATATCGTAGTCCGCTACGCCGACGTACTCCGGCCAGTCTACGCCAATGTTGCGGATCACTGGCGCTCGGTTCTGGATGTAACTCGACCATCGCGCCTCGTGGTTGCCTTCGATGTAGACGATGTCTGCCTTGGGGCTAGCTTGGCGCAGCTTGTCCAGCCAGAGGGAGTGTTCTGCTACTTCGCGCTCCAGGTTGTCCTCCCAGCGGGGGTTACGGCGATGCTGCGAAAGAGCATGGAAGTCTGCGATATCCCCCGCTAGTACGATCTTGCCGGGGCGTTCCTTTCGCAGGTACTCGTCAACCTTCTTCTGCCATCGGGCGCTCTGGAAGGGGACATGGACGTCATTCAGGACTAGCGTTTTCAAGGATCAACTTCAATCTGGTCAAGCCCCGGCATTCCGCACTCAGGGCATTCTGTACCTTCAAAGGTTCCACGCCTCATCGGCACAATCGCGAACTCCGTATTGCCGCACTGGCGGCAGCTCAGGAGGTCGAGCATCAGGGGGCCCTCCTCGACGCACGCATCAAGGAGCATCCCGTAGAGGTCATCGTGAGGGAAGTCGTCGGGCCGGTCGGACATAGGTCAGGTACTCGCCCTCTAGGGTCTCGATGATTGCCTCGACCTCAGAGTAGAGGGCCGCGCCACCGCTGCGACTGTAGCACACAGGGCAAGGGTTGGCAAGGTCAGCCACCGTTCTTCACCTTCCGATCTACAGTCTTTACCAGCAATACCTTAGAGATGATCTCGTAGGCCGCCCAGATCAGGAGCGCCCGGATCAGCCAGGTCGTGAGGTCCGACTGCGCTTGCTCGACCAGCGGCTTGGCGGCGTTGTTCGCGGCCTCGGCTACGGCCTCTTGTAGCCCTGCGATGTTCCAGAGGTTCTCCTGGACCTCGGCCAGCTTCAGGTCGGCCTCGATGTTGCCGACAAAGTAGAAGCCGAGCATGGCCCCGCCGAACGAGCCGATGGGACCGCCGTAGACCGCGCCGAGCGTCGCCAGCCCTGAGACGATGCTGCCCTTTCCTGCCGTGTCACCGGCTTCCTTCCAGAACCCGGCTTGGCAACTGGACAGCGCCAGGACTAGACCCAGCGCAGCAAGGCGTAGGCGATGACGCACAGGGCTACGGTGGCGGCGAGCTTGGGGTTCTGCTTGATTCGTTGGATGAGGTTCTTCATCGGGTCATGCTGTAGAGGAGAGCGGCGAACCCACCAAGGAACGCCGTGAAAGCGCTGAGGATCTTACCCCAGTGGTCAAGTAGGAACCTGCCGATACGACCCTCGACTACGGTGGTCCCGTCTTTCTTTACCAGTTCCAACTGGTCCGACAGTGCCACCATGTTGAGTGCCATCGAGCGCATGGGCTCCACCTTCATCGGGTCGATGTCGATGCAGCGCACCAGGAAGACAAGCACATTACGGTCTTGGTCCAGCACACCATGGACATCGATCTCGACTGGTACCGGAAGACCATAGGGGTCTCGGTACTTCTTCTTCATCGTGTAGTTCTGGAGGACATCCTCGGGATCGAGGACCCGCCTCACCATAGCGAGGTCGTGCTTTCGGTCATCCTCCATAGTGATGGAGGTCCAGGCAGTGCCGACAAGCTGGTCTGCCGAGTAGCCGAGGATGTCGGCGTACTTCTGGTTGACCCAGAGGAACACATTGGTTTTGATATCGACGAGCGCGACACCCTGGTAGGGATCCTGCTCGAAGATGGTCTCTACCTGGACGGGACTAAGATCGCGCGGGCTTGATATGGTCATCGGGAGCCGAAGTCTTTTTGAGTGGTTAAGAGGGCTTCACGGATACGGAGGGCTTCTTCGCGAAGTTCCCGTACCTCGGAGGCAGATGTGGCTTCCTGAGCCATAAGTTCTAGGCGGCGCAGCTGGCGCTTTGCCATGTTCGACTGGAATAGGGCTGCTTGCTTCGGGTCGTTGTTGAAGCGGGCGGGCAGCACCATACTGAGTAGGGAACTGTCCAGTGCTTCGAGGTCTCCAGTGATCGCCTGCTCCCCAAGACGGCCGACGAAGGTGGCATCGAGAAGGGCCTTGGCCGCACTGTCCGCCTCAAGGCCTTCATCGCCGATAGAGTCTTTGATGATACCGGGGAAGCCACCGCCGCCGACCGCCATGAAAGCGGGGGGCTCGACGCTCTGGACGCCTTTAACCGTAGCGACTTCGCCGGGCAGGAGGTGTTCAGCCGCGCCCATCACAGACATCAGCGCGTCAAGGTTCGCGTTCATGCGGCCCATGTCGGCTTGGAACTTACCCTTCTCGTAGACGATTTTGCCGTTCGAGTCGACGCCCATGTTGCCGTTCTGCTCTAGGGTGGTGACCCATTGACTTGCCAACTTCGGGTCGCGGGCCATCCTTTCGAGTGACCAAGGGATGTACTTGCGACCGAAGGTGTAGTAGGGGATGAGGCGCTTAAGGATCTGGCGCTCGCCGATACCTAGCGTCGAATAGTCTACATGAGCGCGGCGGGCGAGTTCATAGGCGTCCTCGACCTTATGACCATCGAACACAAGGGCGTAGACCGTAGCCATACGAGCGCTCATCTCAGGAACCTGCGTCGTGGCGAGGGCATCATCCCAGAACTTCGTGACACCTTCTTGCCAGGTCTTGTCGTCCGCGTAACGGAGTCGCTCAAGTTCACCTGATTTCTCAAATGATGTGACATTGGTGCGGCCTCCCACCTTAACGTCTTGCCGGGCGAAGGTACCGGAAAGGAGCCCTGATTCGACGGCACCCATCCACAGGTCTTCGTGGGTGATCTCGTCGCCGGAGGGCAGTTTGATACTACCCACCTCATCCAAGTCGTCGAGGCGTTTGCCGGTCACCGCGCCGAACACCATACGGGCGGAATCGCGGCCGGTTTTCAGCTCGCCTTTAAACCCGGCTGCGCGGGACATACTCTTGGGGACGTTAGCTGCGTCTCCGAGGCCGAACATTACCTGGGCGACTGCGTAGTGCCCCATCGCAATCGAGCCGACACTGGCACCGGCCGCCTGGCTCTGGAAGATGCCGGAGATCAGGTTGCCCACATGGTGAGCGGGGCGCAGTACCGTCTGGAACTTCTTGAGTCCGAAGTTTACCCAGTCGTACACTGCCCAGGCTTCCGCAAACTTGCTCGGCTCTGGAGCGACCTGCGACCGGAACATCTGGAGCATATCGTCACCCCCCGCAACGACCCATTGGCCGGGGCGGGCATCTTCTAGGGCGTTCAGGCGGGCGCCCCCGAGTTGGTGCGCGACGAACGCCTGCCCCACCGAGTCGGAGGTGTCGTCCATGAGTTCGATGCTCATTTTGTCGCGGCGGACCTCATGGAGGTCGACGAGGGCCCGAGTTCCGTCGGGCTGCTCGACCACCATGTAACGCGCCGTTTCAATACTCTCATCCTGCTTAGTGCCGATGCGGACGCCCTTATCGTCGGCCTTGAACTTCGTGCGCTTATTCGAGTGCTTGATCTGCTGGTGGTTCGCGTCGAGAAGTTGGACGATGCGCCCCCCGATGGTACCCGTCTGCATCGACGCTTCATGGCCGAAAAAGTCGTCAACCAGGCGGGCGGAGTTGTACTGCTCGAAGTCCCGGCTCATGCGGGCCATCATCAGGTCAACGTGGTCATCGATGTATTTGCCCGGCTTGAGTCCTTCTGCCTCAAGTAGGTCGCCGAGTTCCTTAGCCAACTTCTTTCCTTCCGGGCCGGTCTTCTCCAACTCGTCCATCTTGGTGCCGATCTCCTCTAATGTGAGGCTCCGGCCCTGTTCAAGTCGCTTCTTGAAGTTGGAACTGACGCCTTTGAGCCCGGCCGTGGTTTTGTCTACTTGGCCCAGTAGATCGCGCAACTTCCGCTCTCGACGGCCATTACGGAGGCGGGGCAAATACCCGAGAGGGGCACCCATCGAGAAGCTGTTGGCCTGGTGCGCGAGACGGGCCGCATCATCCGAGAGCCCGAAAACGAAGTCGAGGTCGTCGGCGTCAGCCTTCTTGAAGACGGCCTTCGCCTGCTCTGGGACCATGCGGCCGAGGGCTTGGGTGCCGCGCTCTAGGCGTTCGAGGGTGAGTGAGGTAAATCGGCCTTGTTTGAGGTCCCCAAGCGCCAGCATATAGTCCGCGAGCGTCTGCATCTCTGGCGTAAGTTCGCCAAGCACGAACGGGACTTCGACCTCTTGATCGACAAAGGCTTTCTTCGGAGGGAGCCCTTGACGTTGGCGACGCAGCGTGTCCCGCAAAGTTCGACGCAACTTCGGGTCATCGGTCGCGTCGATGGCCGCTTTCAGGTCGTCGGCGTCAAGATCTTGGAGGCGGCGGCTCTGGGTGGCCTTGCCCACATCGAAGCGCACAAGCGCCTCGTCCTTCACCTTTGGCCGGTTCTTACGGACGCTCCGGATCTTGGAGCGCAACTCGGGGTCAAGCACTGCGTCGGTATGGCGCAGCTCGTCGAGGTCCTCCATCGAGAGTTCGTGGATGCGCTTACCGGCAAATCTAGAGGCCATGCGCGGGCCGAGTTGCTCGGCTTCGAGGCGCACCATCTCGTGACGACTAAAGTGGCGCCCCTCGGAGTTGAGGATGTCGAGCGTAGCACTGTCCAGCGCGTCAAGCATACGCTCGGTGCGCTTATCCAGCCGGGTGATCCCTCTCAGGGCCTCAACCGTGCCGCGAGCCCGCCCAAGGAAGTCGACAAGGTGCTGCGCCCCAGCGAGCCGCTCCTCCTCCTTGTCAGACCGGATGGCCTTCATCGTTGCGCCAAGGTCAAGCGGGTGAATGGCGCCCTCAGTGTGGATGTTGAGGACACGGCTGACCTCCTCGACTGACATACCCTCGGCCTCAGCGATCCGCTCGACGCGCTCGATGAGGGCTTTCTGCTTACCCTCAAGGATCAAGCGCCCTTGTGCCTCCCGCTTGAGGTGTTCGTCCTGGAGTTCCTTGATCCACTCTGAGGTGTCAGGATTGCCTCGGTGGAGCATCTTCTCACGGAACTTGCGGAGACCCTGGCCCGCGTTGTAGGCGACCTCGGCCGACCAATGGCCGGTCCCCAGGTCGGGCATCTCGCGGCGCACAAAGTCGGTCTTTGCTTTCTCCAGGATGCGGTCGGCGCGCTTACCCTCGACGCGGATCTCGTTCAGGTATTTGCCGAGTGGCTCTGCGATGTTCTCAGTGGCGACCGGGTTGGTCTTACTCTTCGGCCACTTGAGGATCTGCTCTCGGAGTTCCTTGGGGATACCGCGAGTCTTGACGATTTCCTCCAGCGGGGCGCCAGCCGCGATCTTCTCTCGGACGCGCTTAACGACTTGCTGGATGTCGGTTTTCTGGAGTTTGCGCGAGGCCGAGCCATAGAGTACCCTCCACTTGGCGGCGGCCAGCTCGTCGTTGCCGAACTCTCCGACCTTTGCCGTGAAAGCCGACTCCAGGGCCGACGCACCTAGTTTGAACGCCTTGGGTACCGCCGCGATGTCTGCGAGGCCGTCCATGACCATATCCCCTACGTCACCCATACCTCGGATGCCGTTACCCATCCAGCGCCAGACGGGCTCCATCTTCTCAAGAGGCTTCTTGTAGAAGAGGTGGTTCTGGAGGGCGAACCAGGACTTATGCTTCTGGAGCGGAGCTGGCGCCTTCTTGGACGCGCCCCACCGGGCGAGCCCTGGGATGGTGATGAGCAAGTCCTCCTTGGCGGACGTTTTTACGATGTCCTCGATGAGCGTGTTGCCGCCTACTTCGCCAAGATCCCGCGCCGCTCGCTTGACTGCTCGCCCCTTGAGGGACCCTTCTTGTAGACCGGCGTGCAGCGCTTCACGCAGTTCCCCCGCCGTCCTGAACTTATTGACGTCGATGCCCTGGTCTGCAAGCCGCTTACCCTTCTTCATGCCTCCGCCAACCTGGGCAGCGCGGACGCTCTTGCCGGCCTTCGCAATCCCCGTGACGCCGGCAGTCAGGTACGTGGCCGGGTCGGTGAGCATATCGGTCAAGAAGTTGGCGACACCACCCCGGTCGCCGAATACCTCTTCCACGGTGGCGTCCGTTTCATGGGAGGCCATGACGCCCAGGAGGGGCATGAGTTCTGGGGCGACGATCCCCTCACGACTGAAGAGGTCGATGTCCTCATCCTGGAGAGCCCGCAACGTCCGGTAAAGGACTTGTTGCGGGATTCCGAGGGTGGAGTTATAGACGCGTGAGAGGAGGTTGGTCATCGAAGTTGTCGCGCTCGATTCTCTTGTTGCAGCGCACTCTGCGGATCGGTCTGCATGAACTCGTCGACCTCTTCAGCAGAGGAAGTCAGGTACATCAAGGCGTTCGTTGAGGGAGATGAGACCGTATCAGCCCGTCCGAATAGGAGAGGCTGATAGGTGACAAACTCTGCGCCTAGATCCATCGAGGCGATCACGTCGTCGATGCGCTGGCCGTAGTCATCGGCATAGGCTGCGATGTAAGAGTTGAACTGTTGCTGGCCCGCAGAGGTTGCTTGTTGGCGCACTCCGAGTTGGAAGGCACCGGCCCCACTCATGTACTCTAGAGCACGACGGACTTTGGCACCTTCTGTGGCACCTTGATTGACGTACTCGATGAACTCGTCGCGCTGCGCGTTTTCCCCGTCTTCGAGGGTAAGAGACAGTCCAGTCCCCTCTGGCGCCTTGGCTGTCATGCGGTCGTAGAAGCCCTCAAGGTCTCCGTGGGCGACAGCTCGGGTGGCGGCGAACATAGTTTGCTCTGCCATGTTGGTCACGGCCGGGTCGGCGGCAACGCTCTGGAGGAGTTCGAGTTCCTGGGTAAGGCCAGTGGTCCGATCCTCGTCACCTGCGGCAACTGCGACGGTGAGTTCATCCTGGATGTCCTCCATGAGTGATCCCGCAGCGGCACTGTTAGGGAGCACCGACCGGACGATTTCACGGCCGTAGACGCTACCGCCCTCCCGCACGAGTTCGAGTTGCTGGGGGTTGTAGCCCTGCTTCTGCATCCAGTTGCGGGCTTGCACATCCCCCATTCCAGAGGTCTGCTCGCGGATCTCCGCCGCAACCTGTGGCGACATGACACGGAAGTTCGCACTGATGTTGCCGCCAATGACCTCGGCCGGGTTCTCGTAGGTCAGGGCCAAGTCTTCGATGAACTCGTAGTCCTGGGCAATGGCTCGCTTCGTGGAGGCAATCGTCCCCTCGTCCCAACCTGCGCGGGCCGCAACCTGGTCGACCGCCCTAAGTGCGGAAAGGGTAGGATTCTCAGCAGCGCCGGTCGATCCCTCGAAGGCTGCGGCAAGTTCGGTTGCGCCGGTGGCCGTCAGGGTCATAGCGCCGTTCTCGTCCATGATGAACGCGGTGCTAGGGAGTTCAAGGTCGATGTCGAGTTGGGCGCCAGCGTTGGTTGCGGCCTCGCCAACGCGGGCGCTGAAGTCCCGCTTGGCCTCAAGGCGCTGGAGAGCTGCCAACGAGTTCTGGACGTCACCGATTTGAACGTTGTCAATGGCCTCGGCAAGCGCGGGGGCGTTACCAAGGTCGCGGCCGAGCTGCTCGGCTAGGCTTGCGAGGGAGGCATCGTCGCCTTCGCCCTGGAGCATACCGACAATCTCGCGGACAGCAGGGTCCTCGATGTCTGACAGGCTGGTGTAGTTGAAGTTCTCGAGGTAGCCTACGATGGTGTTACTCACGTCATAGGCTTGCTGCTGCGTCGAGTCCTTACCATAGCGCTGGGAGATGACTGTGCGGCGGGTCTTAGTCGACGTGCCTTCGTCGGCGAGGGCCTTGTACTCCCCTGCCTCGACGGCCATACTAAGCGAGGCTTGCTTCGCCCCTTCTTCGAGAGTCCGAAGGCCCTGCAAGTAGGCTGCTGCCTGTTCAGCAACGAGGGCCTTGTTAGTATCCAGTGCTAGGTTTTCCGAGGTGTTGCCCTGTAAAGTGGTCGCCCCTTCGATCATGACGTCCAGTCGCTCAAGGAAGTCATTAGGGCTCGTCCTAGCTAGATCCCGAGCAACTTGAGTCTTAGCCGCTAGGTTTTGGTTAAACTGGTCGATGGTGCGTTGATCGCGGTCAAACACCGTCTTAGTGGCTACTTGGACACGATTCGTTAGGTCCTCGATCAGTGAGGAGCCCTGTGGTAGTAACCCGAGCAGCCCGCTAAAGTCACCGGTCTCCCTGGCGTAGTCGCGTTGGGCCTCAAACTCACGCGCACGGTCGGCTTCCTCGCGCTGGAATCCTTGAGCTTGCTGGACGGCCTTCTCTCGCGCAGCCACATCCAGTTCCTTCATCGCTTTATCGTGAGCAAATCGAGCGTTCTGGAGCGCCTCCGCGTTCTCTGCGCTCTGGTCGGCCAGGTACGCAGAGTGAGCGCGGTCGAGTTCCGCTTCCGCAGACTTCGCCGTTTGCAGGCGCTCGTCGCGTCTGAGGGTGAACTCGCGTTGAGTTGCCCCTTCTTCGCGCTGGAACTCGCGCCCCTTCTCTGCTTCTTCCGCGCGAATGTCTGCCTCGAAGCGGGCAATCTTCTCGGCGCTATCGACGCGGATTCCGGCGATCTCTTTAGCCGTTGCGGATTCCTGGTCGCCTCGGATCTTGGCGACAGCTTTTGCGGTATCGGCCTCGATCTTTCCGCGCTTCTCGGCAAGCTCTAGGGCTGTTTGCTTGTCAACCTCGGCCTTAAACTTGATCTCGGCTTTGCGTGCCTTCCGGTCCTGCGCTGCTTGCTGCCCCTTGAGCAGTGGGCTAATGAAGTCCCTACCCGTCTCCGCCGTAGCGTATCCTGCGATACCCCCAGCGATGGCTTCTGCGATTGCTTTTCCTAGACTCATGCGGTCTCTCCGTCATCTGCGAACAACATTGAGAATGCGTCGCTGCCGATAAAGGCGCTGGCCATGCCGCCTGCGATAGTCGCAAACACCTTGCCTTTCGACGCTTCCTGCTGGGCCTTAAGCTGCATCAAGAACTCCTGGTGTCGCAGGTTCGTCTCGTAGCGCTGCTCTCGGAGCTGGCCCGCCTGACCGAGAAGTTGGGCCTGTACATCTAACATGGCCCGCTCGTTCTCGACGCGCCTTGCATGGGCCGCCATCGTGGCCTGCCCAGTTTGCTCTAGGAGGGCCAAAGTCGCGGCGCCCACTTGCGCGGCCCCCGTCAGACCGGCAGCCTGTTCGGACTGCTCGATGGTGGCAGCGGCCTGTTCGCGCAGCCCCTTGACCAGGGCTTGCTCGAAAATCGGGTCGCGCTTCTCGGCCATCTGCTCTGCGCGAATGGCAAGGTTCTCCAGCGGGGTAGCCGGATCAAGGGGATCTTCGTAGATTCGGCGTGCCATCCTAGTATTCCACGGTGAGGGTAAAGTCTTTGCCCGGCTCTGTGGTGGTCGGCGTCACATAGAGCCGCCCATCCTGCCAGGAGAAATCGGCCGCACCACCCACGACTCGGCGGGGCGGCGCGGTACGGGGGTTTTCGATCTCGACGGGGACGCCGGGACCCTTGGATTGCGCTCGCAGCACGACACCCTCGTCGGCCGAGGCGCCGTGTTGGGCGAGCCCCTGATCGTCAGGGGTCGGGGGGTTGTGTCGTTTGACGGTCATTCGCGGTCCTCCGGGCGGATATCGACTTCCGCCGAGCCGATGCGGTGGAGCAGAGGCGCGAGCGCCCGGAGTATAACACGGATAAAGCGTCCGCGTCCACCCGATCCGCTATTTTGTGCGCCCGCCGCCGTGGGGATATACTCGGAGCCTTCGCGGCTGTCGCGTACCCCCGGCTGGTCCTTGCCCTGGACAGAGATTTCCCAGTGGTCGCCGTCCTGGAGGTCGAGGTTCGCCATCACCTCAGAGCGGCCGTAGCCCACCGAGAACTCGCCCGTGTCCAACATCATGCCGGTTTCGCCGACGCCGAAGTACATACGGACTTCCTCGCTCTGGAGCTGGACCAGGGAGCCCGAGGTCACAGTGAGGAGACCCGCTGCCCCGCCGACCTGGTTGAACAGGAGCATACCCTGCCAGGGCCCGAGCGTCTCGCCTACCGGGACGTACTCGATGGCGGACTCGGTGGTGCCGGTAGTCGGGTCAAGCTGGACGTCCCGAGTCGTGCGGATCTGCTGGTAGCCGCTCTGGTAAGTCTCGGGGACGCCGACCGTCGCGTTCGACCAGTTGAACAGTACCGTGTAGTTGCCCGAGTTGAAGGCCCTAGTGAAGAGTTGGGCCGTGACGGTGCTGTAGTCCGTGAATACCGTGTCGACCGCCGTGTCCGGGGTGCCGAGTACGATGTCCATTTCCGAGAACACGCGGAGGGGGTAGGGCGCGAACGTCTCTTCACTGCGCTGGCTGAACCGCGTGTAGGTCGGCTCATGGATCAGGGCATAGGCGCACAGGTTGTTGATGCGGCGCTGGTTCTCTTCTTCGCTCAGTTGACGCGCCGAGGTGTTCACCTTCATGGACGGCGCAACCGATTTACCTGCGGCCGACCCCCGATAGAGCGCCCGCAGCGTATAGAGCATCTGGTTACGGTCGTTCAGGTTGTAGTCGAGCCCTGCCTCGATTCCGACGACCGACCCGTAGACCCCCGGCTCGCAAGCGTCGGTGCCGTCATAGTCCTCGTAGTCGGCCGGATTGTTGCGGAAGTCGTCGATGTCCCACCAGAACTGTCGCAGTGAGTTGGCGAACAGGTAGATGTCGTTGTCGATGCGGTCGCGCACGTACTCCAGGTACGCGAGCATATTCGTCTTCCAGAGCGCCGAGGTCGCGAACGGGTTGCCCTTCTCCCGCACAAGGTTCTCCATGGGCCACAGCGGCGACAGGTCCATGGAGAGCGCGTCGAGGTTGTCGACGTTGCCGAGCTTGTTCGCGGCGCTCCACTCTGGGATTGTGCTGAGGCGGAAGTCGAGCCAATCCGTGTTCGTGAAGTCCATCAAGGTCTCGTTGCCGTCGTTGATGTCCTCGTAGTACGTACCGTCCGGGGCCACCATCTTGTAGGCGTCCACGTTCGTACCGTTGCTCTCCCACTGCTGCAACTCCTGAGAGGTGGCAGTGATGAAGTTGGTATACTGGATGGCGCGGGGCGCCGCACTGGTGTTCGAGAAATAGCTTCGGGCCGTGTTATTGAACGAGCGCGTAAACAGCGAGGCCCCGGCGTTGGCCTTGACATAGGTAGAGTCGCTGGCCTGGAGGTCTGCGTTGCGGTTAATCGGGATCTGGACGCTCTGGGGGAAGTTGTCCCAGGGGTCCACGTAGTTCGTGCCCACGATGGCCCCACCGTTCGGCCCTGCGATGGCCGCGTTGTTTGTGCCTGTAACGATTGCGGTGGTGAGTGCCATACTTAGACGCCTCGGAGACGCTGGTGGTTCTTAGTGTTCATTAGACCGACAGCTTGGTTGAGTGTCCGGCGTCGAGTCGCATGATCTCGGCCATCTTGTAGGTTCCGTCAGCAACCTGCGCCTTTGCATCGGCCAGCGTGAAGTAGTGCGCCCAATGCCCGTCCTCGTCGTCTTTATTCACCAAGACGAAGTGGGCTTTGGACGGTTTGCGACCACCCTGAGAGAAGAGCTTAGTCCATCGCCAGTACATCCGGCGATACCACTCTTGCCACTCAGGGGCGGTGTACTCCTGAATCATGGTGCGGAACCACGCTAGGCCGTCTGCCGTTTCGCCGCCGCCGAAGTTGCGGACGAAGTGATGGCTCCCCTCGTAGCCGATGATCTCGCTGTCCGGCCACGCCGCTTGAATGCGGTTGTAGGTCGCGGTCCACGAATCAAGCTCCCCTGCATCGGTGTGGTAGGTGTCGATCCAGTGATACAGGTAGTCGTACAGCTTTGAGATGTCGGGATCCCAGTTGATCGCGTTCTGAGTTGTGCCAGGAACGGGGTTGGAATCATCCTTCGCGCCGTTGCTCGACCAGAGCGGCTCGCCAGTAGGCTGACCGCCGACATAGAAGGTCACACCGATTGAGCTGTGATGATCCTTGACACGCTCCGTGCTGGTGCTGTCGAACGGCTCCGAGACATTGCAGTTGAGGACATCGCTCTGCGCTGCATTACCCCCGGTTTGGATTCCGACCACCGCCGACCAGTCGAGACTAGCGGCATCCATGACCGCCTTCCCCAGCTTCATGGCTTGGGTTGAACGGAACGCGCCGTAATACCAGAGCGGGAATGGGTCACGGTTGAAGCGGCTGGTGTAGGTGACATTGGCATCACCCTCGTCCGGTCCGGTCGTGCTGTCTTCCCAGGTGTCATCTACCGCCGTGACCGTCTCCGGCAAGCCGAGCGTTACCGACTGAGAGTTGACCCAGGCGTCCGGGTCGCTGGTGGTCGTGGCGACTTCCCAGTTGCCCGAAGTCTGGTTGTGGTACAGCACATAGGTCGTACCCCCGCTCTCGCGCTTGAACACATGGAAGGCAGCGTTTGTCGTATCAAACCCGCCCGGTGCTACTTCACCGTTGTTCGACTGAAAGTAATCCCCGTTGAAGTTCGAGTCGGCCATGCTGCCGAGCGTGACATAGCGCGTGGATGCGTCGTGCAGCAGCCCTTCGGTCTGACACCAGTTGCCCTGCACGAACTTTCCTGAGTTCCAAAACTCGTTTGTCCACTCGACCATCGGGTGGCCGTAAGACCAGTCCCAGTTGTCTCGGATGTACTCAAAGAAGGAAGTGATTGAGGCATCGTCGTACTCATGGGGGATGGACACCCAGGGTCGGATGCCGACCTGCTTTGCGATCTCAAGACAGACATCCAGAGGCGCACCCGCCGGGGCGTGACGACTAGCACCGCCGTCATACCCACCGTGCGTGAAGGTGCGGTAGGTGGTCGGCTTACGGTCTGCCCACGAGGTATTCGTCGCTTGCTGGTTCGTCGCCTGGAAGTTCATCATGCGGAGGTAATCGAACTCAGAGTAAGTGTCGATATAATCCTGCCGGATGAAGTTCGCTTCGCCGTAGCCGCAAGTCCCCTCCATCGACAATGGCTCAAAGCGCACATTGCGGATCGGGTCTGCCGCGTAGTTTTCCGTCCCCCATGCGTCGATATCAGCCACCATGATTCGGCAGGGGGTGGCGACTGTGAAGTTGGCCTCCGTTACCGCGTACACGCGCCGCTGCGCCTGATCGGTGGTCGGGGTCATTCCATTCATACGCGGTTTGACCGTGCCGTTGCCGCCACCTTCCCAGGTCAGTACCCAGTCAATGCCCCACGGGAACTCATTTTGGACTTGCTCCCAGACATACCATTCAATCCAGTTCGTCGCCGTGCCGTAGTCCAGGGGGTAGCCGTCCGAGTTGAGGGTTCCGGCGAATGTGCTGGTAGACCCGTCTGTACGGGGGTTGTCCTCGGACTGGTACATCAAGTTCCAGTACGGGTTTCCTCGGGTCCAGTAGCTGGTAGAGGTTGTGTTGCAGCCGTCTGCCGCAAGGCCACCCTTGCGAAGGTCAGTCTTGCCGAAAGGGATGAGTGCCATTAGCGCGGCTCCAAGTGGATTGCGTAGCATTGACTGTTGCCAAACCAGCTAGGCGGAGAACCGACCGCCGTGTAAGAGACCAGCAGGACATCGCCCTTGCTCAACTGTGCATCGGTTCCGTTCGTGGTGATGGTTCCGAGGTCGTAGCTGGTGTCCTCGTTGATGCCACCCGCAGTGCTGAAGGCCGCGTCGAGCAAGTCAACATCGCCGCCGCCATCGCGTCGTTTCGGCATCAGGGTCCAGTAGTTTGTAGCGTCAGCCCCCATAGATCGATGCGGACCCCACGTAATCTCCTTGAGGGTGCAGTCGTAAGGCACGACCATAAACAACGGCTTATCAGCACTCGTAGCGCTTAGGCCGTCGCCCGTGACCATAAACCACTCACCCGCGTACAGGTCGTGGTCTACACCAGCATCGTCCGTGAAGACGGGGGTGCAGGGCGTGTCGTTGCGGACCCAGAACTCGCCCTTACCAGCGGCAGGGGTGTTCGTGTGGTCGGCTGACTCGGTGACGAGGAGTCCGCCCGTGCTGTGGAGTTCGTCGACGTAGGCTTGGGCGAAGCGGGTAGCGTCTGCGCCGAGATCCCGCGTGCCATCCGCGTCCGGCACGATGTCCGCGTCCACCGCATCGCTCCAAGCATCGCCGCCAGCGTTCAGCACATGATCCGTGCCAGCATCGTCGGTGAACACGGGGACGCAGGGCGTGTCGTTGCGGACCCAGAACTCGCCCTTGCCAGCGGCAGGGGTGTTCGTGTGGTCGGCTGCCTCGGTGACGAGGAGTCCACCCGTGCTGTGCAGTTCGTCGATGTAAGCCTGAGCAAAGCGGGTCGCGTCTGCACCCAAGTCGCGGGTTCCATCCGCGTCGGGCACGATGTCAGCGTCTACCACATCGCTCCAGAGGTCGCCACCGGCACCGCCTCCATTGACTTGCAGGAAGTCAGCAGCGTTGACCGTGTCGATGCCGATGTAGATGTTCTCGTTGGTCGTGTCCAAGAAGACCTGTCCAACGAAGTCCGGGGCGACAGCGGGGGCCGCCGTTCCCGTCTTGGTGAGGGCGATGGGCTTCCAGACTGCGGCGGTCGCAGTCGCGTCTACACAAATCCAGGAGGTGTCATCTGTGGTGTTCGTCCAGAGGTCGTTGACCGCATAGCCGCTGCCGGAGTCATCGTTCACGGTCGGGTCAACCGTGGTTTCGATACGCTTTTGCGGCACGATCCCCAGGTCGCTGTTGCCTTGGGTCACGATCTGGGCGGCGGTCGCACAGCCGAGGGTGTCGGTGCCGCTCACATCGCGGAACACGAACTCGTCAGCGGTGGCCGGGGCTGCGGGGGTCTTGCCCTCGATGATGTCCTCGATACCCTTCTCCGTCGCACCGCCTCCCAGAACCGTGTCCGTGCCCGCGTCGTCCGTGAAGACCAGGACGTTCGGCGTGTCGTTGCGGACCCAGAGTTGGCCCTTACCGGCGGTCGGCGTATCAGCGTGGTCCGCCCGCTCGTTGATGACGAGGTCGCCCGTGAGATCGGTCGTGCCGTCCTTGAGGAGAGCGCCGCCGGTGCTGCAAATGTCCGGGGCCGTTGCCGTACCCAGGGTGTCCGTGCCGCTCACGTCAGCAAACGGGAACTTGTCGTTGGTAGCGAGGGCAGGGGTGGCAGCGGCTTGCCACAGGTCGTCGAGGGCTTTCTCGGTGACGGCCCCTGATACGTTCTGCCAGGATGCGGACCCGACACCGACAGACTCCGCGATCCATAAAGTATCAGTGGTTTGGTTGTACCACATCGAGCCGATCTCGTAACCGGCGCTGCTATCATCGCCCGCAGTCGGGTCGATGGTAGCATCCATGTTGTTGGTGCCGCCGACGCCGATTTTGGTGGCGACATAGGCGGCAAGCTGGGCCGCCGTGCAGTCGGCGATCTTGTCCTTGGGATTGCCGCTGTCCGTTGCACTGTCATCGTGCATCAGGAACAGGTCGGCGTCGGCCGGGGCAGTCCCCGACGCGGATTCGGAACCATCGAAGCGGTAAACCATTACGTGAAGCTAACGACTCTGGTGAGGACGCCAAAGCCGCTGGCGTCGACGACATACACCCGAGAGCCGACGGGTGCATTAGGGGTTACATCCATGGAGATGGTGGAGGTGGTGACAACAGCACCGACCCCGTCCGTGATGGTCGAGGTAGTTACATCGTCTCCGTAGACGTTGCTGGACTCGGTGGCATAGGAACCCGAGGTATGCACCCAGGCTGCCGTACCGCCGTAGTCGCCCACATCCTCTGCGTCACGCTCCTCGATGGACCATTGGCGCGTGGGGAAGTGGAAGCGAAGGACCTGATCGTTGCTCTGGTCGATGACGAACAGGCTAGAGAGCGCCCCGCTGATTGCGAGTCGCCCGTTGGTGGGGAGGGCCTCGTGAATCGGGAGGCTGAAGGTCTCGTCGAGCTGGCCGTCCTGGTAGATCCAGAGCTTGTTCTCGCCGAGCCCGATGGCGGTGCCGCCCTGGGTGACGAGGCAGTCGGCGGCCTGTACGCCCGAGCCCGAGCCCAGGTCGACGACGCGCGGGTTCGAGGGGGAGCCCGTCAGGAGACACGCCCAGGAGGTGCCGCATACGAGCAGGTTGTCCGCGACCTCTGCGACTGCCACGATGTCCGAGCCGCTGTGAGGCACGGGCACCGGGTAGACGAGCCACGGCGGGAACGACTCCCAGCCGAAGACGGACGGCTCTGCGAAGTGGATTTCGTTGCCGCGCCAGACGAGGAGTTGGTTCTGCCAGATGCCGACGCCGTTGGGCGCGTCGGGAATGAAGCCGCCGCCGTTCGAGGCGACCTGTGCGCCCAGGGCATCGTCGGGCGCAACATCCACATAGGAGGCGTCACCGGCCGGGATCTGGGCGAGCCGGAACATGGGCTGGCCGCGTACCGCCTGGAGAGCGGTCTGGACCTCGCCGTCGTCTTCCGGGTCGTTGATCGGGTACGTTGCGGTGCGGAACAGCTCTACGTCGGTGATGTAGTCGTAGGGCGGCGCCGGGATTCCGATGGCGGGCGCTGGGTCAGTCGCGCCGCCGCTCGCGTTCGTGTCGCGGGTGTCGACGATGCTTGCGTCGTTGACCAGGGTAAGCAGGTCGCTCGACAGCGAGCCACGGTGGTTGTAGGTCGTGGCCGTGACGAGGTCGGCGGGCTCGAACGTTGCGTAGAAGTAAAGGTCGCTCCACTCTGAGCCCTTGACGCGGCCGGTCAGGAAGTCGTACTGTTCGGTAGGGTCGTCGTAGCGGTTCTTGCTCCACCAGCGGAACTCGCCGATGTGCGTGTTGCCGTCGTTGGTGACACCAGGGAACCCTCCCATGTAGACGATGACATCCTCTGGATTGCTCCTGTCCAGGGCAGTGCCGAATGGCCCTAGACTGCTCGTAAAAATATCGTTGCCATTAACGGCAAGGTCTTTTACGGTTATGCTGAAGTTACCTGAACTGTCTGAGCAGACAACTGAGTTCGTGAACCAGTTGAACTGCTGGGGGTCGATGTTCGCGTCGGCGAGCGGCTTCGTAAATGCGGCTGGCGCTGAGTTGTCCCACTGTTTACTCGTCAGAACATAGGACGCCTTGTTCGTTGTAACCACAATAGAGCCGTCTCCCCTAGAGGTGGCATAAATCCTGTAGTGGGTGTTGTCAAGGTCATCGGCCGGGGTCGCCTGAGAGCCCGCTACCCCTGTGTCTGTAACCGTGATTCCATTGTACTCGGTAGGATCGCCTGTAACTTGATCGCAGATAGCGGTGGGCGGGTTGCTACCTGTGTCGCCTCCGTCACGCTTAAAGGCGGACCACTGGATTCCCGCTGCTTTATCGAATACGTTTTTAGGGGTCCGCGCCGGGTCCTCTGCAAAGAACCCTACATCGGATTTAATGCGGTGCGTCATCCCACCGTCTACGGCGGCATATCGCTTATTGGCCTCTGCGTGGATGACTACCTGCGGAACCGCGTGTGACCAAGCTCTAGCATGGTAAAACACAGAATCCCGGTCCATCGAATAGATGCGAGTAGCCGTCGTAGGAGTCGGGGTATACTCACCCGTGGTTCCTGCCGGGATGTCGCCAATCTGCTCTGGAGCCGCCGTCTTAACAGTAGTTGCATTAAACGGATAGTCGCGAGTCTTCGCGTTCCAGCCCGAAAAGAACCCAACACCTTCCGTCACGAAGTCAGTCCAGGAATCTCCGTTCTCGTCGTAGACATGGATGCGGAGGTCGTCTCCGTCTCGGACTGCGACAAGGGTATACTTCTGGCCGGATACCCAGAGGCCTGCATCAGTGCCCTCGGGCGCGGTTCCGTCGTTAAACGGAAGGACCGTATACTTACCGTCCTTATCTCCGTTCGAGCGGGCAGCGACCATACGGATCGTGCCGCTCGAATAGTTTACACCTCCGATGGCAAGGTAAACCATGAAGGCACGGGTCTTGCCGCCGCCGCGCTGGGTGCCGAGTCCGATGAGGCCCTGGTGGCGACCGTCGTTGCCCGCCCGGTTCTCGGTGATGTTGCCGTTATTGACTTGAAAAGACAGTTGGAGGCTGAAGTCTTTATCCGGGTCAATATGTACTGCGGTGTCGCTCTCAAAACAGAGGGTATTCTTGTCCGTGAACGAGGCAGTCACACCACGGTCAAATACCGACTCTTCTAGGTCGGCAAAATCAGGGAAGGCAAGGAACGACTCGATTGAGTAACCTTCAGAGCCGGACACAGGAATCCCCTGCCCGCTATCGGTCATGGTGAAGTGTTCTGCGGCGCCCGACTCGGTAAGCCCGTAGGACTCGCCAAGCTCGCGGCGCTCTTCTTCGCCCTCCGCGTCACCCGCGCCGATAAGCACGGAGGCCGCGCCAGTCGCCTTTACGGGCTTGAGTCGCTTGACGGGTCCACGGGTGCCGTCTTGGCTGATCCAGCGGTAGCCGTAGTTGTAGGCGCCATCTAGCGCCCCGATACCCAGGCTCTGGACACTGACATCGGCTTCCGGCTCTGGGAGCCCAAGCGGGCGGACCTGGTTCAGTTCCGCATTGAACACGTGGACCGAGTCGCCGCTATGGACGAAAGCGCGGTCGCCGACGCGGACGCCGCTCAGGTCGGTGCCGATGGGCTCCTTGTAGTCGCCGGTGTAGCCCAGGGCGCCTTGCCCGAACACCATGTTGGCCTCGACGCCCACGAAGCTCTGGTCGGTGATCGGCCCTGGACGAAGCGAAGGGAAGCCCTCGGTGGTGCCGTGCGAGGAGGCAGCGACGGCCGAGCGGTTCTTGGACTTGTCGCGCAGGTAAGTGCCGCTCAGATCGAGGTCGAAGGCGGGGCGCGGGTCGGTACTGGTGTCGGTGTCGAGCGCGTAATCGAAGAACTGTACCTTGGTCAGGTAGCCGTGGAAGGCTTTGCCTGCGGCCGGGTCCTCGTCGTTGCCGATGTAGAAATCGGGGATGCGCTGGTAGTCCAGGTAGGGCGCGTAGGCCGGAGCCGCGCTGGTGACGGCGGCCGCCCCATCCAGGATGATGTAGACGTTCGTGCCGTCGACGCCCGCGATGATGTCGAAGTCCGTGTCCTCGGCGATGGTCGCTACACTCGTGACAGCGGTGCCGTTGTAGGTGAACTTCGCGTTGCCCGAGGCGTCAAGCTCTAGATAGATTAGGCCTTCCGTCGCCGAGCCGAAGTCGAGAAGCGTCGTAGAGGCCGACCGGAAACTGCGCTGGCCGGAGACCCGGACTGAGAACTTTTGTTGTGCGACCGTTTCCGTTTGGGTTTGGAAGTAACGATCAAATAGTGTCCGGTAAGGAGCAACAACAGCCCCGCCAAAACCATTGAAGTACAGACGAGAAGCATCGAGTTGGGGCGGAGAAGGTACTGCGTGGACCTTGGCAGAGCCGGTCGACGGGCTGATGATGTATCCGCCGAGGTCGGCGGGGCGGATTGCGTAGACCTCGGAAGTTGCCGGGTCACGCTCGCCCATCTCGGTACTGCTGACGACCGAGTTCCACAGGGTAAAGTTATCCAGGACCGGCGCCGTTCCTTTGGCCCGCGTCGTGATCTTGTGGGTGCCGAGTAGTTCTAGTTGGCAAACGTCGGTGCCCGAGAACGTCGCGCCGCTGATGTCGCGAGTCGCGGAGGTAACGGTCTCGGCGGAGTCCTCAACATAGAGGGTCGCAGTCGAGCCGTTACTGGTGACGAGTACGTGGTAATCTGCACCCGCCGTGACGGTGAGGGCGCCTGCCGTATCGAGGGCATAGGTGGTCGATGTATTGTCGATCCAGTCGAGATACATCTTGTAGTCGGTGCCGTCGTACTTGAGGTAGCACCGCACCGAGTTGTCCGTGCCGGTCTCGGCGTTCGCGCCCGCAAAGAACAGGGTCCACTCGCCCGCGTCCTCGGTAATGTCGCCAACGCTCACGGAGAAGCCCGCTGACCAGGAGCCGCTCAGGTCGTACTCGGCATTGACGGCCCAGGCGCTTCCGACCGGCTCGGCGCAAAGCCCGAGAGCCTGACTGTACTGGGCCTGCCGCTCAGTGCCGTAGCGCCGGGTGACGATCTCCTTGTTCGGGTCGACCTCGCGCTTCTCGTAGATGACAGGCTGCTCCGACACCGGCGAGGAGCCCTGAGCGGACGCCTTGCGGTGCATCGGGAGATTGTCGAAGCGGGTCTTGGGCATAGTTAGTCCTCTATGGGCGATCCAGTAGAGGTTCCTGGGGTAGAGCTAGAGGAGGTATCGCCGTAATCATCAGCGTCGTACCCAGATGTGAAGTTATCTCCGTAAGGAGAATCCTCGTCATTGTAACAGTCCCAGAGCCGAGTCCGGCGCTCGTAGGGTCGCTCTGGGATGGCTGGAGTGTAGTTTTCGCGGCGGTAGTAGACGATGTTAATGTTGACTTCGGCCGTGGTGTCAGTCGACATCACCTCAGCATAGAGCCCGTGACGAAAGTAGATGCCGTCAAACTGGGGCGGGGTCTCTGCTTGGCTGCCTTCTCCGACTGCGAGTGTGAGGTTCCAGAGGTTTACGTCTTCACTTGTGTCCGAGGGGTCAGGTGTCGTAAAGAACTTGACCGTCGTCGTGTCGGACTCAGCGCTCGTGTGTACCGTGACCTCGATGAAATCAACATGACATGACCGCTTGATGAGTTGATACCGATTTCCCTCCGCCTTTGTACCGGTCCAGGTGAGTCGGTCCTCCGGGTGCGGCGTCAGGTCGCAGCAGCAGATGTTATCGGCCACGGCGGTTCGGGCGGCGCTGGGCCTGCGAGCTGGTACCGCTCTTGGCGCCGCGGGCCGAATCGCTGGCGCTTTGCTTGTTGGCGGCTACCTCGCCCGCCGTGACACCGCCGGTCTGGAGGCCGCGCCAAATCGAGACCGCCTTGATAAGGACGGCATCGAAGAAGGCGGGGGTGCCGGGGATCTCCGTGTCGGAGGTGAGGTCGTCCAGGGCGTAGTTCTGCCGGATCGCGAGTCGGACGGCGCTGTCCGGGCAGGGCCACAGGGAAAGGTAGGCCACACCGTTGCGGGCGCGGCGCTGCTCGTAACCGGTCGCGTGGGACTGGACCTCCAGGCCGTTCTCGATGAGACCGTCCGGGCGGTTGTCCAGGACACGCCCATTCGTGAGGTCGACCACCTGGGCAACGGCGCCCGAGGTGGGGAGCCGCACAGTGCGCTGGTAGATCGTGCCCGTGCCGGTAAGGGCGCTCTTGATGGGTGCCCCCACATTCAGGGTGGTGCCCGAGTAGCTGTAGATGGCGTAGTAGTCCGATCCGACTTTCAGGATGTCGCCGACATTGAGGCCGGTCGGCGCCGCTGAGAGCGTGATCGTGGAGGTATTGGCGGTGTGACTACTGATCGTGACCGCCGCAGAGCCGTAGGTCTCGCCTACAAACTCGGAGTAAGCGAACCCCGGTGCGCCTTCCGTGTGGAGACGCACCAGGGCTGCTTGCAGGGATTCGTCCAGTCGCTCCAGCTCTGGGCCAGTGATGGCCGAGAGCCCGAGGCGATGCGCGAGGCGAGTGCGGAGCTGCTGGACTTGCATGATGACCTAGATGGTCCAGCCTTCGATCTGACCGAAGCTGCGACGGCCGTTATCCAGCGAGTAGCAGTACTTGTAGAGCAGACGAGCGAAGAACGTGGTGTTGGTCGGGTGCGGTGCCACATCAGAGACGCGCTTCACGAAGCCGCCGCCCTGAGTCACATCGCCGCCGTACACGAGGTTCATGCGGAGGGAGTTCAGGTTGAGCATCAGTACCGGGTGTTCCGGGGTGGTCTCAGCCGTGATATCCCACAGAGCGTCCTTGTCGAGGTGGTGCGAGAAGTCAATTTTGACGCCCGCGAACGGGATCTCGCTCTCGACACCGAGGTTGCGAACAACAGCGTCGTTAATCGAGGTCTTCTCGCGAAGGGCCTCGACAAACTTGTTGTAGATCGGCACCGTGGTCAGGATGTCGGTGGGGCGCTCGATTCCGCCGAAGCGGGAGCAGTCGATGATCGAGTCCTGGAAGTCCTGGATGACTTCATCGAGGTCGGTCATCGCAGCCGTCGAGCCCTGATAAAGTTGCGGCGCCCAGTCCGAGTCGCCGTCGCCAGCGTCTTGGGTGTCGATGTTAGCAAACTTCTCAGTGTTCGTGATTTTGCCGGTGCCCATCAGGCCCAGCATCGACATCGAGCCGTTGGTAGCCGCCCAGGTGTTGTCCCCGCTGAACGGGTCAACAATGGCCTCGGTACCAGTGGCAGTGCCGACACCGCGCAGGAGCCAGTACTCTTCTTCCGCCAGCAGGTTCATCATCTTACGCTTGGTAAGGGCTTGCACCTCGGTCATCGCCAGTTGCGACGGGCGACCGATGAGTTCCTGCGGGAGGTTAAGGTTAGTCGTGACGTTCTTGATGGTAAAGAGCGCCTTACTCAGCACCTCGGCCTGGGCGACACCCAGGTTGTTGCTTGCCGGGTTGCCGTCGAACTCGGTGCCGACGTAACGAGTAGTGCTTTCACCATCAGCGCCGTGCATGACGGGGTGTTCGACGCGCTCGGCATCGTTCACTGCGAAAATACGACCGGCGCGGGCGAGCTTACCAAAGATTTTGAAGCCGCCTTCGTCGACGAGGTTAGCAGGGTCGCCGGAGTAAGTATCCAGCGTAGCGGACACCAAAGTATTCAGCGTCCGCGTGTCAGTAGTGGGAAGTGCCATTCTCTAGCCCTCCTGGGCTAAGGGGTTTAGTTGCCCCCTTGCAACCCTTTCATCATCTTCTCGAACGCTTGCCGGTCCAGATCGCCACGCTTGTAGTCTTCGCTGGGCCGAATGTCGGTGTACGAGCCACCGCCAAGGAAAGCCGGGGGTTCCGGGTCCTTGGACTCGGTGCCAACGACGCCAGCCACGTAGGCCACGCCCTTGATACCTTCTTCGGTCAGGAGTGTCTGCACGGTGAACGCACCCGATTCGAGGCCCTTCGCGTAGGTTTGCTCTACGGCCCGGTATGCTTCGCTATCAGGTTGTACGCCCATCGACGCGAGGGTACGATCCAGGTTACGCAAGGCTTCGGCTTTCTGCTCTGCGAAGGCAAGACGCTCTTCGACAAGCGAGTTGACCTCGTCCGGCTTCATGTAGCCGCCCGCGATCATGCGCTTGCTGAACTCGTCCTCCATCTTTCGCTTCATGCCGTCGACCGCGCTTCCGGTCTGCGACTCGATGAGTTGATGAACTTGCTTGAGTTGCTCTGGGGTCAGTTCTTGGGTGAGTTCCTGCATGGCCTCTTTGGCCTTAGCAGGGGTTCGCTCCTCCAGTCCCTTAGCCACCTCCGCACTGAGGTCTACCTTGGGCTCCTCAGCGGGTGTAGTGGTTTCGGTCGTTGGTTCGGCGGAAGTTTGTTCGTCAGACATTAGGCTTACCAGTGGCTCCTATTAGTGGCGGCTAGGCTTACCGGATTGGCTCCTAGACACCGTGGTCCCGGTCGTAGTTGTCGATACGGAGACTACCGTTTCGACGCCGCTGGTTGGGGGAGGCGGGACCCTGCCCATCCTTGTAGCGGTGCGTGTCCGGGTCGATGCCGTACTTGCGATAGGTCGACTCCATTTCCTGCATGGAGTACGCGACCCGGTCAGGGGCATCGGCCGGAAGCTGGAAAATCGTGTGGCCCGAGCCCCATTCTCCGGGGCCAGTCCGGCGGTGGGCTGCCCAGTCGCTAAGGCCCTGGGCGCGAGCCTCCCGCTTTTGCCGCTCTTCCTCCAGGTCGAGGCCGAGTTCGGCAAAGGTGGGCGGGCGGTCGGGCATCTCGGTGCCGCAGTCGGCGCAAGCCCAGTCGTCGTAAATACTTGCGCCCACGGACGACCCGCAGTTCGGGCAGCCCAGGGCGTTCGTGCGACTGATGACTACGTCCATTATTGTTAGCCCTTGGTGCGGCGAAGCTCGATGTAGATGTCGACAGTGAGGGCGGTGCCGCTATTACCACCGTCATGGATGAGGCGGATCTGGCCGGGGAGGTGAGTCAGCACCGAGCCGATGACCGTCGTGGAAGTCGTGGAGGCGACAGCGGCAACGTAGGTCTCCAGGGTGCCGTTCGTGGCCTCGACGAGGCTGGCGAACTTGCCGGTGGTATCGTCTGCGTAGTAGGCCTCAACGTCGATGCGCCCTGTGGCGCCGCCGCCGTTACTCGTATTGACTTTACCGTAGATCACGGCGTAGTCGAAGTCACCGCAGTCGATGGCCGGAGAGGTTTCTCCTGCAACGCAGTCCACCGCCGTCAGCTTATGGATGACACGGTTCTGGGTATTGACGAGGGTAGAGAGTGTGGACATTAGGGACGCAGGTTGTTAAGCGACAGCTCTGAGATGGCGTCGATGGGGACTCCGCCAGCCTCTAGGGCAGCGGCGGCGTTGTTGTCGACCCCACCCGTAGCGCTGAAGCCGGGGACGGGGCTCTGGAGTGCGGCCGGTTGCGGGCGCGTATTGGCGAACTGCTGGTGCGCGGCCAGGGCTCGCTGGATTTCGGCCACCGGGATATTGGTCCCCGGCTGGAGGGCGGCCGCCTGGATCTCGGCCTGATAGGCGGCAATGAAGGTTTCGTGGTCGTCGGTCGGGTTGACCGGGATCTCGATTGTTCGCCCGTACACGAAATCGCGGATTCGTTCGATGGGTCCGCCCGCCATGACGGGGCTCTGGAGAGCGGCCGCCGCAGCGTGGTTTCCGAGGGTTTTCAGGTATTTCCGGGCCTCCTCAACGACCAAGGTGGGCGGAATCAAGTCCGGCGCCTGCTGTCTTAGGTTAGTAAGGAGAGTGAGTGAGGCAGCGTGCGTCTCAACTTGACCCTGCTTGGACAGGTTGCCCAGCTCGACAGGCTCAACCCGAAAGGCCATACGCGCCGTGGCCGGATTGAGGATCTCGATGGTCTTGTTGAGGCCGTTAGCAAGGGGCATTTTCACGCTCTTGCCGAAGGCCATCGGAAGGAAGTTATACAGGATTCCGCCGAGCGCTCCGAAGGCGTCCGACAGAACCGTGAGGCGGCTGCGCGTCCGGCGATTGTTGGCCTGGACGATGGCGCTCGCCTCGGTGGCGGATTTGCGGGGGTTCGCCGCGACACCCCGGTCGAGGCTGCTGACCCCGATCACCTCGTCGAGGAGTTGGAGGTGCGTCTGGAGAGCCCCGACGATCTCGTTCAGGGCGCTGTTCCGTTCGACCGGCCGGACCTTGTGGGAAACGCCCGTGTACTCGCCCGCGTCGTTGTGGGCCTTGACCTTGATGTACACGGTCTCGCCCATCGGGTTGTTCCGCATATCGGCGATCTGATCGTCGTCGACGGATTCCTCCTCGACCAGGACAATGTTGTTGATGCTGCCGACTTCCTGCTCGATCTGGCGAATGTCCGCATGGATCGAGCGCAGGATGGGGACCCAGGAAGCGCACTCGGGGGCCGAAACGTCCTCGCCGGGGGCCGGGTCCAGGAAATGGTCGATATAGATGGGGCAGCAGGGCAGTTCGACCGTGCAGACGTAGTCGCCGAGGGGCTGCCGGTCAGGCTCTGAGGCAACGAAATGGGCGTCCGCCTTCTTGTCGCCGACCGTCACGAAGTAGCTGGTCGGACATTTTTTGCCTCGGTAATCGCCGAAGTTCTTGTGGTAAACCTCTGTGACTTGTACAGGTTCCCAGGCTTGTGGCTCGGTCTGGAGGCCCTTGGGACGATACTCTTTCGGCAGTTTCCCCCACTGGATCGTGTACTGGTGCCACATGAAGCGGCGGTGCTTGGGCTCGTAGCCGCAGTGGGAGGCGGGAACGGCCTCGAATCGGATGCGCTCCTCGACAGGGGCGTCCTTGTCGACGCAGACCTTGACGCCGAAGTGCGGGCCCATGAGCCCGTGCATGGCCGAACGGCGCATGGCGGCTCTGAGATTGCCCGCCCGACAGAGCCACGGCATGAAGTCGGACTGGTCTTCGGCCAAGTGGGTGGCCTCGGCGGTCAGGGCCTCGACCTGGAACGACGGGATGGCCGGTACTAGTTCTGTGACTAGTTGCTGGACCCGCGCCTGCATCAGGTTGGCGCCGACCTGGGGGTACATCCAGTTCTGGCCGACCGAAGTGGTGTCGGTGATGGGCTGGTTCCAGGGGACGCCGCCCTCGGGGACCCCGCCGCTCGCCGGATCGCGACCCGTGTAGAGGTCATTCAGGATGCGGTTCACCCCGTCGACGCTGCCCTGGAACAGGGCCTGGGCCTGGGCGACCTCTTGGGCGAGGGCCTTCTGGGCGTCTTCGGGGAGTCGTTTTACCAAGAGGAGGGACGGCGAGGGGGCCGATAATGAATCGAGGACGGATCGGCGGCCGCATTGTAGTACGGCTTATCGTTCTCTGCAAGAGATATTTTTGGAAGGGCCCCTTTTCGGTGCCCGCCCCAGGTGAGAAGGGCGAGGGCGTCGGGAAGGTCGTCGGATTCGGACTTGGGGAACTGGCTTAGGCGCGTGACAAGGGCGTCGTAGCCGGTCGCACCCCGGACGAGTCGGAGCCGGTTCTCCTTGAGGGCGAGCTGGGTGCCCTGGAGGCGGCGGTCCTTGGAGGCGCCTCGCGAGCCGATCTTGATGGGGATGGTGGTGATGCCCTTGGCCCAGTGGTGGTCGTGGACCCAGTTCTTGACCCAGGAGGCGGCCCCGGTGTCCTCGACCCAGAGCTGGTCGATGCCGAGGCGCTCGTGGATGCTCTGGACGAGGCCCATGCAGTCGGCGGGCGGGCCCTTGACCTCGTGCGCTTCGATGACGAAGAAGATGTTGATGTCGGCCGGAACATCGGCGAGGCCCGGAATCGCGAGGGCCGGGTTTGACTTGCAGCCCTCACGCACATACTCGGCAGTAGTTGCCCGCACAACGACGATGCCGTTCCAGTCGCCAACCTGGGCGTCGGCTCTGGAAGTGGGGTCCCAGAGAAGAATGTTTTTGCCCGCCGGAATGTGCCCGATGTCCGAGATCTTCTGGGTCGCCGAAGCGAGCAGTTCATCGGTGAAGAGGGCGTTGGCGGCGGCGACGGGCTTGCAGAGGTACTGCTGGCTCCAGAACTCGTAGTCGTCGATCTCGCGCTCCTGGGCCCTGAGTTCGGCCGCATTCATGAAGGAGGGACAGAGGGGCCACCCGCCGTCCGGGCCGGGGCCAGTTCCGTCTGCGATGCCCGTGTCCGGGTTGACGCCGTCCCAGCAGCCGAAGCGAAGTTGGCTGTACTCCGGGTTGCGGGCGAGCCACGCGGAAACGTCCTCGAAGGCCCAGGGGGTGCCGATGACCCGGATCGCGCCCGACACCTGCGAGCGCAGGATCGGGGTGAGCTGCTTCACGAAGTCGATGACCTTTTGGCGCTGGACGGGCGTTGTCGAGTTGTTCTCGTTGGAGGCGTCGTCCACGTAAATGTTGTGGGGGTGGAGGCCCGCCTTCGAGGCCCTGGGCGACTTGGCAAAGAAACAGGGCTCCTTGAGGGGAATGGAGCGGCCCGCGCAGTTAAAGGAGCCGGGGGGTGGCCGCCCCGGGGGCCGAACGGGCATTAGCTCTGGAAACAGGTCCGCGAACGTAAAGGAAGGGGGCTCCCCCGGAATGAGGGGGAGGGGGATGGTGCTTTCGCAGATCGAGCGAATGTCCGAGAGGATGGCGATGGCGAGGTCCGTGCCCGCCGAGCAGTACATGAATGTCTCGTTAATGTTGTGCCACTTCTCCCAGAGGGCCAGGTCGCCGAAAAAGGTGGTCTTGCCGTGGTTACGCGATATAATGGTGGAGGTCCGGTCGCCACTCAGGGCATGGGCGGCAATCTGGCGGTGAATGTCGCTGTACTCTTTGCGGCGGGTCCCGTCCGGCTCTAGGACGCCGTTATGCCAGAGACGGCCGAACTCGACCGGCGACTCCCAGAGTTCCTGGGCGCGGTCCTGTACTTCGCTGCTGCGAGCGGCGTCCTGGGCGGTGTAGCGGGCCAAGGCCTAGACGGTCGTGAAGTAGCCGGTGCCGACGACGCTGACCCCTTCCGTGCCCGCGCTGACGGCGGCATCGATCCAGATATCGGTTTTCTCGGGGAAAGTCGGAAGGCCGTCGCCCGTCAGGCGGAGTTCGCCCTGGGTCGAGCCCGCAATGTAGCGGACGATGCGGGCCGCCCCCATATCGCCCGTCGTGACGTCGGCGTTCTGACGCTGCCAGAGCCGGATGGTCGTGGTCTTGCTGGAGTCCTCGAAAATGTCGATGTGCTGGAGGTGGCCCTCGTGGCCTGCCGGGATCGTCAGGATGAACATGAGGCTCTGGGAGAACCCCGCCGAGATCCGCGCGAGAAGGTTCGAGCCCGCCGTGTCCTCGATGTCGATGTTGCCCGCGTTCGTGCCTCCGTAGGTGCCCGCCGCCGAGACGTAGACGCGATTGACCCGAATGAACTGGGTGGTCGTGGCGCTGCTCTGGGAGGCACCCGCGAGGTCGATCTCCTCCTGCGCGATGGCCCAGTTCTCGTCGAGGCCCGAAACGATGACTTTCCGGGCGCCCGTGCCCGCCACCGTGTCGTTCGCGTCGCCGCCGGATTTGACCCGGACGGTGCTGGCAGCCGTCAGGAATCCGCTGTAGGTGCCCCCGGCATCCCAGATGTCCTCGGCAGTGGTGCCGACAGCCGGACTGTAGCCGAACTTGTCGGCTGCGATGTAGTCAGAGATGTTGCCCCGAGCAGCCTCGATATAGGGGAGGCGCTGGGGCGGATTGGCGGGATTAGTGGGCATACGGGGATATTAGCCGGTTTTGGGCAATATGGCAAGGTTTTGCCGGAAATAGGCAAGTGGCCTTGGGCCGGGGGGTCCGCGCCTCGGGGGAAGCCCCCACCCCTCTTATTGAGATTGCGTCTCATTATCAGGAACACGGCGGCGCGGCGCGGCGCGGCCCTAATGAGATTGCGTCTCATTTGCAGCAGCGGCGGCGGCGGCGGCGGCGGCGGCCCTAGTGAGACTGAGTCGCATTATCAAGTGGGCGCGTCTCGACCCGTCAATATGGCAGAATGGGTGGGAAGTTTCCCGCGCTCGCCTAAGTTGCTACGCTGCAATGACTTGGGCGCGTCTGAAACTTGGGGAGCATGGTAAGTTTATGGTAAATAGGCTGGGGGCGGGTCGATAATAGAATGGACGCGCGACGCTGGAATCCCTGGCAGGCGCGGAAACACTAGATTAAAATGCAAACCGTTTACGAACTCGAACTTCGCCAACGTCAGATCCGCGCCGCTGTAAACCGCCTGCGCCGCTTGCCGTACTACGCCAATCATCGTACCCTTGGCTATACTTTCTGCGTACGCGTACTAGGCATTCAGCATGTGAGCGGGGAGCTGTTCAATAAGCGGCTGCGTACGCAGTAGCCTAGCCTAACTTCGTCCTAGCCCCGTGCGGTACTGCCCGTGCGGGGTTTAGGTGGTGACGCGCGACGCTGGAATCCCCGGCAAGCGCATAGACATTAAATAGATTAATGCGCCTAGAATACGATCAAATTCAATTCCCGGCCTACGGGCTCGCCTACTTGCTTGACGGTGATGCGTCTGGAATTTGCGACGAGGCACGCCAAAGCATCGACGAGTTTTTGGCAGAATACCCCGACGTAACCCATTGGACCATCTGTCCCGAAATGGGCGAGGAATGGGAGCCCTACTTTGCGTGGAACCCAGTTTTCGGGCTCGCGTGTGACGTTGTAGACTTGGCGGGGTATGTTAATGACTGACCCACTCGAAACGCCGCGCCGCGTGTCGCGCATAATCGACGCGATCTTGTATCTGGCCCTCTGCGCCATGCTCGCCTTAGGATGGGCCGTGTCCTAGCCCTGGAAAAAAGGGAAGCCCTGCCGGGAGGCTTTAAACCCCGGCACAATCGCCCGGCCCTAGGGCTGGAATAACCCGAAAGAGATAGAGACATGGACCCGACCACATACAACATTTCCCGGCTTTGTGACCTCTTGAATAGGTGGCAGACCCGCGAAAACTTACCCCACATCTGTGCATTCGAACAGCTGTTCGAGGATATCTCCGACGCACAACGGGACTGGCTAGAGCGGTTCAATGCCGCTTGGGATAGGTGGGCAAAGTAGCGGCCAGCCGGGAGCCCACAATCCCGGCACAATCACCCGGCCCTAGGGCTGGACACTTCAGAAAATAGCCCTGGAGGGCAACCATGAACGAACCCCAAAATGACGATGTCACGATTTACACCCCGGCGTGGGGACCGTCCACGGTCTGTGCTGAAGGGAAAGTGATTTACGAGGACCACGATTTCGACCGTTGCGTTGAGGCCGCGCGGGAATGGATGGACGACAACAAATGGTGGCCCAACCTGTGGCAGGTAAACGAACGAGGCATGGTAGACCGCCTCGACAATGAAGGGAACATTGTGGAGTAGCGCCCACGCCGGGAGGCGTTAAACCCCGACCGCCGCCTTGCCGGGAGGCGTTAAACCCCGGCGCAAATCAACCCCGCCGGGGGGATTCCCCGCGCACCCCTAAACATGATTAGTACACTCTCTGAATACGATTTCCTGAACTGGTGGCCCGAATCGCGCCGCGATCAGTTTAGCCTGGAAGCCTTGCGGGCCCTGTTCGAATACTACGAGGCCTTGGCCGAAGACTGCGGTATGGTCATCGAATACGATCCCATTGCCATCTGTTGCGAGTGGACCGAATACGATACCCCGGCAGAGGCTCTAGAAGAATACGGTCTCAGCAGCTTCACACTTGAGGGCCAGAAATGGCTGGAAGGCTACGAAACGACCATTCTACGCCTCGACAGCGGCGGGATCGTAGTGCAAAACTACTAGACCCGCACCCCCTCGCCCTGCCCCGTTCGGCCCTGAGCCGCGCGGGGCTAGGGCAATGAAACCGGGCGGCAATCCGCCGAGCCCGGACAGCACTAGGATAGCTGAAAATGACTGAATCGAAACATACGCCGGGGCCGTGGTACATTCAGCCGGACCGCCGCTACTATGTTATCTACTCCGAGGAATGTGGAGCCCTTGCAGATGTCCAGGCCGATCTCCCGAAAGCAAACGCCCAACTGATCGCGGCGGCCCCGGACCTGCTGGTGGCCCTGGAAGAGTTGATCGCGGCCCCGAACAAGAAACGCCCGGCGGAAGTCTGGGAAGCCGCACGAGCCGCCATCGCTAAGGCGCGGGGGGTCGAGGCATGAGCGAGTCCCGCGAATACCTGGAAGCCCGAATCGAGGCACTAGAACAGGCCAATGAGAACCTGGTTTCGGCCCTGATTGATGCGATGATCTACGCCGAGGACGTACTATTGCACCCGGAACTCCTCGCCTGCTTTAAAAAGGGCGTGGTCGAGCGGGATGTTCGACAGATGCGGAAGCTCATTGAGAGCGAGGGGGCAGCATCATGACTCGCCGCCGCTACGGCCCGAGCCGCCGCGCCGAGAAGCCGAGGCCGCCCGTCTGGCTGCTCGTCGGTAAAGACGGCCAGCAGGTTGCCTGGATTGACGAGGCCACCGCGCTCGAATACGCTCTGGAAGGCGAGACGGTGTTGGGCTACCTGCCCGGAAAGCGCGCCGTCATCTAGAGGGGGCCCGACCGGCCCGCAAAAAGCTCTGGTAGGCTCGACCTGCCAGGGCTCGCGGGCGTGAGGGGCGAAACTGCCCCGCCATGCTCTAAAAGAAATGATTACCTACCGAACCCCAAGCGGCGATCACCGCATCGACGCGAGCCTTCACGAAAAGACCGGCAAGCTCCGGGTCAAAATCAGCCAGATGGGGCGGCCCGGCAGCTGGCTGTTCTTCGGCAGCCACGGCGAGGCCCTGGAATGGCTGGAGGATGTCCTGGACATGATGGAGGGCGGCGATGCCTAAATACCTCGTCACCTGGAAAGAGATCCACCGCGCCGAGGCGGAAGTCGAGGCGGCGAGCCCCGAGGAAGCCCTGGAGAAAATCGACCGGGGAGGCTGGCAGTCGGACTATAGCGACTTCGAGACAATCGACTACGGGGACGGACCCGAGGCCGTGGAGGTACGCAATGACTCCTGACGACCTGGAGCCCCTCGCGCTGGCCCTAGCGCAACTCGACAAGGCCCGCGCCGATGAGCCGTCCGATGCGGCGGTTGCAAGACTCGGCAACTTAGCCTGGAATCACTACTACGCAAACCTGGACCGGGCGACGGAGGCCCTGGAAAGGACCGCCCGCCTGATCGTGGGACTGTCTCAGACTGAGACGGAGGGCGCACAATGATCGACACTTGTGCCTACAAGCGGTGTCGGCAGCCCTCGACGGTCGGTGTGAGACCGACGCGCGGAACCGACCGTTTCCTGTGCCACCGGCATTGGGCCGAGCTGGCCGATCTGCCGGGCTCGGTATGCGACTCGGTCCTGGAGTACCTGAGAAATGAATCCTGATTACCGAAACCGAGCAGCAGTCAACGCTACCCGTAGCCAGATCGCTATGGTACAACTGCTGCAATCCCTGCTTCTGCGGCTCGATGCTCTGGAAGCGATGTCCAAGAAAGAACCTGAACAAGCATGATCTACGCCATTACATGGGCCGCGCTGGTATTTAATCTGGCGGTGGCCGTCGATGAAGGAAGCTGGGTCTGCGGGGCCGTTGTCCTGCTGCTCGCCTACGGCCACGGGGTGCTGCGGCACACGGACGGGCGGCTTGAGGCCCTGGGGGTGGAACGATGAGGCTCTGGAGAAAGCCGATGGCGGGGGGCGACAATGCCAGTTGAGAAACTAGCCCCGATCTGCTGTATGGGGGCGGGGCTCTGGCTGCTGCTCCTCGGGGCTCCCGTCGCGGGCTGCTTCGTCACCATGGTAGGGGCCGCGTGGCTCTGGAGAGACGAGGACTGACCAGAAAGCTCGTCATAACAACTAAATCGGCCCTCGCTCTCCAAGGCGGAAAGCGGGGGCTTTTGCCATAAGTTCGTGGTGCGGGGCGCGATTCGAGCCCGAAACGACCGCCCCCTTTACCACAGATTCCCGCTCTGACCACTGTTTTACCGCTGAGAGCCGTCGTAAGTCCTTACCCTGTAAAGAGGTTCCCAATATTCCCAAGTTTCCCGCTGAAAATAAAAATCGACATTACAAACTCAGTAGGTATTTATGGTATCGGTTTTTCGCGGCGATGGGAAAAATGGGAATATTGGGAAAATCCGTTCAACCTCTTGACCTGTAAGGGTTTACGGGGGTGTGGTGTGGGGTTTATTTGGTAATATTATGGTATATATGGTTATATTACTTGATAGCAAAGCAAGGGGCCATTAGTCTGTCAGGGCAATGAACCATTACACGCATCAGATCGCTGCCTACCTTAGCGGTGAGCAGCTTGAAGTCCTCGACAGAGCCTCAGAGGCCCGAGGGGTCAAAAAGAGTCAGCTCCTCCGAATGGCCCTGGCAGCCTACATCCAGGACATGGGCTACGAGTGGCCGGGGAGGGCCGAGTAACATGGCCCTAGACCACCCCGACCCTGAGGGCCACCTGACGGACCTGACGATTAGTGAACTCCGAGACCAGCGCGACAGCCTCCAGCGCCGTCTAGACAACTGGTCCGAATCGGGCGACTACTGGGACGGCCTCAAGCTCGCCGACCAGCAGCAGGTCCGTTTCCTGGACCGCATCCTAGAGCCCTGGGGCGAAGGCCCGATTGCAGAAGATGGCAACTAATCCGCCCCCCAAAGCCGACCCGGCCACCGCCCAGACCCTCGCGCCCAAGGGC
>Ga0222719_10000401_pt1 | contig 43180 bp, 69 predicted proteins | sample C33_34DmetaG_FD_165039 | JGI IMG/M metagenome (GOLD analysis project Ga0222719, IMG submission 165039) | Estuarine water microbial communities from San Francisco Bay, California, United States - C33_34D | ecosystem: Environmental > Aquatic > Marine > Unclassified | place: USA: California... | reverse complement strand
GTTACTTTCCTGTCTTGTATAAACATCATTATTACTACCATAGATATTTGTAATGTTTGAATGTTCGTGTCCTGAGTTATTTGAGCGTTGACTTCCCAAAAACTTATTGTTAGAACCATGAATATCTAATCGTGTAAAATGTCCACCATATTCATAATCATCTATACTATGTAGTGTTCCGTCAGCATCAACTCTGTGTCCTTGATAGAAATCAACATCATTAGAATTGCCTACTATATGAAACTCAAACTTATCACCGCCACATGGAGATTGATTACATGTCTGTGTAACATTTAGATTGTTACTGTCACCATCCAAGTCACCACCCCAAGTAGCACTACTACCCCATGCTGAGGTGTATCCAACATAACTATTGTCACCTTTTTGGTCAATGTCTACTGTATTACTCGCACCACCAAAACTATAGTCTACTGTGTTGCCACTACCTTCTACTGATACAGTAATACTGTTTGAGTTACCACTAGTAACCTGTTCTATGGTAATCGCATTGTCTGCTAGTGCTTCAGTTCTGATTAATAATAATGAGAGAATCAGAAGCGTTTTCTTGAGTATGGAGTATGACATTACTACCTGCCTGATTAAGTTGTATTTGTGTTTGTGAATAGTTTCCAACTTTTATACTAACTATTCTTCCATCTACTTGTCTGTATATCTCCCAATCTTCAGTGTCTCCACCAAAAATTTGTGTATTTCCTTCTTCGTACTGTCCTGGTCGAATAGGGTTAGTCGGGAACGCTTCTACTTGCTCAAATATTTTAGAATTTAATACATCAAGTATATTTAGAAGTAAGTCTACATCTAATAAATTAAAATCTAATCTTGTAAAAACTAACTCATCTTTATTTAAAGCGTCTTTATCTAATAAATTTATATCAAGCTCGTTAAAATCTAGTACACCTTTTTCATTTGATACCTCTTCTTCTTTTTCCTTTGGTTTGCGAACGATCAATAAGTTATTAATCTGAGCTTCAGATAAATCTAAAATCACTGGGGGTGTAGGGGTCGATTCAGCTGCACCTACTACGGTCGCTTGATACGCCTGATTTAAGATTACTTGTCCAACATCTGACTCAACTTTAATTTCACCTACAGTTCCGTTCGCATCTGGTAATAGAATAATTAAAGACTTGCCAACTTCATCTACAGTCATACTAAAAGATGTTCCCAGAACACCAATTCGAGCAGTAGGAGTACTGATTGCAACAGCTTGTTTATTGTTTTTAGCAATCAAACCACTAGCGTATTTAACAGTACCAAGAGTAACTTTCAAACCAAGTTTACTTGTTGATGGAGAGTTAGAATCATAAACAAAATCATCAATTACTAACTTAGAGTGTTTTTCAATTTTTACTTTTGTTTTGTCATCAAAACCTATACGAACCACACCGTTTCCAGTGCGAACATCATCATTCATCTCTATACCAAGGTCTTTTTCAACAACAAGTTTATCTTTACTTCTTAAAAGTTCTGCGGTTCCTGTATTTTGCTCAACTTTTCCTACCGCTGCAAACGAATTAATCGGAAACAGTAACAGTAACAGAAGAACTACTACCATCTGTTGTAACATCTACGGTACTTGCCTCCGCTCCCGACTGAGTAACACTAAAAGTACTACTACTACCTGTATGATTTAAAGTAGTATCGTGCTGAGAAGCGCCACTCTTACTAATAGTAACAGTATTTGTGCTGCCAGTAATATCAACATCAGTAATCTTATCTGTAATACTTGTGGCAGTTGACTCTTCTGTAATAGTTACAGAGTTTGACCCACCACTGATATCAACATCAATATCAACATCATCAACACCTGACGAAGTTGCTCCAACATTAACATCTACAGTATTAGAGTTACCTCCACTGGCGTTAATTGTTACATTTACGTCATCGCTACCACCATTAGATCCACCAGTAGTACCGATATCAATGTCTATATCAGAAGAGTTACCTGTAATATTAGAGGTAATATTTGCAGTATCTCCATAAATATTATAATCTAGAGTATTACTAGTGCCTACTTGATCAATATCCATAGTGGTTGTAGCGCCATCACTGACACTATCAGCACTGCTAGAACCGACACGGTTGCTTGTGCCATCCTGATTAATATTAATAGTTGCGCTACTTCCTGTTTGATCTATATAAATTTCGTTATCCGCCAAAACAGTAGTAGAGAACAATATTAATAACATAGTTAATATTCTATACATAATTATAGCTCTCCTAAAAATCCCATAACCTCTTTCTTTTTCCTTCCTTAACAAGGCCAATAACAGCCGCCTCAATTGCTTGACGAACTGCGTAATTTACTGGCTCGTTTGTTGAGGTTCCAGATTCGATTTCTAAAACTTTTGTTCCCATATCAAAAAACTTAAAAATATTTATACCTGCGCTTGTGCTTAATATCGTTTTCTCAGTTGTTATAGCCATTAACACTTCGCCCGTTAAAACGCTAATAGCTCTCAGTCCAACAGTAACAACATCTACTCTCCACTCAGCTTGAGGTCCTACCCCTAGCCATCTTACTCCAGTGCCTCCAGTAAATTTATTAGAATCATACCCAACAATACCGCCCTCAATCATAATTCCTGCAAATTTCAAGGGACCAAGTTTCTTCGCATTGTCCCCTTCAAAGTTTTCACGAGTGTTTCTAATTAATTGTCTTTCTTTAATTAAAGCATCTAACCCACTACGCTCAACAACTTGAAAAAAGTTTCCATCACTTAAATCCATCAAAGCTTTAATTAAGTAAATTTCCGCTCCTTGGGTAACAGCGCTGCTTAAATTTGCTAACGTATCAGCCGGTTTTCTTTGTCCAGTTTTATCAGTAAAACTATAAACTGCTACAGTTATAGGGTTACCGTTTGCGATAGGAGGAAAGTCGTAAAGAGTTTCCTTTAGTGGTGTTTCAGACAGTGTAGGCGGAGAGGCAAGCTCTTCCATAAAAGCTTGACACCCTACCAAAAAAAGCATAGGAATTAGTAATAAACATCTTACCATCAGTCATCCTTACTAAAAGCCAAAACCAGATAACGGAACAGTAAGGGTAGTAGTAGTCCCTGTCGCTTCAATTACTGTCATTGTTAAATTAGTTCCATCACTATTATATTCTATAGTGTTTCCTAAAATTTCAATTGTCCCGCTTTCCTCGGCTGCTTCTCCAAATAATTTTTCACTTAACTGTTTACTTAGCTCTGCATAAACTCTACTTTCAAAGTTTTTCATAAACTTATTTATATTTGTATTTTCTGCAGATCTTGCAGCCTCTCTTGCTTCAGATTCTTCTCTAGCTTTTATATCAGCTTTTCTTTGAAAAGTTAAATTCTCAATCGTCAAAACATGAGAGCTGAATCCCTGTCCATTAAAAGCTGGGGATTTATAACTATGCCTGAGCTCTGATGCATATGCCACACTAATACCTAATAGAAATCCAATCATAAAACCAAATACAAATCCGAAAATACTTGCTTTGAATAGATCCCATCCGTCATAATAGTAAAGGACAGTCTTCATTGCCATTTCCCATGCTCTGGCTTCGTGTTCACTTTTGTGTTTCATTTTTCTTCTTCTCATTTTCTAACTTTCTTTGAAATTCTAAAATCATATTCAGTTTTTGATTGAGACGAATCAAATCATTATCAAGCATACGAACACGGTCGATCAATCCAATCAATGTGATATTGGCATCATTGATCACTGGGTCAATCTGTTTTGTTGCCCAGGTCCAAACATAGTAAACGAAATAGCCAAGACCAACTGCTGCGACAATCGGAAAGCCAAAATCCTTAATTAATTCTGCTATATCCATTTTTTGTAGGCGTCCTTCATAACTGTCATTAGAGGTTCTGATTTAACCAGAACACCTTTACTGTTGACTATGAAAATATCATCTTTTTGAAATAGTCCTTTATCAAGAAGTTCTGTTTCAGTATCACCAATTATCGTGATATTACCGTTTGGATCAAGTCGAAGCATATAATCACTCCACCATACTGGTTTATCTCTCATTAATCTTTCCTCGCATCGTTCTTTCCGTCAGCTCGTGCAATTCTGTTTATATCTGGAGTAACATCGAATGCATTACTCATTAGCGTGTCAATTCTAATAATGTCGTGATTCATCGTTTGTACTCTATTGTCTAAAGCACCGATGATACCTTTCATTCGATTTACAGAATCCATGACACCATCAAGTATGAAACGCATTGTTAGAAAAACAAAATAACCACCAGCCATTGCAGCGGCTATTGGAAACCCTACTTCTCCTATTAGTGCAAATATTTCCATTAACCATCTCCAAAACAAAAAAAAAGGTATACTACATCTATAAGTAGTATACCTTAATTTTTTCTTAACCTCAAGTAAAATTAATTTAAATTAAATTTGGTCCTTGGTTAAAAAATACTTTTAATTTTACCAACAAGAGTTTCTTCTTGTTCTTGTGGTTTTTCCTCTTCTTTATTAAACCCGTCTATGCTGTCATTTGTCTTTTTATAATACTCTTCATAGGCAATGATAATTAGTCGTTGTTGTTCTACTAGCTGTTTTATTTTAGCAGTGTTAACACTTAAACTTTCATACCCTCTATCAGACAGGCCAAAAATAACAGGGTCAAAATTCTTCTTATCTAAGTCTGCAAAAACTTCCTTAAAGTTTTTTTCTGTTACAATAATCCAATCAATTTTATCTAAGTTAATCTTGTCAACTGGTGGAAGGGTTAAAGGAACTTTCTCTAAAGATTTTGTTGTAATATTTATGTCTTTTGTTGAACTACAACCACTAATTGCTAATGTACTTAGGATTAGCAATGGAAGTACAAGCTTTGTTAATTTGACTTGGTTTCTCAGCATTTTCTTCTTTCTCCGTTAAAGGTTGACCACTAAAGATTTCAAAACATCTCATAACTTGCTGTGTACCTTTATCAATTATTCTTTCAATAGAACCAGGCTTGGCAGCGGCCATTTTACCTATATCCCTAGCTCCTAATAGACTACTTACTTTATTAAATTTAGACTGTAAATCTTCGACTGATTTTCTTGAATCAGCAAACTTAGCATTTGCTTCTTCTAATAACTTTGTAGATTGAGCAATATCTTCTTTTTGCTTTTCAATCGCTTCATTCTGCGCAGAAATTTGTGCTTTTTGACCAGCAATCTGTTGCGCTTGTTCCATTAATGTTGCTTGAGTATTTTGGTAGTACCAATACCCTATGCCTCCCATTAATAGTATGATTACTATAAAAATTTTTGTCATCCTATTACTCTCATAGACTCAACTAACATTACTGTCTGCCTTTCCAAAAATGAGTGCCATAATAATGGGTTTTCGTATATAGAGTTTTCTTTTCATAACCTTGATCTAATTTATAGATCTTATTTCCATCACCATCATATTCCCAGACTCTTTCGTCTGGATCATGGCTCTGTACTGGACCTTCTTTAATTTCTTTGTTCATGCAATTGCTCTCATCCTATCTACTAAGCGTTGTGCCCGGTTTGTTACTTGACGATACCAAGCCGAGTCAACCATCTCATCTGCAGCCCGATTCCAGTCTTCAGCATCAACACCTGCCTTCATACCTTTGAACTTTGATAGTCTGGGATAACCTAAATTGAACATCATATTAGCAATTATTTGTTGAGCTTCTTCTGGCAAATCGTAAAACTCTGAATAAAGCTTGTGGCAGTCTGACAAGACTCCTTCGATATCCGATTCGAAGGCTTCAGCGACTCTATCGGCAGAGACAGCCGTTCCGACTTCCCATCCATACTCTGGGTCGGTATTGCGTATAAGGTGACCAATCCCAAAAGTAGGATAACCAAGATGATCCAAGTATATTTCATAAACTACTCCCTCGTCAATTTCTAGTTGCTCTCTTAATTCATCAACGTTCATTTTTTTTTACACCTTTCTTTAATAACTTTTAAAAGTTCTTCTAAAGAATGAACTTTACTTACTTTTCTAGCTTCCTTCAGGGTCTTCTTGCCCATTTTTATATTTTTCCTCTATAGATTTTACTACTTGCCACTGTTTATTAGTAAGCTGTGGAAGTTTGTTTTGAAAAGATAAACAACCTTGTAAAAACTTATGCTCCCTAAATGTCAGTTTTTGTTTCTTTAAAAAATATTCTAATTTTTTATTAATTCTTCTCGTCATTATTTACCTTATATACAAAAGGATCTAATTTCTTTAATTTTCTTTTTTTTAAATAAAATTTAATTTCAAATAATAAACTATACCACCAATTAAACATATCTTACTCCGTTAAACTTAACATTAATCTATCTTCTTTTGATAAATTTAAAACTCTATGAGGAATATCTGACCTAAATCTAAACGCATGCCCTTCATGTGGAACCCAGACATAGCCTCCTTCAAACTCAATAAAACTATTTTCATCACAGTGTAAATAAAAATTAATAGTTTTAGACATAGTTTTATGCGTTTGATCACTATGCCAATCTATGTATCCTTTTGATTTCAAGATTGCAGCATAAACTGTTTTATACCTTGTTCCAAATAACCAACCACAAATATAAGGGCAAACCCTTAAAATTCTTTGAGGAGTGTATTCTTTAACTAAGTCTGTACTAATCCAATCTTTTGCTCCAGAATATCTGGGTTTCATTATTTTTTCTAACTTAAAAAGTTCTTCACAAGCAGCGGATAAATTAATCTCAGGTAATTGCACCGCTTCGTAATAGTTCATGGTATTTATTTACTCTATATCTAAGTTCTGGTAAATAATGTTGCATATTACCAGTAAAAATTTGTGCTCCACCAGATTCAACTGTAATTAAAATTACGACTTGTTTTATCTCAGTGTTAAAAAGTTCATTATGCGCAAATGCGTATCCACAACACTGAACATAATAATCTTTAATTTGTTTTACGTTTTTCTTTTTCTTTGAAGTCTTAAAGTCAACAATTGAAGGAATCCCTTTCCATTTGCCCACCAAGTCTACTCTACCTGCGTAATGTAAAGACGGACTCCACAAAGCTATTTCTTGGGCCCAAACTTCCTCAATCCCTCTTTCACCAGCTTTGATCAAATTAGCAGTCATTTCTCTAACATCTGCTCTTTCTTTCATCAAGTCTGGTTTAATATCTTCACCATTAAAATGTTTTTCTGCATACTCATGGACTAAAGTTCCTCTATCAGTTGCTGCTTTTGAAATTCTAGCCGCTTCTTCTTCTCCGACTTTTTCAATCCATTTTTGTAACCAAACTTGGTTTTCGGAAGTCTTTCCTAAAATAGTAGTCATGCTAGGAAAGTCTCCGTCAGGAGTCATATAAGTTCTACCTGACTCTAAAGTTTCCGCGTATACAGAATTAGTTACTGAATAATCAATCATACATAAACCTATGCCCTTTAATAGTTACATATTCATTCATTTCTTCAGCCCAATCAGGCGTTACCTTTTCGTGAGCATAGTAAAATTCTGAAGTACCAACTAAATTTTTTGTCCTGTTATTATAAACTAGTATAGCAGCATAAACAGAATCTTTCCACATATTTTCTATTACAGTATTGATATTACCGTCTTTTCTTTTTATAGGTATTTTATCAGAATAACCATCACAATACCAACTAAATTGACATCGATGTTTAATAGGGTAATACTGCCTTTCTTCTTTGGGTAACTCTTTTCCTCGTGTTTTCCAACTCTCACGGTGAGGTCCTTCTGTAATTACCTCACAGACAGAATTTGGATAGTCTTTTGACTTTACACGATTCATCACCACTTGAGCAACAGCAATCTTACCGTCAAAAGGTTCTCCCCTTGCTTCAAAATATAAGTTAGCAGCTAAACAATAAATTTCATTATAGTTAACGGGTTGAGTATACCCAACAACTGAATTGGATATGTTAAAAAGCACTAAAAGTGCGGGTAAAGTTATTTCCATTGCTTTCCTAAATATTCCAAGTTTGACCCACTAATTGCTATACACATATTATCTTCAAGTCCTTCTGGTTTTATAAAAATAGTGTAACGTTTATTGTTAAAGTTTTGTGTTATTATAAGTTGTCCTGGGGGGCGTCTATCTGTTTCAGATACATCTGCTATAAAGATAATCTTTTCACCCCCTTGATCTTGCCATACTTTGAGTAAAGTATCAACTTTTCCACAAGTTAAAGCTAGATTAATAGGAAATACTGCTATAGATTCTTCTGCAAAACTAGGAGTGGTAACTAAAAGTAATATACTAATTAGCAATTTTTTCAAATACATTTTTTATCTCCTTTTCATAATCTTCATATGTATTTACGATGGGCTTACCTTTAACATTTAAACTAGTATTAATTAAAATAGGTTTTCCATTTTCTGTTGTTATTCGTAATACCTCAGCAAGCCAAGGGTTGTTTACACTATCAACCACTTGAAGTCTCGCAGTATTGTCTGGATACTTAAACCACTGTTTAGTTTTTGAGTACGCAACAAACATCATTTCATAAGAAGGGTTAACAATTTCAAAATAGTTATTAGCTACAGAGGATAGACAAATTGGAGCCCAAGGACGCCATCTATCTGTTTGCCTACCTTTTATATCGTGCAATCTAATAGAATTAATTTTATTTGGAACTGCTAGAAAACTTCTATTTCCTAGTGCTCTTGGCCCCCACTCTGCTTTTCCTCTAAGAACGGGGACTATTTGTCCTTTAATAAGTTTTTTTGCTGTTTCTGCAGGGTCTAAGTTGTCCCCTGCATCACATCCTAAATATGCATTTTTCCATTGAGCAGGAGGCCCACACAAAACTCTTGGATGTAAAACACGCTCTCCAAAAGCAGCCCCCATAGCTCCTCCAGCGTCTCCTGCCGCTGGTTGTACCCACATCTCTGTAAAATTAGTTTCTTCAAAGATTTTTGTGTTAGCTACGCAGTTAAGAGCAACTCCTCCTGCATAAGTTAATTTATCACATTTTGTTTCTTTTTGGAGCCATGCGGCGAGAGTAATCAAAATTTCTTGTAAGAGTAGTTGGGCACTTGCAGCAATATCAAAATCTAAAACTCCTTGTCCTAGTCCTCTACGAAAATCTTTTAAACACTGATAACTAGAAAAATCATATTCTAAAAAATATTTTTCCATATATGGTAGCCATTTTGGGTTCCCAAAAGCAGCAGCGCTCATTGTTTTACTTTCATCTAAATTTGGTTCATAACCAATTAAACGGGTTATAGAACTATAGAAAAGTCCCAAACTATTTGGGTGTCTAAATACTTTTAACCAATTTATGTTTTTTCCGTCCCAGTAACCTAAACTTGTACTTTTATTTGCACCAACGGTGTCCACTACCATTACAGCACAAGGATGTCTTGTATCCCAAGGGGCAGTAAAAATTGAACTATATGCATGAGATTCATGATGATCAATAAACCAAACATTCTTACCTAATTTGCTTTTTATTTCTCTACGTTTTGAAAAAGAAAGTTTATCATAAAATACAAAATTATCTGGTTTTCCAAAATGTTCAATAGCATAATCTATTGAGTGCTTTGGCCAAGACGAATCGTTTTTAATCCTAGAAAATCTTTCTTCTCCAGAAGCAAATAATATTTCATTATTTTTTGTATAACAAACTGCGCTATCATGATGTAACGCACTAATTCCTAAAGTTTTCATGTACCCTCAAAAGGCAAAAGGGAGCGCCGACCAACCAGCACTCCCTCTTAACTTTATTTTATTTTTAATTATTACGCAGCTTTAATATCAAAAGTCTTGATGGCTTCTTCATTACGCTTAAATGTAATATTTAACATTCCGTTCTTCAACTCAACGTCTTCAACCAAGTAAATTGGTGAGACAGGGAATTGCACGTGGAAATTTTTCTTTGATAGACCTTGGTAGACAACAGAAATATCCTCTTCATAAGGTAGTCCTGTTCCTTTAACTTCAAGAAGTCCGTCTCTGTAAGTTACTTCTAAATTATCTTTAGTGTAACCTGCTACTGCCATGTTAATAGCAATAGTGCCTTTCTTTTCATCCCTAACAACATCGTAAGGTAGAAAAGCTTTAATTGGCCTAGTTAGATGGTCAATATGCCCCATCATTAGTCTTTCCATTGTGTTAAATAGTTCATTTCCCATTTTTAATCTCCTTTTCAGCAAGAAATGTATAACTCCCATTTCGGCAAGTTATACTATATTATGACATAAATAAGTTGTATTAGTCAACTTTATTTTTTATTAAAAGTGAGCTGTTACCCATATAAAAATTATATGTGTGGTTTTTTGGTTTAGGAACAATGTTGAGATTAGCAGTTGAAGCTGCCAAAAGTTGATCTTGTGTTTTAACTCCTAAAACTTCAAGTAAAGGTCTTATTGAATATAGTTGTGCCTCATAATATTTTTTATCATAGCTATATAATTTATGATAAAACCAACTATTCTCATTCCAATCTTTATGTTTTGTTGAGTTAAACTTTTCTAACATTATAGGAGATATAGAATTATATATCATATTTCCTTGTCCTGTTTTAGTAAGTGCAAATCTAGTACTAGGGCCTCTATCTCTAACAGGACTATTATCTAGCCACCTTTTTACGGTTGAGTCAGAAGTTTCTGCTATATTTGTTAAACCTTTTATATTTTTGTTTTTTAAGTATTCAATAAAACTTTTATCTTGTAGTAAAGTACCATAAACTATATGTGATTGTTTTAATTGTAGCTCTGGAAGGTCTGTATGAGTAAAAAATTCGACGTTTTGCCAATTACTCATTCTTTCGGTATTTCTAGTACCATAAAAAGACCAAACAAACGTAGAATAAACATTTCCAGTATTAAAATCAACAGATATAAGTGGTTTTTTATCTCCAAAAATATAAGCAATGTTTTTATAAGCCTTTAATCTCTTAACATGACTATAATCCACTAACCCTGCTGCACTTAAAGAGTGATACCCATTAGACCGCATACTAAAAGGACTTATTCCTAAATTAGTATAGTCTTCTGTAAATAAATGTTTTTCCCAACTTTTCTTTTCTTTTACCAAATGCTCTTCTGTTAAAGTAATTTTGTTTAAAATAAAGTTTCCCTTACTTTGAAGTTTTTTTGCATAGTTAAAACTAAATTCATAGTTGGGATAAATAGATTCTCCATTAATTGCAAAATCATACATTAATACTTCGTCTAATTTTATACCAAAATTAACAAAACAATTTAAAACAGTTAAAGAATCTGATTCTCCGCTATACATTAAGATTAAATAATCGTATTTATTACGTAATTGTTCACAACGCTCTCTCAATAAATCACTATAAGACGCTTTCACATCTTGTGTCCAATCTATAGAGTGCCAAGCTTCGTCTATCTGATACTCGCATTCTGCAAAATTTTCTCTATTTAAAAATCCCATAGTAAATTCTTTTGGATTTAAATATGTTTTATTTAGTCCCTTTAATAGTTCACTGCTCATTTTTGCACCTGTGGTGACCAATGAGTTGTTCTTCCGTCATCTAAGGTAATTTTTTCTACTAAATTTCCATAAGGATCTTCTTTTTGGGAATAAACCATTACCCCAATACGAGATTTCATCATATCGTCTGCTTTTGAAGGAAAAGCTACATAGTCACCTTGATTATTGTACAAATCAGAATAGTTTCTAATAGTAGCTCCGCCAGATTCAAATGAGTTTTTAAGTACAGTTTTTACCGCTTTATAAAGTCGCAAAAGTTCTTCTTCAGAACACTCGAAGACTTTACGATGTGGTGCCAAAGCACTGAGGAATAAACTTTCAGATTTGTAAATATTTCCCACGCCTGATACATTTTTTTGCTCCATTAAAAATTTTACTAGTGATTGATTTTTTCTTTTGTCACAGATAGATAACCATGTTTCTTCATCACAAGGCTCATTTAGCATATCTGGACCTATTTCATTTAATTTCTTTTGTAATTGTATTTTAGCTTCTTCTCCTACAAAAAACTTAAGAGTGCCAAAATTTCTCATATCTGAATAATAAATAGAAGTGTTATCGGTAAAATCAAACCTAACTCTAGCATACTTATTATCTTCTGTTTTATAGGTGCCAGTCATTCCAAGTGTAGAAAATATAACACCGTTTTCTGTAAGCCAATAAATAAATTTACCTTTATTATTAGCTCCTAACACTAAGTGCGATTCGTCCACTAACGTTTCATAAAAATCTAAATATCCATCTGGTTCTTTTTTAGTGTATCTACCTGTTAAAAGTTCTATATCACAAAGTTTTTTATTTGCAACAAAGTTGTTTAATTGTCTTGCGACGATTGTACATTCTGGCCCTTCTGGCATTTATACTCTCTTTCTTCTTTTAGTTTACGAATTAAATAATCATCCCAACTTTCATAGGGATTATCTATTCTCCAATCAAATTCTAAATGTTTCATTCTGCATATCCTAGTTGGTTTGTATACCAAACTGCGATTGTATATCGCTTTCCTGCATAAATTTTTTCTACTCCATGAGTATACTCTATTCCAGCAGGAAAACACAACATTAAACCTGGTTTAGGTTCTACTTTTAGATCAAAATCTTTAAAATAAAAATTTCCGCCATTACATTCAGAAAGATAAAAGATAGCAGAATATGTTCTATAATGTGTTGGATGAAGGGTTGATTTAATATCGTCAGGAGCATCAAGCTGCCAAGCATTATCGCAATGTAAAGTCATAGAGTCTCCCCGTTCCCATCGAGTTAACTCTGTATTGTCAGGAACACACCATTCTTTGTAATGTTCAATAATCTTTTTTTGTCCTAAAAATCTAGCATAGTTTAAAGCTTTTGCATAAGATGACCAAGGCTCCGGTTGTGTAAAATGTAATAGTTTATTGCTTAAAGTCTTTTCTTTAAACTGTTCTATTTGTTGCCCTGATTGTGAAAAAGTTTGTCGGTACTTTTCACATAGTTTTACTACCGATTGACAAGTTTCTAAAGGAAGAGCATTTTCTTCTATAATTATATTCATTTTTTTGTTACTTTCTTAAAAGTATTTAGTAATTTATTATCTTCAGAAAAATATTCTTTAAAAGCTTTAGTTAAATCTTTTTTAGTAAAAGAAGCATACTTTGCTGAGTCTATAAAGGTTGTAATAGTCCATCTTCTGTTTGTTACTGGAGGCACAATTCTATGAACCATAAAACAGGGGAATCTTACTACTTTTCCTGGTGATGGATAAACTCTTGCAATAATTTGATCAGGAACAGGAGCGCTAAACTCTGTTTCCCAAACCCTATTTTTATTTGGACTCCATGTACCAATTTCTAAAGGAGTACCTTCATTTAGATATATTACCTCTGTCCAATATCTATCAGGTCTAGGAACGCTCACAATTCCGTCTGTATAATCTAAATTATCAAAATGCCAATCATACTGATCACCAGGTTTTAAAAGGATACAAATTCCAGTAGGTAAAAATTTAGAAACCCATTGATTACCATACCATTCAACATGTTTTTCTGCTTTTTCTATTAAATGATCAGAGGCTAAATATATTTGTTGATTAAAAGTTAGTTCAATGCAATATTTCCATTTAGGGTCAATGAAATCTTCCATCTATTATAAATCTCCTTTTGAAATTCTTTTGCAATCTTATTATGTCCATTTTGATTAGGATGTCCTGACCCGTCTGGGTCACTTTCTCTATACTTGTATAAATAATGCCACCAAATTGATGGATGGTCTTTTAATAATTCATGTTCTAAAACATTTGGATAATATATGGGAACAAGTAAAAGTTTTTCTGCAGGAACATAATTTAATACGGCAGATACACTTAAAAGTGCAATCCTATTATACCAACTAAGTCTCGTAAACTTTTTAAACCACAACTTTCTAGTAAGTTCACCCCAAACATCACCTTCTGCCCAATCATAAGGAAGAATAAACTGTTTGTTAGCTCTTGGGTCCGCCCTAAGATGGTGGCCTACTAACCAAATTAAATAGTCATAGTTTTCTGGATAATTAATAATTACATCTGCTTGATAATCAAGAGTAGCACCCATGTCTTCAATTTTATTATTAATGCCTAGTTGCATAGGCCAAGGAATGTCCACAGCTAAACTTGGTAAAGAGTAACTATTTCCAATAAGTAAAATTTTACTTGTGTCAAACTCTGACATGAGGTATAATCCAGTATGAAAATTATAATTTGTGGAGACTCATATTCTTTGGGAGAAGGATTGTCTTCTAAAGATCAAGTTTATGGACATTTACTTGAAAAAGAATTAGATTGTGAAGTAGTAAATTTATCTCAAAGCGGAGCATCCGAATTTCTTATTACATCACAAGTTGAAGAAGCTGTCAAGCTAAATCCTAATTTGATTATAGTTGGCCATACTAGTGAATATAGATGGCAAGTTAGAGATAAAAGAACTGGTTGGTGGCAAGGAATAATTGTAGCTAATTGGATTGAAACCAATAAAAAGCTATATAAAAATTGGGTTCTTAGTGAGCAGCTTTTAGATAATCGTAGAAAAACTCCTGAACATAAAGCAGCTTGGCACGCAGCAGGTATGTTATATTATTCTGAAGAAGAAGTGGTACAAAGAATGTGGCGTGCTGCAGTAGCTTTACAAATGTTATTAATAGACAACAAGAATGTTAAACAAATACATTTTTGTTGTTTTTCACATTTACAACCTTTGCTAGAAGAATTAACTACAGATTCTGTAAATTTTCCTTTAGACGCTTTAAAACATAAAGAAAAAGCCCCGGATGGTTCACATGCGGGGCCAGGTCTTCATAAAGAACTTTCTAAAATTTTAACTGCACATATCAACCAAGCCCATTAGTTCTTGGTGTGACATATCAACATCATCTTTGTTTTGTTCGTAAACAACCTTTGCAGCCTTACGAGCGAGACTTGGGTTAATACCCATTCCCTTAATTTCTTTAATAATATCATTATTAGCTTCTCTAGCTACATCCATCTTTGTTAGATTATCTACATAGGACTCAATAAGTCCACGTAAATCATCCTTCATCGATGTTGATAGTTCTACTGTCTCCATGTCTGTCATTGTTATCCCCTTCAATTAATGTAAACATTTGTCTTACAACTTCTGGATTTTTTCTCAAGAAGTTTTCTTCAACCAACAATTGTAACACGTGTTTAAAGAATTGAACAGCACTATCTGTTTTTTCTTCGTGGTTTTGACCAAATCTTTTTGAATCAAAATATTCTAAAACCAGAGAATTAGCAAAAAGCATATTTGCTGCTCCAACTCTGCGTGAACCTTTAGCAGGTCCCGCCTGTCTTTCTTCACATAGTTGCCAAACTTCAGCTTCCATAATATATTCTTCGTACTCATTTAGAATATCTAAAGGAGTATCAAGCAGAGCTTCTTTTGTAATATCTTTAAATGCTTCTAGTTCCTGTTTAGTTACTTTTATCAAAGTCCTTTCTCTCTTTCCAATCATTGAAAGTAGTGTAAAGATTATTCTCAATAAGTCTAGACCAATTTTCATCGTTTTCCCCTTGAAAAAAATGTTTGGTTTTTGGATACCAGTTATTAGTATCGTCTAACCAACGGTTGTCTGGTATTTTTCCATGTAACATCCATACAGGAACATTACAATACCCAGCTAAATGTGCTAAAAGCGTATCTACTGATATTAATAAATCTAGTTGTTTAATAATGTTAATCGTGTCCTCAATTTCAATAACATTATAATTTTTTTGTAAAGACTCTTGTGATAAATTTACAAAAGTAATTTCTTCATTTTTGTGTAAAAAATAATCAAAGTATAAAGAATTAAGGGAACGCCATTGGTCATTTGGATGTCCTTTTGATCCTTGTAAGCAATATCCTACTAATTTATTCTTTTTTGGAAGTAAAACATTGCTTGATTTTACTATCCACGTATCTGGTGCTATGACTGGGAATATCTTTTCTAATTCCATAAACTCAATCTTGTGAGTATAGTCCTGTGGAATTCCATTCCAACCGTTTATAGTAATATCGGTTAGATATTTACCATAATTTTTAATAAGTAGCGACTTGAAACTCGGAGGTTCCTTAGTAGGGTCAATCCACGGTTCATAAAAGTTCCCTTTAATACGAAGTCCCAGTTTTGAACTTCGTTCAAATAGCAAAGGGATATAGCGCAAAAACTGCACCATATCCCCAAAGCCGTAGTTTTGATATACTAATAAGTTTACATACTCTGTGACAGAAGCATCATAACTTATTAAGTTTTCTAATCTACTATCCAATCTTGTACTCGCTCCACTGTTAAAAACCAAGCTATAGACTTGGAAATATAGATATTTCTTTCTTTTATCGAACAGTTCATAGCGTGAACGAACTCCGTTCGTAAAATTTCCCAAGGATTAAGTAAATAGTTTCCTGAGTCTATCTGATCTGCAGGCACACTATTGACGTCTACCTGAAAAAACTTAATTGATGGATGCACGTGAAGGTGCGTTGTCAAACACTTCGTTTGAGCGTAGTCCAATAATATTGAGAGCATTGCATCATCGTATTTTTTATTTTGAACACATCGTCGAAGATTTTTTTCTAAATTTCGATATGGATTTTTTGAATTAAAGTATAATTTCATTTTTCATTGTTTTTTTTGAACTTTGTTCACGCTTTAAATTAGCACAGTTTTGGTCAACCGTCAATCTAAATTTTCATTTAATTTTGACGCAAACTGGTGCAAAGCCATATCGTCTAGAGGTTCATATATTTCTTCAAGTCGTTGGGGCGCTAAGACTCCCCACACTTCTTTTTTGTTGTACCATGAATGACGTTCTAATTGATCTAAATAATTATTGATTACTCGAACTGCTCTATTATACTCTCGTGTGACTAGTGAATTCATTGGTTGCCCTTGAAGTCGTGTCATCCACTCTAGTGCTAAAGCTGGATTCCAACGAACTAGATTTTGACACTCTCGAATTGTAGTACGAGTGTCCCAAAAGTTGAAGCCAAAAATACCTTTATCGTTTTTAGTTTTTGCCATATTATCATTTCCCTTGTTGATAAGCCATTATAACAAAATACAAGTAAAATAGCAAGCAAAAACTGACTAGAAAAGGTTGCAGTAAGAAATTTATTGACTTTTTTTTACATATCAAGTATAGTAAGTGTATGTATTATATTACGTCAAAAGAACTAAAAGAAGAAGTTAGAGTTGTCATTGAAATGATCCGCGAAGCGAGTTCAGATTTAGGTGGCGACCTTAACTATTTAAATGATAGGTTTAGTCAGCTTGAAGAAAGAATTCAAGCTTTAGAAGAGCAGTTTATGCATATAAGCCGAGGACCTACCAATGAATAGAAAAATTATTGGAATTTACAACTTTTACGGAATGAATTTAAAAAACAACGTAGAAAAAACTGTTAGCAAGTTGCAAGCAGATTTTACTCATTTAAATATTCAAGTACAAAATAGTGAAGGAGAAGCTGCTACATATTTTGGAATTAATCGTTTTCCTACTTTTTTGTTTATTAAAAATGACGCAATCTTACTACAAGTAACAGGAAAGTATATGTATGATCATTATTTTAACCAAGTTATAAATCTTGGTTGGAATGAAGAATAATTACCAAGGAATATATAATATTAGATGCTAATAAAAGTTAAAAATAATAATGTACTGAAAGCTTATAAGCTTTTGACTCGAAAACTTCAAGATGATGGTCACTTTAGAAAACTAGGTGAAAAGTCATATTATATTCCAAAAGGCGAAAAACGCAGAAAGCAAAAAGCCGTTGGAATATTAAGAGATAAAAAAAGACAGAAAAAGGCTGAAGAGCTTTTCATTAAACAAGAGCAAAGAGCTAGGTTTAACAATAAACGTAACAAATCCAGATAAACTTTGACAAATACGGTATAAGTAATGTACTCTTTATAAGAAAGGAAAATTAAATGAAAGCTTATAAAGGTACATTCACTAAAAAGAATGGAGAGGAACGAATCATGATTTTTAGTAGAATCAAAGATCTACCAACTAATTTTGTTGCGAGTAAGATTCAAGGCGCGGGTTCAGAAAAAAAATATCCTGATGGGATGGAACTTGTTTGGGATTTAGAAGCTGATGACTTTAGAATCTATAATTGGAAAACTGCAAAGATAACTGATGAAACCGAGATAGATGAAAAGCTATTCGGTTAATATAATTTTGCGCCCTAGTATTTTAGATAATGCAGGTCGCGCAATTACTAAAGCTTTAAACGGACAAGGATTTCCAGAAGTAATAGATGTTAGAATAGGTAAGACTATTTATTTTAAAACAGATAGAAATCCAGAAGAATTTATTCATTATCTCTATAATGAAGTTATGGAAGATTATGAACTTAAGTGTCTTGATGACGCAGACTGAAAACTGAACTGGACGGGGGTGCGATACCCCCCGCCTCCACCATGAGAACAGAAATGAAACATTTAAAAGAAACAAATAATACCTACTTTAAACACATGCTTAGAGCGTTTACTATATCATGTATTTTAATTGTTCATGGAATTTTTCCTTGTATCTGGGAAACTAAAGCTTCTGATTTACTCTGTTCTGATGATGGGGGCGAAACAGGATCGACAGGCAGACAATAGGGAAGCCGAGAGACAGGTGCGCAAGCAACCTTAATCGCAAGAAACTTTACAAATGCCAACGATAATTTCGTAGCATCTGAAGATTACGCTCTAGCAGCTTAATCGTTCGAGGTATGGGCTCCACCTAGCAACAGAACGGGCCTAGCAAGGATTACTATGAGTATTAAAGGTTGTATTTTACCCTGGATTCATGTTCACGGAAGCATTACTGGGCAATATAAAGTTTGTTGTTTTTCTGAAGGCAGTATTTCTACAGATCAATATAATTTAGGGGATCATAAAAAACCCATCACTGAAATTTGGAATAGTGAAGAGTATAGAACATTAAGAAAAGATTTTTTAAACGGCAGAATTCCAGTTCAATGTCAAGAGCCTTGCTATGATAAAGAAAATCAAGGTGGACATAGTCATAGACAAGAAATGAATTTCTACTGGAATAAGTATGCTAAGTTACAAAAAGAAGAATTTACAGATAAGGAGGGCTTTCTTAAAAGCCCTCCTATTTATTTAGACATACGGTTTGGAAATATATGTAATTTTAGATGTAGAATGTGTGGTTCCTTTGCCAGTAGTCAATGGAGAGAAGAAGACGTTTTATTAAAAAGAACTGTAAACCCAATATCTGATGTCTGGACAAATAGTGAAACACTATGGAAAGAATTGGAAAAATTATTACCTTATATAGAAGAATTATATTTTGCAGGTGGAGAGCCTTTAATACAAGAAGGACACTATAAATTACTACATTTTTTACTTAAAAACAATAAAACAGACATAACAATTAATTATAATACAAACTTATCTATACTAAACTATAAATTAGAAAATATTTATGAGCTATGGGACAAGTTTAAAAAAATAAATCTTTGGGTAAGTCAAGATGGTTACAAAAACGTAGGAGAGTATATCAGAAAAGGACTAGAGTGGAATCTTTTTGATGAAAATTTTAAAAAAGTTCTTCCATATATCAACTCAATAAGTTGTACTTTTCAACTGTATAATGTTTATGATTACACAAACTTATATTTATATAGTAAAAAATACAACAAATATACTTATCCAAGCCTGTTAACCAGGCCCCAACAGTTATCAGCACAAATTCTTCCAAAAAAAGAAAAAGATAAAATTATGAGTCATTACAAACATTTCTTAAATAAACATAGAAATATGTTTAAAAGTTGGGAGATAGAAAAATTTATTCAATTATTACAATGGTTAAAACATGAGCCAAAAAATAGAGAAAAGCTAGAAAAAGAGTTTAAAATACGCACAGAAATTTTAGATAAATCTAGAAATGAAAATTTTACAACAGTAGTACCGCAGTTGGCTGAGTGGTATGAAAATATAAAAGTATAAAACTTCTTGCTTACCAATGTAAAAAAATTTATAATTATAAATAGGAGTAAATAATGATTACTTATACAATTAAATACAAACTCCCAAACCAATGGTTTTGGAGAAAAGTTTCTAATATTAAAGAAGATGGAATTGTAGAAGAAACAGGCGCAAGATGGGCGTTTGATAAATATAATATTAGATATGAATTTCCATCTAATTGTTTATTTATTTTTGACGAAGATAGACACGTTTTAATTTTAGAGTTAGAAGAAAAGAATAAAAAGAATATGTCAAATAGTATGACTATTCCTACACCAACAATACCAGTATAATGTATATTTATTTTTTAGCAAGCAATGTAGAAGATACACAAAGCGGTAATCCAAGATACATTTGGGAATCTGCTAAAAAATCAGATATTACAAAAAAGAGTTGGGACAGTTTACAACAAAGTATCACAGAAGATGATAGAATTTTTATTATTGACTCTGATTTAACAGATAAGCAAGTTCAAAACTTAGAAGACTCAGCAAGGGGATTAGTAACTCATATAAAAGTTCCTAAAACAGAAGATAAAAGACAATATCTAACAACTGCTTTAGAAACAATTGAAGATAATTTAGACTATTCTAGAGGACACTTTTTATTAGAAGATGACTACTTATTTGTGTATGACGCTTTAGTGATACTAAATCAATGCTTAGATCACTGGAGCGGGTTTGTTGTTCCTGACGATGCGCCCGAAAAGTACGTAACGCCATATGAGTCTCAAGTTTTTGTAGGTACAGACAGACATTGGAGAACTACAAAAGAAGCAACATGGTGTGTAATGGCTAATGCCCCTACTTGGAAATATTATATTAAATTATTAAAAGAAAACGCAAAATCAAACAATTATCATATTTTTAGAAATAATATTTTACAGCAAGTTCCTTGTATATGTCCATTACCAGGAGTTGCTACACATTTAAAAGATGGGCATATTTCACCACTAATTGATTGGGCAGAAGTTTGGAAAGGTATTGCTAAATAATGAGAGTATTTGTAACAGGAGCTGCAGGGTTATTAGGAGGCCACATTGCTAGAAGGTTAACTAAAAATCACGAAGTTTCTGGGTGCGATAATTATATCGGTGGACTCAAAGATAACGTACCAAATATAAAATTTTTTGAAGAAGATATTTTAAATACAAAAGAAATCACAAAACTAATGAAAGGATGTGATGTTGTAATTCATACTGCAGCACTTCCTTATGAGGGGTTATCTGTATTTAGTCCTAAAATTGTAACAGAAAATATTGTAGCAGGTACTGTTAGTATTGCTAGTGCAGCCCTTGCTAATGAAGTAAAATTATTTATCAATTTTAGCTCTATGGCTCGTTATGGAAATCAAACTCCTCCTTTCACAGAAGATATGCCAACCGCTCCAGAAGACCCTTATGGGTTAGCAAAAGTCCAAGCGGAACAACATCTTGCTATGCTAAATAAACTTCACGGATTACAATATTTAACTATTGTACCGCATAATGTAATTGGGATCGGACAAAGATACATGGATCCATATAGAAATGTTGCAGCAATTATGATCAATAGATTAAAATTAGGTAAGAAAATTGTAGTTTATGGAGATGGAGAGCAAAAACGTAGTTTTAGTAACGTCTATGATTGTGTTGATGCGGTTGAAAGAATAGTTGAAAGTAACAGAAATTTGTGTGGAGAAGTTTACAATATTGGACCTGACGATAATGAAATTTCCATTTTAGAATTAGCTAAAAAAATCGGTCATCACTGTGCAAAGTATCCTCACTTTGAACATTTTCCAGATAGACCTGCGGAAGTAAAGAATGCTTGGTGTTCTTCTGAAAAAATTAAGTCTGAGTTTAATTATAATACTACCCGAACTTTAGATAGTACACTCCAAGAAATGTGTGCTTGGGTTGATAGACGTGGTCCAGAAGAATTTAATTATGCTCTTGATTTAGAGTTCGTAACCGAAGCAACCCCTAGAACTTGGGTAGAAAGACTAATTTAATGTCTGCTACAATTATTTGTCCCTATGTTTTTGAAGAAGAAATCTCAGCATTAAAAGAAGCATACTGGGAACTTCCTTTTGTTTTTGAAAGAGATACACATAAAATTGGCTCTGACTTGATGTTTGAGCGTATGTGGAACAACTGTGATACAGACATCATTATTTTTCATGCCGATATGAGACACTATGAAGATGATGGCGAAACTCTTTGGTATGAAGAATTATGTAGCTACGCTGAAAAATATCCAGAAGCAGGGCTATTAGGAATGAAACTATTATATCCTGCTAAGAACGATGCAGGTCATCATTGGATTGAAAGTGCCGGCGGTAGATTTGATGAAAATGGAAACCCAGAACATTTTGGTAGCGGACTAGACATGAATACTCAACAGTTTTGGAAAGAGCCAGAACAAGATGCAGGACAATATGACCATGTTAGAGAAGTTGCTTGGACAACTTTTGGTGGTGTTTACATTAGAAGAGAAGTGATAAATCAAGTGGGAAATTTTGATAGGTCATTTGAGTGGACTTACAACAGAGATGTAGATTATTGTTTATCTGCCCGAGAAAAGGGATGGAAAATTTATCAAGTTCCCACAAGGCTCTTACATTGGCAAAGTAGAGATAACAGAAGAGTAGCTACTCAAGGAAATAGAGACGCAGAAGCGAGAAATAAAGACAGAGTTTTAACTAAATGGGCAGATTCTCCTTTATGGAAAACTTTAAATGAACGAGTGGGTCACCGAGAAGATGGAGAATTCGATGTTTAAGTGTATTAGGAAATGGCTAGGAGTTGGAGACACACCTGCTGTCATTACAGAAACTGAGCTTAACAAGATGACAAAGAAGGAAATTGAGGAATGGGCAGCAGGTCATGGTATCAATTTTGATCGTCGTCTTACAAAGGCTAAGATGATTAATGAACTAAAATACCACACAGTTGTAGACTAAGAGGCGTCAATGAAAGTAAGGTACAGTAAAAATGGATGATGAAGAAAAACAATGGCTAATTACTGAAGACGAATTAACTAGTATGATTAAAAATAGAAAAATTAATTTATCAACTAATAATAGAATCTGGAGTTCAACCTTACTAGCAATAATGACATTAGGTGCATTAATGTTGGGTTTTGGTATTTTACTTATTGCAACATTAATTTTATTTTTACCATTAGTTATTATATTTTTACCAGTTATATGGTTAGAAACTAGAGCAAAACGCTCAAAAGAAGAGGAATATGTATATGAAGACTATCATGAAAGAGAAGATGACGGAACATCTGGAAACAATTAATTCCACAGTCACTAGAAACAGATCAAAACTAGGACAAAGACAAGAGGAAATGTACTCCCTTGCAGGTGAGGGTATGAAGCATTTAGTAAATGCGCTATGTGATACAGGAATGCCTGTTAACTATTTAGAGCTTGGAGCTTATAGAGGAGCGCTAACTGTAGCAGCCGTATGGGACAACCAAGTTACTGCATATGTAGTAGATAACTTTAAGTGGGATCAAACTGCACCAAATAGGTATGCAGAAGAGGGACATCCTAACGTAGAAACAGCTCTTAATAATAGTATTAAAGCGTATAAAGAATCTTGGAAAGGTCCAAATGAGATTACAGTAGTTAAAGGAGATTTAGAAGACCCCTCTACTGTTAAACAAATTGATAAGAAAATTGATATTGTTTTTCATGACGCAAATAAAAAAAGTAAGTGGGCTGATGACTTTTTAAGTCAATATAAAGGTACTTTAGACAAGTTTTGTCTTATTGCAGTTACCAAATTTCAAGATGTAGGAACTAGGGGTTCTTTTGAAAATGCCTTAAAAGACAATAATTTTTCAATTATTGCTTTTCAACCAATTCCAGATACTGGGGCTGGGTTAGATGGGCGTTCTGGTGTTGGAATCTATTATCTAGAAAATAAAACAACTCCCGTCGCTGCAGCACCGAAGGTAAAAAATGATTAAAAAATCAGTAATTTCCCTTATAAGTTATGATGCAGAATATCTTCCAGATAGTATTGCGAAATACTATGATTATGTAGATGAGATTATCTTAGGGCTTGATAAAGACAGAATCACTTGGAGTAATAATTCTTTCAAGTTTGATGAAAATAAATTGTGGAAACAATTAAAATCTATTGATAAAGATAATAAAATTGAAATTATTGAAGAAAACTTTCACCCATCTCAAACACCTATTGAAAACGATAATTATGAAAGAAACTTCTTAAAAGAAAAATGCTCTAATGATTGGATTTTTAGTTTTGATGCAGACGAAGAGTTAATAAATCCAAGACACTTCTTTTTTCAGTTTATTCCTATCATTGAAAGGTACTATGATAAGTATGATTTTATGTTTACTTGGTTTACTCCTTGGAAAGAAGTTGAGGATAAGATTCTTGTAATCGCTAACGAAGATAATACATTTCATAGAGAAGCTCCACAAGGATTCATAACACATAAGAAGTTTAATTACCAATACGCTAGATGGACTACTAATACAAGACAGATTTTAACCCCTCTAGTAGTTTTACATTGGAGTTTATGTAGAACAGAAAAAAATTTAGAACAGAAAGTAAATAATATTGGACACAGCGACATTGCCAACGAAGATCCGTTTTTTCATAACTGGAAAGCAACTAACATGCAAAATTACCAAAACTTAAGAAATTTTAAAACTTCAGGTTTTGGTAATAACCAATGGCCTAAGCTAGTAGCTATTCCTGCAGAAAACTTAAGAGCAGTTGCTGAAAATCAATTAAATTTATGTTATTAATAGGTATAAAATGAAGTTAGAAATAGTAGGAAAATTTTACGATAATCACTCACTTGCAAAAGTAAATAGGAATTTAGTTTTACAGTTTGATAAACTTGATAACTTAGACTTTTTTATTACTCCAACAGATTCTTTTTCTCCTGATAGTAAGGTAGATAGAGAAGAAATTAAACTACTAAAAAAGTATGAGCTTAAAGAGCCTCCTTTCGAGCCAGATATCCAACTAAGACATTCTTATCCTCCTATTTGGAGATGGCCTCTTAGTGAAAAAACTAAGATTGTATATATCCAACCTTGGGAATGGAGCAAAGTTCCTTTTGAGTGGCAATACAAATGGGAAACTTTTGCTGATGCTATTATTACTCCTAGTCAATGGACTGCTAATATTATTGCAGAAGGAGGTATTGAACCCAGTAAATTAGTAGTTGTTCCAAATGGATATAATCCTGATATTTATAATACAGACCCACAAGAAACAACTTTATTTGATTCTTCTAAGTTTACTTTTACTTTTGTAGGTTGTGGTCAGCACAGAAAAGGATTAGATATTCTTTTAACTGCTTGGAGAGATGCTTTCGTTAAAGCAGACAATGTTCAATTGTTCATTAAGGATACACCACAAATTTATGGGCAAAGTAATATTATTAACGAAATATTAACCTTGCAGTATAAATCAGATTGTGCTACCATAATTTATAATGAAGATAATTTATCTGAAACAGAAATGGCAGGTATCTTTAAAAACTCTTATGGACTAGTACATCCTTATAGAGGAGAAGGTTTTGGAATGCACGTACAAGAAGCTTTTGCTTGTGGTGCAATTCCTGTTGTTACAAAGCATGGACCGACTGACGAATTTATTCCTGATAATCTAGCAATGAAGATTAACGCGCAGAAAAAATTTATTGATCTAACAGATAGAAACCTTTTTGCGACTAAAGATGGAGATAGCTTAACATTAATGAATACTCATAGTTGGATAATTGAGCCAGTCGTTGATCATTTAAAAGAGTGTTTAAAGATTTTGTATTTCCATCACAATAAAAAAGAATTAAAACAAAAAATTAAAGAACATCAAAATCATAATACATGGAAAAATATAGCTAAAGGCTATGAAGGAGTCTTACGTGACATCGCAAGAGACAAAAAGAAACCAAAACGATTTAGATAATGAGTCTTTAGATGAAAAACTCCTAAGAGATTTTCACTATAATGCACCTATTATTGATGAATCTGTTACAGAGTTGCCTTCACTTACAAAAAAAGCAGAAATTTATATTTCTAACGTATTAGAGAATGATGATTTTTTTAGAATCTCTATTGTTGGTGGAGGATGCGCAGGGTTTCAATACGAATTTTCAGTTGATAATGTAATTACTGAGGACGATATACAATTTAATAAAAGTCCCAAAGCTTATGTAGATAGTGAAAGTTTAAAATATCTGCGGGGTACAGAAATAGATTGGGTAAAAGATAATTTTACAGGACAAATGATGGTTAATAACCCAGGGGCAAAAATGGGTTGCGGTTGCGGCTCAAGTTTTATGTATGACTTTGAATTACCAACAAATAGTTAAAGAAAGTGGGTTACCTTGGCTACCTTTAGAAATACCAATTCCCCATCAAGAAATGTTAGAGGAAGCACAGGCCATAAAACATTTATTTGTAGCACACAGAGATCAAGATTTTCAAGGGGGGTATAGGCATAAAGGATGGAAAAGTTTATGTATACACGGAATTTCAGCACAAAAAACAAATCATTTTACAGAGTATGGATATAAGTCAAATGAATATGCTCCGTATTGTTGGACAGAAATTGCTGAACTTTGTCCTGTTACAACTACTTTCTTTAAAGAAAGATATCCGATGGCAGACTACTATAGAGTACGATTTATGTTACTTGAACCAGGGGGATTTATTAGTCCACATATCGACACAGAAAAGTCGTCACTAAGTCCTGTAAATATAGCGTTAAATCATCCAGAAGGTTGTATTTTTAAAATGGAAAAACACGGAGTCGTTCCTATGAAACCTGGAGTTGCAATGATGCTTGATGTAGGTAATAGACATGCTTACATTAATAAATCAAAAGAAGATAGAATACATATTATTGTTCATGGTAAGCCCTCACAAAAATTTAAAGAATTGGTAGTAAAAAGTTATGCGTCCTATGGGACTTAATAGAAAATATATTGTAGGTATTTTAGACGATAGACAGACAATTTTTAATCAAGATTATGCAAACGCTTTCAAAGAATTAACTGAGTTTTTTACTCGCTTTAAATACTTTGGAAAGGTATTACATGGAAAATCTGTTAACGAAATTTTAGATAAAGCTATAAAAGAAGAAAATATAGAATACTGTGTAATTCAGTCAGTAGGACATTTTATAAAGGAAATTAGTTTTTTTCAATTAATTGAAAGATGGATAGAAGAAAGAGACTTTTTTATTACAGGACATATAATTGATAAAGAAACTGTAAATATGCAGTCAAAAGGTGATGGATACTACGGGCTACACAAACAGTGCCTTTTGGTAAACTTAAATTATTACAAAAAACTAAATAAACCTGATTATGGTAATAAAAATAAAAAAGACGTAATAGTTGCCAAAGCAAAACGACATAGTAAAGATATACATGACGATTATACCCCGTTAGGGTTATTTCCAACTGAAGAAACTCAAGTTTGTACTCCTATTGTAGATGGTTGGAATTTTATTAGTAAAAGTTTAGAATATGGATTAACTGTTTATAATTTTCATCCTAAGATAAGAGATTCAAAATCATATGCGTATCCTAATAAGAGTCTAAAAGAATTACAAAGTCAACTAAGTTGGATAAATCAAATTTTATCTCATGCACCTAATTGTGTATTTTTTTGGAACACTGAGAATTATAGAGATTTACAAAGAAATTCTAATTTAATAAAAGAGCCTATACAAAAATTATATAGTGTAGCAGCTAGTTTTAAACCAAATTTTATCTTAAATACTTATGGGTTTACAGATAGTACTGAAGTAGTATACTATGATTATAGTAAACAAGCACTAGCATTTAAAAATTTATTATTACAACAATGGAACGGATCAAACTACCCACAATTTTTATATGATATTAAAAGTAAAATTAATATTAATGAAACTACTCATAATCCTTACGGACAAGATAATTATGAGGAGCTGTGGGAAGTAGAATGTGAAAGATGGGGCGGAGCAGATAATATTAAAGAACATTGGGATAGATATAAAAAGTTAAAACATACATATGTTCATTGTAATATTGTAGAAAATGCTGAAAAGTTTTATAGAAAAATTGATAATACTCCCAATTCTGTTATTTGGTGGAGTAACTGTTTTCATACAGTAAATACGCATTATACAAGAAGACTATCAGAAGTTGAAGACTTATACAAAAGCTGGTTAAATAATATAGCAGAAAAAAATCCAACTATGTGGGTTTTTGGAAAAGATTATTTAAACAGACCTGTAGAGGGGAATCAAGTAAAAAATATTTTACTACAAGGAGATAATTAAATGAGTGAAGCAATCGAAAATGCTATTGCCTGGGTCAAAGAAGGTAAGCCTTTAGACCAATGGCTAAGAGTAAATGGATACACTGGAACAGAAGGTGATAAGATGAAAGAAGCTATTAACACTGCTATGGTTTCTACAAGAACCGCTGCTCCAGCAACTAAAAAGGTTGTAACTGCCTCCCCCGCAGTTAAGGCTGAAGAAGATGACGAGTCTTCTGATGCAGACGAGTAATTTTAGTATAGCAAAGTCAACCCTCGTAGGAGAGTGGTCTTCTGTTTTAGAAAAACTTCCTTTTTTTACTTGCGACGATTATGATTTAAAAAACGCAATAACAGGAGTAGCTTTAAAAAGTGAATCAGGTAATATTAATGATTTACTAAGAAGCAAAGACCCAGAAAATCCAGAAGACTACTCTCTTACCGCTCTTTACGAACATCCCACTATAAAAAACTTAGTAGACTCTTTTAAGTTGGAAACAACGCGCATTCGGATTTTTAAGCAAGAACCAAATAAGTTTACTAGTTTACATGTAGATTATAATAATACTAATTCAAAAAAAGAAGAATTCTTAATAAGAATATGGACAGCCCTAAATGAAGATGAAAGTTTTGAGTATTATTTTCAAGAAAATGGTATTTCTACAAAACTATTGTTAAAAAAAGGACAATCAGTTATATTTAATCCAGATAAAGTATATCACGGAGCGTATAATAAAAGCACGTATAAGACTAGGTATAGTTTAAATATAATTGCTAAACCAAATAATTGGTTAAAAAATTTTATAAATAAAGAAGAAAATATTGTAATATGAATGAAGAAATAGGAATTGCTTATATAAAAAATGCTAACCAAGTAAAAGTTACTGTTAATGAATTTAGAGGTAACATGTACGTTCATTTAAGAGAGTATTCTATGGACGGGGACACTGGAGTATGGTATCCTACTAAATCAGGTTACGCAATTTTAGGAAATGAACTAGATTCAGTAATAAAAGTATTGCAAGAAGCAAGCGAAAAAATAGCTGTGTACTATAGACAAAATGATACACAGTTAAGTTTTAATTTTGAGGAGATAGCTAATGAGTATGAAAGCTTGGTCTGATGAAGACGAAAAACAATTAATTTTCCTATATACAGAAGACGAGCTTAAAGATGTTCACGAACTAGCTGAAATATTCAATAAAGGCTATAGAAGTGTTATCAGTAAGTTAGTACAATTAAAAATATATGAAAAACCTACCGAAAAATATGAAGAACCTAATAAAACGGTTAAAATGATGTTGATCGAATTAGAAAATATGTTAGATATTCAAATCGAAGGCACGAATTTAAATAAAAAAGAAAATTTAAAATCGCTCGTTGCCTCTGTAACTGCTCTATATAATTTAAAAAATAAATAAGAGCTACGCCTATTCAAAGCAATAAAACAGTTGCTATGTTCCTTAAAAATAGTTAAAATACATATATTCGATGAAAAATATTGAGTCGGTCAAAACAGAAAAATAAAATGTTTATAAAAGACCGAACGTGTATGTAAAGTTCAAATTAAACTTGCTATACGTAACTTTTCTTGATATAATGCATCATAACTTACAGAGAGTTAACAAACTCTCTAAATTTTCAAAACAACAGAAAGAGGGGAAAAAATAATGAGTAAGTTTGATTACACCGACGAGATGATTACTCGTATGACCGAAGCAGCTTCCAGTGGCGTCACAGAAGACGTTATTGAGGCTCTAGTTGACGAGTTTGAGTTTCCTCGTCGTTCCGTAACCGCCAAGCTACGCAAGCTAGGTTACGATGTTCCTAAGAAGCCAGGTGCAGCACCTGTTTTCTCAGCCGAAGAGACAGAGGCGCTAGCCCAGTTCCTAGAATCTAACAGTGGTGTTCACACCGCTGAAGAGGTTGCCGACACATTTGAGGGTGGTAAGTTCACCGCTCGTCAGATCAACGGTAAGGCTCTATCACTTGAGATGACTCAGCACATTAAGCCAGCTGAGAAGAAGATCACACCAAAGACCTACACCGCTGATGAGGAAAGCCAGATTGCTTCTATGGTTGAAGACGGCGCCTTCCTTGAGGATATCGCAGAGTCAGTTGGCAAGAGCGTCAACTCAATCCGTGGTAAGCTTCTAAGCATGGGTCTAAAGGCCGAGCAGAAGAACAAGAAGGCCGCGAAGTCCGATCCTTACGAAGGTATTGAGGACATGCTTGACCAGTCAGTTGAGGCAATTGCCGAGAGCTTTGGCAAGACAGTTCGTGGTGTTAAGACTGTTCTTACACGCCGTGGTCTATCCTGCGCTGACTACACTCCAAAGGGTGCAGACGACTAATAAGGAAGCTATTTAATGTAGCCTGAAGTTACAGAGGTCACGCCTCTGTAACTTCTTTTATTTATGATTTATAATGAAGAAGAATTAACACTAGGTGAATTAGAAGACGATACTTTAGCTACAATAATAGCTCTCGAAGAACGAGAAAAAAGTAAGTACATTCGCCATTTAATTGAGCAATATTTTCCAAAAGTTGAACCTGACTCAGAAGAATATTCACATCTTCAACTGAGTTACAGGACAGGGTTCTTAATAGAACATCTTTATAGGAATAATGCCCTTCTTCAAGAATGTTTTACTATTGTGTATACAAAACAAGGTTTGATAAGAGACGTAGTAAACGATTTGTATTTTACAGACGATCATTTGATAACACATTAAATCAAAATATATATTTACAAGAAGTCTTAGGTTTTATATAATAAACCTAAGACTTTTTTTTATGGAGTAAGTATGGAACAATATTTTAACAAAACAAGTAAAAACTGGCGGCTCGGTCTATGTTGTCAATTTCACGACAAAGACTTAGCTACTAAGTTTAATGCTAACACAACTACAAAAACATATTTCTTGAAAGATAATTCAAGAGCCAGAACAGCTGCTACTCGTAACGTAGATAAGCTAAAGTGGATTATGGAGTATCTAGGAACTCAACCAGAGAACTTTCGTTGTTATCGAATGACCTCTGACATGTTTCCTGTGTATACTCTTCCAGAAGCACAAGAATTCTATGACGGATTTATTGGCTTACTAATTGAGAAACTAAGACTAGCAGGTAAAGTTGCTTTAGAAAAAGAAATTAGACTATCTATGCACCCAGGACAATATACAGTGCTTGGGAGTCGAGACAAAGAAGTTGTTAAAAAAGCAATTGAAGACATTGAGTATCATTGTCTGATCGGAAAATCAATGGGTATTCCTGCAGAAGACTTTTCAGTAAATATTCATTTGCAAGGTCTGTATGGCGGAAAACATGAAGATGGAATTAAACGATTCGCAACTAACTTTGAGTATCTTTCAGACTATGCTCAAAAAGCATTGTCAGTGGAAAACGAAGACAAACCTAACGGTTATGACATTGAACATACGTTAGAGCTTGCACAACGAATTCCTATTAAGTGCACTTTAGATATCCATCATTACGCGTGTCACCGAATGAAAACTTCTGAAAAAGTTAAGAATTCAAAAGGTGATATAGTTAATAGAAAAATTAGAGATGAAGTAGAGCATATTACTGTTAATGATGATTTTTTCAAAGAAGCAGTAAAAACCTGGAAAGGTCGTCGTCCACTATTTCACAAGTCGCAATCATTTCCTATAGATAACGAAAACTATTGGATGAAGGTAAATGCACATTCTGATGTTTACCATGATGAAGAGCTAATGTCTCTTGCAGTACCTATGCTTGAGTATGCAGACTTTGATGTAGAAGCAAAAAACAAAGAATATGCTATTGCTCGTTTTTACAAGTTTATCAAAGAAGAAGAAGAAATGGCTGGAGAACCTCTAGTGTGTAAAACCCTGTGAGCGGTCAAAGGCAATTTTTAAAAATGTGGGCTCGCGTTGTTGGTATGCCAATAGGTATAACTGACGATGACGAACCTACATTTTTACCTATTACACAAAGAAGTGTAAAACGCGCTTTAGCTCTTAGAACCTTTTGGATCATACTTCATATAGTTACTTGCTGCGCTATCATAGCGAATGCGATACGCCATTGGTAATCAGTAAGCAATATTTTATTTGACAGCTATCTTTCTTTGTGTTAAAATAAAGAAAAATAGGAGATAGTTTATGGCAAGAGCCGCTACAAAAACAAACGAAATTTCTGAAACAAAAATCAGACAAGCAATCTGGATGGTAAAAGCAAATAAGACTAAAAAGTCTATTTGTGGGCATTTGGGTATTGCATATAACACAAAGCGTCTTGATACTATTTTGCAAGAATTTCAAGATAGAGAGACTCGCCTCAAAGAATTAAAGAAAAAACGTTCTAAAACACCTTTTACAGAGGCAGAAAAGAAGCAAATTGTAAACGACTATAACAATAGCGAGAGTCAATCAGCTATTGCTACACGCTTATATGCATCACCACAACGTATTAAGAATGTTCTTATTGAAATGAATGTACCTATCCGTGCAAGATCAAAGCGCGGAGAAGCAAAGGTAGATCACGTTGTCCAAGACTTAGATGTTATCTTTAAAGAAGGTGATAGAGTTTTCATTCCTAAGATTAACTCTTTTGGAAAAGTAAAACAAGTGTTTGACGAAGAATGGATTGATTATCATCGTCAACCAGAACGTCGTCGTTATGTAGAGCTACATGGACTTGAAGCTGCCAAGAAAAAGTATGGAACCGATTTTGAAGGTCGCGAAGATGTTCATTGGAATATCTATTGGCAGTATGAAGACGGTAGTGAATGGAAAGAAATGGCAATTAAAGAAAAGATTAGATACACAGAAAGTGTAATTGAAGAAACTGGACGAGAATATTACAGAATCTTCGTAGACGGAGACTATGGGCATTTTAGAGATGAACTTAGAGAAAACTTATTTCCAATAAAGAGTAATTAATGACATTAGACTTACAAAAAGTAACTTTACGAAGACTTTTAGAAACACAAAATCACGACTTATATTCAAAATTGGTAGCGCCCTATTTTAGTGGCGCTAACTCTATTATATATAGAAAGATTCAAAGTTTTTATAAAGCTAATATGAGAATTCCTTCCATTGATGAGTTTGTAGCTCTCAAAAAGGATTTATCAACACAAGAGTACTTAGAAACAGAAATTATTGATGAAGAAAATAGAGCTGACGATGTCCAAAACGAGTTTTTGGTTTCTCAGCTACAGGATTTTTATATCCGGGAAGAGACAATCGGATTTTTGGACAATTTTATTGATAACTTAGATGACTTAGAAAAAGTTGAAATTGTGGACAAATTTCAAACACATCTGTTAAATCTTAATCAAGCTATTCCAATGGCTGATGAGTTATATGATGTTGCGGAACTTGAACTATTTCCAGACGATGATGATTTTAAAATTTACACCTCTGGTCTTAGTGCTGAGTATGACGCTGTAAATGGTGGATTTGCTTCTCAAGAACTTGTACTTCTTGGAGGTAGAAGAGGTAGTGGTAAATCTATCATAAGTGTGAATTTAGCTTTAAATAGATTCTTACAAGGAAATACTGTAGGATTTTTTACTATTGAAATGAGATACAAAGAAGTTTATGATCGTATCTTAAGTATTATTAGTGAAGTTCCTTTTCTCAATATCTTTAGAAACAAGTTAACAGAAACTGAAAAACTGTCTATTGTGAAAGCAAAGATAGAAACTTTCTATAAACCAAATAGTGAACTTGATCTACAAGTTAAAAACCTGGTAACAGATAAAGATTTTAAAAAGTTTGAAAACTACTTAAAAATTGAAAAGCCAGAATTAAAAGATCACAGATTGTTTATTATTGATGATGAGTCTTTAACTCTAAATAGAATTGACCATTATTGTAATCTATTTTCTAACAAATATCCAAAGTATAATATGGCAGTAGTAGATTATATTAATATCATTAAACATGAAGATAATAAAGATTGGAAGAGTCAGATTGTTCTTGCTGAAGCTCTAAAGAGTATGAGTCGTAAATATGACCTTACAGTTCTAAGTCCGTATCAGATTGATGCTACAGGCGAAGCTAGATTCTCTAAGGGTATTCTTGATAGTGCAGATAGAAGTTTTAACTTTTTTCCTGCAGAAGAAGGAGAAGGTAGAGAACAGACCAACAAAATTACTATTCACACTACAAAGATTCGAAACGGTAAGCATATGAGTTTTGATGTGTATATGGATTGGCCTTGTGTAAAGATTAACCCAAACATAACAGAAATTAATAATGAACACCCTCACAAAGCAGCTATGTTTGGATCAGATGAAAAGGATAAAGACTTATGATGTGGAGACGAACTTATAATATGTTAAATTCTCGCTACCTAACTAGTGAGGGTAGTGGAACTATTATAGAAACAAAATACTTATGTGAAGAACATAAGTCTGTGCAGCACTTAATTAATGTTTGTAAGGAAAACTGTACAGGAACGTGGGGAGTAGCGTACTATCCAGATAAGTATTCTGGGATTACTTTTAGGTTTTTTAGAGATGAAGATGCAGAATTTTTTAATAAAGCTTTACAGCAAGAGGAAGGTGGAAATTAGTGGATATAGTTGAAATATTAGATAAAAAAGGAATTGAGTATAAAAAATCAAATAATCCTTCTGAAATACTTGTGAAATGTACTAGTGGACTACATGATGATAGCAACCCAAGTATGCAATATAATCTAGATAAAAATATATTTCATTGTTGGGCTTGTAACTTTTCTGGGGGTTCTTCTAAGTTTCTTGCTTCTGTAGGGATTCACACAAAAATACCTATTACCAGTAAGCAACCTTATAAGATTAGAAAACTTAGAGAAAAACTAAACCAAAAGATAGAATATGGTAGCTTTGTGCTACCTAAAAATACTCGTCCAGTACAAGAGTCTTATAGAACAATTTCTTTAGAAACTCTAAAGAAGTTTAAAGCTTTCTATACTTCTGAATACAATATGGAAGATTATCTTTGCATACCTGTATATCAATTTGGTAAACTAAGATTTATAGAAGGTAGAAATAAGTTTTCTAACAATGGAAAATCAAAATACTATCGACAACCACAAAATGCTCAGAGTGCTGATATTCTTTTTCCTATTGACTTTATTAGTGATAAAAAACATCTAATATTAGTCGAAGGCTTGTTTGATATGTTAAATATGTGGGAAATGGGATATACAAATACTGTCTGTATTTTTGGAACATCAAATTTTAGTAATAAAAAGATTGATATTCTAGAAAAATTAGGAGTAGTTAAGGTAACTATCTTAATGGACGGAGATGATGCTGGTAAACGAGCAGCAAAAAGAATAAAAGGATTTTTAGAAAAAGTGGATATTCAATCAAAAATCGTGGGCTTACCCTATGGAAGGGACCCTGGAGATTTACAAAAAACAGAAATTAACTATTTACTAGGAGGTATAAATGACTGATACTTGTTTTGTCTTTGCATCAACGGCAGAAAAAGATCCTGAAGCAGTAATTAACAAATATTTACCTGATTCTATTGAGGATTATGATGTACATTTCTTATGCTCAGACGCTAAAGAAAAGATTTTAAAGAAAGATATCGACATGGACATGTCGGTGTTAGATAGCTATAAGCTTGTTTGTCCTGTAGGGGCAGAGCCCTTAAAGTATGTTGCAGGAATAACTGGTATTACAAAGTATAACGGAGTGCATATTGAGAAAAAATATTTACCAATTATGCACCCTAATCTTATTGTATTCAAGCCACAGTACGAAGATGAGATTATTAAAGCATTCAATAAAATTCCAGAAATTGTTTCTGGAGAAGACTTTGCTGTAACTGTTGAAAAACACTATGAAATCATTGACAATGTTAAAAGTTTCAATGACTATGTAGAAAAGATGCAGGCAACAGATAAGATTGTAGTTGATATTGAAACATCTAGCCTATCCCCTAGAACAGGAAATGTTTTAGGTATTGCACTTAGTACACAACCTCATGAGGGTATTTATGTTTTAAGCGAAGTACTTGATGAAGTAATGGCAAAAGATGAGGACGATACTGTTTTGCACAAACTCTTCAGAGAAAAACACTGTATTTTTCACAATGCAAAGTTTGATATTGCGTTCTTAAAGTATGAATTTGGATTTGAATTTCCAAATTTTGATGATACTATGCTAATGCACTATTGCTTGGAAGAAGCAGTTGGGACACATGGGTTAAAACCTTTAGCACTAAGATTTACTGATCTAGGAGACTACGAAAGAGAACTAGATGAGTACAAGAAAACTTTTGCTCGTAAGAATAAAATTAAGTTAGAAGATTTCAATTATGGTATGCTTCCAACCGATATTCTCGCCCCTTATGCTTGTAAAGATGCTGACGCTACTTTTCAACTTTACGAAAAGTTTTCGCCACTAGTTTTGGGAAACCAAAGGTTCAAAAAGCTGTATAGTGAGATATTAATTCCTGCTACGCGCGCTTTGATGAAGCTTGAAAACAATGGTGGACCTATTGATGTTAAAGCTTTGGCAGAACTAGATAGTAATTATGAAATTGATATTGAAGAGTGTCAGAATGAGATTTTCATGCATGAAGCAGTTCAAAGATTTGAAAGAATCTATGAAAAAACTTTTAATCCTAATAGTACTGCTCAACTTAGAGATTTGTTCTTCACAATCTTGAAGCTAAAACCAACTAAAAAGACAGCGACAGGTGCTTGGTCTGTAGACAAAGAAGTTCTATCAGAACTAGAGCACCCACTTGCAGAAGCTGTTTTAGATTTAAGAGAAAAGAATAAGCTCCGTGGCACTTACATTGCAAATATCATCAAGGGAATTAACAAAGATCACAGACTAAGAAGTGGTTTTAATATTCAAGGAACTACAAGTGGTCGTCTATCAAGTTCTGGAGTTCTCAATTATCAGAATATTCCTCGTGATAATAAAGATATTAAGAAGATGTTTAGAGCTAGAGACGGTTTTACTATTGTCCAAGGCGACTTAGGAACTGCAGAAGTTTATTATGCAGCTGCACTAAGTAATGACCAGTTTTTACAACGAGCTTTTATTGATAAACTCGACTTCCATTCTTATATAGCAAAACAAATATTTAACTTGCCATGTGAGATTAATGAAGTTAAAACTTTGTTCCCAGATAAAAGACAGCACGCTAAAGCAATTACTTTCGGTATCATGTACCAAGCAGGACCAGCAAAAATTGCGGAAACTGCAGAAGTTGAGACTGCTGAAGCTAGAATGTTCATTAACAAATACTTCAAAGAAGCTCGTCAGCTTAAAAACTTCATTGATAGTAGCAACACTTTCATTGAAAATAATGCGTACATTTATAGTTTCTTTGGTAGAAAACGTAGACTTCCAGAGTCTCGTTCCCCTAATCCAGGGGTTGCTAAACACGCAATCAGATCAGGGGTTAACTTCTTGGTTCAGAGCGTAGCTTCAGACATTAACTTGTTTGGCCTAATTGATTTGATTAATTGGATTGACGAAGAAAATATAGGAAATGATATTATTCCGTTTACAGTTGTTCACGACTCAATTGTTGCAGAAGTTAAAACAGAACTTGTTGATGACTATATTGCTAAAACAAAAATCTTCATTCAAAAAGATAGGGGATGCTCTATTCCTGACTGCCCAATCGGTATGGATTTTGAACTAGGTCCTAGTTGGGGTGAGCTAGAAAACTACTAATGAGTAAGTTTAAGGGCATAGAATATCCTTTTTATGCCCTTAGAGATAAGCCTCACGATATTAGATTTACTCTAAATACTGTAGAAATACAATTATCGTCTAATGACACTCAGTGGAGAGTATTAGACGATAGAACTTTACAAGGAGACTATTTCAATAGACAAGTACAGATGTTAAATCTAAAATATACTAAAGTTAATTTCAACTATACTTGTCGTAATTTATCAGAAATATTAAATTCTAAAACAAAGTGGGGATTGGATAGTAAAGCAAAGATATTTGACTTTACAACAAAAGAAAAATTTAAGTTAACTTGTAAAAAAATTAAAAAAATAAAAGAAAATTTAGTTTGGGTAGAAAACATTAGTTATCCTTTTAAATTAAATACTTCTAAGATTAACATTAATGATGTATATTATCTAACATTGGTATACGTGGACAATCAATGGTATCCCTTAGAATTTTCTTTTTCAAAACACAATAGGATTGCCGCATATTTATGAATAAAATAGTAATAAAACACGCCACAATAACAGATAAAATATACATGAACGCAGATGATATAGAAGATGTTGATTCTTTTTTACAAGCATATACGTATAATATAGGTGATGAGATACTATTTACTTATGAATATGATGAAGAAAAAGACATTTATGCTGTCCCTAGTAACTCTTACAAAAAATTATCCCTAACAGAATATGAAGATTTAAGAAACTTTGAAGACTCTGATACTAAATTCAGTTTTCAAGGTAAGCTTAGACCTGAGCAAGAGGCCATGGTTGATGACTTTTTCTCTATTGGAGATAGATTGAGAAGTGGTCTATTCCAGGCTCCTTGTGGGTGGGGTAAAACATATGTTGCATGTAATTTGATCGCTCGTTCTAACAAAAAAACTTTAATACTAGTTCACACTAAGTTATTATTTAGACAGTGGATCGACGAATTAGAATCTCAAATCCCTGATGTAGATATAGGCAGAATTGGAGATGGGCTATATGCTGTGGAAGATATTACTGTTGGTATCTATAAAAGTGTACTAAATAATATGGAAGATTTACATGATAGGTTTAGCCTATTAGTGGTAGATGAAGCACACTTATGTCCTGCAGATATGTTTTCTCAAGCAGTAAACTCTGTTAATTGTAGAGCAAAAATTGCTATTACAGCAACTCCAAGAAGAAAAGACGGAAAACACGTTTATCTAGATGATTATTTTACAGATTTTAAATCTTTTGCGGTGGACCCAAGAGTTTTAGAAATACCAAAAGTAGAAATTATATCAACAGACATTAATTTTAGGGTTCTTGATCCAAAGCGTGACTGGAGTAGGCAAATAAATAAGTTATCTAACAATAAGAATTATTTAAAGCTTTTGGCAGAAACAGCGATTACAAAAATTGCAAATGGACGTTGTCCTCTTATTCTAGCAGATAGATTAGATATGCTAAAAGAATTAAATAAAATGATTCCTAGAAGTGTTTTGATGATAGGCTCTACAAAAGAAGAAGAAAGAAAAGAAGCACTTGAAAATGTAGGAATAAAATATGATTGTGTTTTAAGTACAAAGCTATTTGATGAAGGTATTAGTTGTCACAGATTAGATACTCTATTTCTAACTTGTCCTAGTAATAATCCTATTAAGTTAGAACAAAGAATAGGTAGAATTATTAGAGAACATCCAGAAAAACAAAGACCTTTAGTAGTAGATTTTTGGCTTAAAGGTCCTATTGTGGGTAAGCAACAAAAGAGTAGATTTGATTGGTATCAGAGACAGAAGTATGAAACGTAAAACATATTTTAATTGGTACGAGTTAAAAAAAGACGCTAAAGAAGAACCCGCAGGCATATTAATCTTGACCTATGCTCTATATAAAGGGTATAATACATTATTGAGTAAAAATGCAAATAAACTAATGACAAAGTTACATATAGATGTAATTCCAAGAGTCATATTAAAAAATGATTATGTCTTAGTTTCTAAAAATTATAAGGAACTTATTGTAAACTATAAGTGTAAAGAACCTCAAAGTTATTTTACTAACGGAAATTTTCTTACAGCGATTTGTCCTGTTAGAAAAAAGTTAGAATACTTATACTTACTATCTATGCGACCAATTAATGATAAGTCCGCTAGAATTCCTTTAAATTATTTAAATGATGAGCAGTTAGATTGGTCTGCAAATAATCCATTTATAAAAACCATCGAAGAAAACATAGTTTTCGTTCCAGAATTAATACGAAACAGAGGAGAAAAAAAGTATGGTATCATGGGATAAAGCAAAAGGAGCAACAGGCTCCAATACACAACGCCGAGAAGTACAACGTCTATCACTAAATATTGGTGATACGAAGGTTAGACTTGTTGGAGATGTACTACCACGATATGTTTATTGGGTAGTAACAAATGAAGGTAAGAAGATGCCAGTTGAGTGTCTTCGTTTCAACCGAAATACAGAAACCTTTGACGATTCTCAGCCAGACCCTTTTAAGGAGTTGGATGAGGCTATTTTTGCAGATAAGCCACAATTTGCTTATGTCTGTAATGTTTTAGATCGAGGAGACAACTCAATTAAGCTATTCGATCTGCGTTCAACCATTTATCGTCAGATTGTTGATTACGCATCAAATCCAGAGTATGGAAACCCTGCTGACTCAGAAACAGGGTATGATATTACAATTAAGAAAGAGAAGACAGGTCCTCTTCCACAAAACGTAAAGTATACCTGTATTCCTGCTCGTAACAGTGTTGCGCTAATTGCAGCTGAACAAGAGATGGAGTTATTTGATCTAAATCGGATCTACAAGCGTCAATCTTATGATGAACAAAAGCAATGGCTTCTACAGAACACAGCATATTTTGCTGGAGACGCTGGGGATGAGATGATTGCTGAAACAGCAGAGGACCTTGATTAATGGTAAAACTTTCTGAGATTAATGTGGATGAGAATTCCACAGTTTCCGAAGAGGAAGTCTTAGAAAACAGAAGCATGGAATCTGCCCCAATTGATAAGGAGTTTCTAAAGAAACAAAATGTTTTCTTTGCTACTCCTTGTTATGGAGGTCTGATTACAGATCAGTATTTTCTAAGTATGTTTAAGACAATTCAGGAACTTAACAGACTTCCTATGAACTACAGAGTTACTACTCTAAGAAATGAAAGTCTTGTAACTCGCGCAAGAAATATTTGCACAGCAATGTTTCTTGATAGTGATGCAACCCATCTATTTTTTATTGATGCTGATATCGAATTTGACGCCGAATCTATTATGAGAGCAATCTCTGCAGATAAGGACGTAGTAGTAGGCGCTTATCCTAAAAAAGCTCTACCGATTCAGTATGCATTAAACTTTAAGTTTGTTGACCCAATTAATAAAAGAATTCGTTATGAAAACGGATTAGTTGAAGTGCTAGATGCCAGCACAGGTTTCTTCTGTATTAAAAGGTCAGTTATTGAAAAAATGATGATTGCACACCCAGAACTACACTATAAAAATGATAGTAATATTGACCCTAAGATGGCAAAATACTGTTATGCATTTTTTGATACACATATTGATGAAGAAGATCGACGCTACCTATCAGAAGACTATAGATTCTGTCGTCTATGGCAAAAGATGGGCGGAGAGATTTGGCTTGATCCTAGGACTAAATTAAACCACGTCGGCTCATATACTTTTGAAGGTGATGTTTCAAAAATTATTAGCGTAAATGATGGAAAATGAGTAATATAAAATTTCATTTAGTTAGAGAGTGGGAGGGTTTGGATATTCCAAACCCTTTTCCTGCTTCAAAGGCTATTCCTGACTGGATGAAGCACTTATCTCCACAAACAGAAGTAGAAGATTATCAAACTGTTAAGAAATGTGTACCATTTTTGGACGCGATGACTGCAGGGTATATTATCCCTCTACCGTTTGATATAACTATTGCAGTCACAAAAACAGGTAATAGGTTGTTGTGGAAAGATGAAGAAGAAAAGCAAAGACTTTCTAAGTATACTTTAATAGAAAATCATGATGCTTCTCAATATCCTGGGTCACCGTTTGCTGATTTTAAAGTAATAAAATTTTACAACCCTTGGATTATAGAAACATCTCCTAACACTTCTTGTATATTTACCCCGCCTCTTAACAGACACGATATTCCTTTTGTACCCTTATCAGGAGTTGTTGATACAGATCAATATTTTAATACTGTGAACCTTCCTTGCATATTTCCAGGACTAGAGATTGGTAGTCAAATAGACTTAAAAAAGGGAACTCCCATGATTCAAGTTATCCCATTCAAGAGACAAGAATGGAAATCCAGCACTACAAATTTAAAAAGTGGAGTATTGACAAGAGCACACGAAACTAGGGAAGATATGCGATTAGATAGAAAAGATTGGTATCGGAGAAAAAAGTGGCAGAAAAAGAGTTTTCGCTAGACGCAACTGTGACGTCGCAGACGTTAATGCGCTACGCGCATCCAGCTGTGTCTCTCCGAGACAACGTTAACTCACAGCGTGTTCGCCATGTTCAACAGCTCTTCACCTACGGTGTGAAGGTTTTCACTAAATTACAAAGTAATAATAGCATACTATTTGCGTTTCGTCAACTTGGTAAAACTAAATTTTTACCCTTGCTCTTGACGAGGATGTTTTGTAATGAAACTGTAACATAATTGTAGTATAATACGTATTATACCGCTTGGTATACTAATTAAAATTTATATAGAAAGAAGATACTTTAATGGATATGTTAACTATCTGGATGGTACTAGGCTTTTTAATGGCTGCTTACAGTGTCATCGCAAACGATTCTGTGCAAACTCTCGGCACATGGATCGCTTCTAATCACGAACATTTTAGTTGGACTAAGCTCTGGGCCGCCGCTTCGGCGGTTTTGCTTTGGGCGCTATGGTATGGATGGTATGTCAACGGAGGAGACATTTCATACGGACGTTTAACTAAGATTCCTTTTCAAGAGATTCAATGGTATCACGCAGCGGCTCCTGCCGTACTCCTTGTGCTAACTCGCATTGGTGTGCCAGTCTCTACATCCTTCCTTGTTCTTTCAGCTTTTGCGTCAACCTTTGTGTTGGAAAAGATGCTGATGAAATCAATCATGGGTTATGCTGTAGCCGCTGTGGCAGCTTATGCTCTTTGGCACATCATTGCTCGATTAATTAATGAAAAGAAACCTATTGGTGATCACTGGAGTCGCCCTTATTGGCGTGTAGCACAGTGGGGAACAACAGGTCTACTTTGGTGGACTTGGTTATCGCACGACATGGC
>Ga0222719_10000400_pt1 | contig 43255 bp, 77 predicted proteins | sample C33_34DmetaG_FD_165039 | JGI IMG/M metagenome (GOLD analysis project Ga0222719, IMG submission 165039) | Estuarine water microbial communities from San Francisco Bay, California, United States - C33_34D | ecosystem: Environmental > Aquatic > Marine > Unclassified | place: USA: California... | reverse complement strand
GCAGGCTAAAAAAGCGTTACAGAAAAAAGCTGATAAATCTGGAATTGCGTATTCGATTTTGAAAAAAGTATTTGACCGCGGCGTTGCTGCTTGGAGAACGGGACACAGACCCGGCACTACTCCAGTACAGTGGGGATTAGCCAGGGTTAATTCATTTATAACAAAAGGAAAAACATGGTCTACTACCGATAGTGACCTCGCAAAAAAGGTATAAAAATGAAATTTAAAGAACTTAGAGAAAAATATAGAAGCAAGTTCCCAACGGCCTTAGTTTCAGCAGCTGTTAAGATTGCTTTAGATATGGCTGGGAATATGACCGGTGCATATAAGAAAATAGAAAAAATGAAACGTGGATTAGGTGATGACCCAATCGTAAAAGACGCTTTAAGACAAGCCAATGAAGCTGTTCAAGAAGGTATGTCACCAGCTGACAAGAAGAAAAGACTTGAAATGATTAAAAAGGCTGTTGAAAAGTTAAATGCTAAAAATGATGCAAAGGCAAAGGCAGATTTTCTTAAGCAAATGAAAGATATGGTAGATGAAGAAGTATTAAACGAATTAAATTTTTCATATGCTTTCTTTGATAAAGCCGATTTAAACAAATATATGATGAAAGCTTTGAAATTAAAAGGATTAACAGTAGTGGATAGCGAAAAGCAAGCTGGTGGACATTATACAGTTAGAGTTAAAGCTGATGATAAAAAGATTATTGCTAAATCTAATTCACTAGCATTACAGGCAATGTCATGAAAAGTTTTAAAGAAATAAGAAATGATATAAAAGAAAATTATGCTCAAGACTTAGACCTTGCACAGAAGAATATGGCAAGACTTGCAAAGCAAGAAAAGGGTCAAGATAGGAAAGATTACGAAGCAGTAGCTAGAGCTCTTAATCAAGGTAACCTTGGTGCAGTTAAGAAAGTAATTAAAGGTATTTCAACAAATGAAATTCAAGCAGATATTTTAAATGTACTTGTAGGTTATAATGACTTAATTGCTAAGATGTATCCTAAGGCAGTAGACAATAAGGGTAGACTTAAAACTCCTATGAGTGTATCTAAGATGATTAAAGATGATGTTAACGAAAATTATCAATTAGAAGAGGCAAGAATACCTCAGTATAAACCTACTAAGTTTGAAGGTAAAGAGTTCGATAGAAAGAAAGAAATCAAAAGTTTAAAGAACATGCAAAAGGCAATTCATAAAGTTGCAAAGATGCAAGATGCTATGCAATACACTGCAGAAACGGGTGGAAGTCCTACAAGAGGAAATCCACATGCAATATATCAAAGTTTAGTAAACGCCGAACAGGGAATATTTGATTACATGGGTGGTATCGAAAGAGGATATTACGATGGTGTCATTGACATGGACAGAGATTAAATGAAAAAGTTTAAGGAATTCAGAGAAGATAAAGGACCATGCTGGGACGGCTATGTGCAAGTTGGCACAAAGATGAAGAACGGCAAAGAGGTTCCTAACTGTGTTCCTAAAGAAGAATTAGAAGAAGCTTTAGTAGCATCTGATTTAAATATTTTTAATACAATAGTAACTAAAATTAAAGATGATATTACTAAAGAAAAACTAGCTGGTAAATTTGAAAAGAGTTGGCCTAAAATGGTACAACTAGCTAAAATTGCTGGATATGGCATTACCAAGCAAAAACAAGCTAAAGGTAAAACATATTTATGGAAACTAAAGAAATGATAGGAAGTAGACCATTTATCGGATTTAGAACTTTTTACGCTATGGCAACCGAAGAGGATTTACCTAACGAAGGTAAGAACAAAGGTGAATCTTGGAAAGATGGATTTAAGAGAAGAGTTGTAAAAACAACAAAACCTGAGCATAAAGAGGATGGTTATAATTGGAGAATCAAAGGTAAGGACAGAGATGAAGTTACTATTAAGCTCTATAAAAGTAAACCGGATTATAAAGAATTTGAAAAACAAATGAAAAGAGTAGCAGGTCACGAGTTCGGTGGATAAATTTTTAGATTACATCGAAGAAAGATTTGGAATCTATGAGGGATTAACAGTTCCTTTAGAACAACCTATGATTGAGGGACCAGAGCCAGAGTTAAATAAACCAAGCAGAAGCTCAGGCCCAAAGAAATATGTTGTTTACGTTAAAAATCCTAAAACAGGAAACGTAAAGAAAATTAATTTTGGCGACGAAAAGGGAGGTTTAACCTCAAAGATTAATGATAGAGACGCGGCAAGAAATTTCGCATCTCGTCATAACTGCGATACTAAAACGGATAAACTATCACCAGGATACTGGTCATGTAGATTACCAAAGTATGCAAAGGATTTAGGACTTAAAGGCGGTGGAAATTACTTTTGGTAAGAAACCATATTGGGAAGAAGGCGATATAAGAACCTTTGACCCATTAGCTAATGATGCTGAATATGTTTGGCATCGTGATTTCGAAGACAGAGAAATCGAAGTACTAGAAGGTGAAGGATGGCAATTTCAATTAGAAAATTGCCTCCCATGGTTATTAAAAAAGGGGATGGTATTTGATATAAAAAGGTTTGAATACCATAGATTAATTAAGGGGGTAACCCCATTAAAATGTAGGGTTTATTTATATGGCAACGGCAGCAGAGCAACGAGCTGAACAAGGAAATCGATTAGATAGAATCGAAAAGAAAATTGATGTTATGCAAGAAGCGATTGTGGCCTTGGCTAGAGCTGAGGAAAAAATCACCACGTTGACCGATTTCGGTAAACAACAAGGAGAACAAATCCTAGCTCTTATAAATAGAGTTGATAGGTTAGAAGACTTAGTTAGACAAAATGCTAGCACAGTCAATATAATAAACAAAATATTCTGGGTAGTCATTGCGGCGGCAGCCACTGGGATTACAGGAATGCTTTTTATGCACAAATAGGAGAACTTAAAAATGGCAAAATTGCATGATAAAGAAACTCAAAGCATTGCTGCTACAGTAAGTGATGTACTTGAGGGTAAAGTGAAAAAAGAGGAAGTTGAATATCCTCATATGATGTATTCAAAAGATGGCAAAGACGAAGTGGAAGTTAAAAATAAAGCTGAACACGAAGAGTATGCTAAAAAAGGATACGTTCATGACAAACCAAAAATGGAATCACCTGAAGAGCCAAAAGCTCCAGACGGAAAGAATGGTCCACAAACTGGTGAAAAAGACTTTAAAGCTAAACACAGCGTTAAAAAGTCTGGTAAAAAATTAGATGGCTCTGATGTTAAAGAAGAAGTGGAGGAAGTAACCATTACTTTAGACGAAGCAAAAAAGCCTGGTAGAGGTAAGGAAAAAGCTGACATCGATTGGATTGGAAGTAATTCTGACGCTAAGGCAGCAGAAAAAAAATTCAAAGTTAAAATTAAACTAAAAGGTCGTGGAACAGCTGACGTTACCGGAGAAAAGAAAAATATCGTAGCTATGTTATCAGATGACGAAACATACGGTATGGATATGGACGATATCGAGGATATCTTTCCAGAACTATTTGAAGCTAAAGTTGCAGAAACTGCACCTGAGGTTCCAGTAGATGAATTATCCGATAAACAAAAGAAATACCAAGAATTCTTTAAAAAGGCTTTAAAGAAATTTGGTGTAGCATCACCAGCAGAACTCGAAAAAGAGAAAAGAAAAGAATTCTTTGATTATATCGATAAAAACTATGATGCAGGCGAAGGAGAAAGCGACTAATGAAAGATTTTTTTAAATTAAGAGAAAGTTTTAGACTTGAAGAAAAGTTTAAACTACCAACACCACCGTTTAAATATATGCATATTAATGGCTTTCAAGCCAAATTTAAGCTCTCACAACAAGCTATGCATGATGATAACACAGGTCCACAGGTAATTAAAGACTTTAAAGCAGCAATGAAAATTGTTGATAAGCATTTGAAAAAGCTAGGTATGAAAGCAGTTCCTCAAATTTATAAAGGACCTTTACCTACAGCAAAAGAAAATGGTATTAAAGTTGGCGGCGGTGCATTAGATTTTGAAATATATTTATTTCCTGGGTATCAAGGCAATGTAAAATTACCTCGTGGTGCTACTGATGATGATATTAATCTAGACGACATGGTAGTGGAGTTAGGTAAATTAAAATCATTTGCTAACTTCCCAAGAACTGACTTTAGTGCAAATTACGGCGGTAAAAGGTAAAAGAATAGTTACATAAATAACTATATGATGAAAGTATTTGAAAAACTGAATAGAAAAAACTTTAAGCTCTATGCATCTGCGAATTATAATAATCCAGAATGTATAGATGTTGAAGAATTTAAAGAAGATGTAAATCGCTTTAAGTATATTAAAAGATTACTGAGCAGATATGAAGCTCATGGCGATTTACAAGAACGATTAATATTAAATCACTTAATTGTGATTTTTAATGTTTTCGGTATAGATGCTGCTAGCAAGATGTTATGGTATAAAGTGAGGGCAGAACACTGGACTTATATAAAACCATTTTTAGTCTACTTGCATTATTTACCTGAAGACGATAGAGTAGAAATTGCTATGGACCCTTACATTGTTGAGGTACTAAGGAAACTATAATGGGATTAATATCAAGAGCTGGAGATATATTTTATGCACTTAGATTCCTAAGATTATTAACAAAGTCTTGGGAACAAATGGATGCGTTTAAATATGGCATTATTGACGATAATGGTAAAGTATTAAGAAAAGCCAGCACTTTAAAAAATCCTGTAGAAAAAAGCTCATATACAATTTTTCATAGGCTAGTATTCAACCTAAAAAGGTTACTGAATAAATTGCCTATTGGTAAAACAAAGCTTGCATCGTATGCAACAGCGTTATTTTTAGTAAAAGAACATTCTGGGATGACTGAAGAAGAAATGGAAGAAGTTCTAAATAAAGTTTTAGACGATTGGGAAGTAGATACAATGAACGAACAATGGTTCCAAAAAGATGGTAAAATTAATCCAGGTAAATACACCTTAAAGGAAGATGTTATATCATTAAATACAGGAGAACCTATTGCTAGAGCAAAAGATATTGTAGAAGTTAAAGAACCAATATCACCAGTCGGTAGTATATTTGGTACAGATATTTTTGAAGTAAAACATCTTAAAACAAACCAAAGTATATATATTAATAGTGGAGAAATAATTAGATGAAATCATTTAAAGACGTATGGGAAACTGCAGCTAACTCAGTAGGTAGTGGTGGGGTTTCAATGCCAGCAGATGTTGTTCATGCTAAAAAGAAAAAGAAGCAAGAAAAAAGAATTTATGACGGTAGAACTAAAGAAGGTCGTAAATTCGTAGAAAGAATACTTGCAAGAAGAACAGCCAAAGAAGGTAAGAAAAAGCTTGAACAATCACAAAGGAATGTTGATAGTATAAAAGCAAAAGAGTAATTTATGAGTAAAATGTTGATTGGAATTATTGTTGTAATGGGTTTAGGAGGATGGTTCCTATGGAACGAAAACCAAGAACTTAATAAGCTCAATATGGCTTATGAGGTTAAGTTCGAAGAACAAGAAAGAACGATTCAAGCTGTTCAGCAAAATCTAGAATCTACTGCAAAAAATTTACAAAATTTACAAGTACAAAATCAAGCTTATGAAGCTGAAATGTCAGAATATTTGGATATATTTAGAAGACATAATACTGCTAAATTAGCTAGTGCCAAACCTGGTATGTTGGAGACGAGATTTAATAATGCAACCAAGGAGGTATTTGATGCAATTGAAAACGATAGCAATCGCATTTCTAGCACTAACGATTAGTGGCTGTTCTATATTTGGACCTCGAGAGGTTGAAGTAAAGACAGTTCCTATTAAGATTGATATAGTACAACCAGTTATGCCAAGGCCCTTAGATTTAAAAGAGCCAAAATGGTATGTTGTTTCTGATGCAAAGGTAATTGAAAATTGCCTTAAAGACCCAGAGACGAAAAAGCCTAATTGTAAATTAGGTAGAGAAGATTTATATCCAGAGGGATATACATATTTTGATAGATTCCTCGATGATATTAAAAAGAAGCATGGTGGTGACGTAGTATTCGTTGCCATGACTGTAGCGGATTATGAGTTAATGGCTTATAATACGCAAGAAATTAAAAGATATATTAACCAGTTAGGCGAAGTAATAGTATATTATAGAAATGTAACGATAGGTGACGAGGATGCTGGAGCGATTAAAATTAAAGTGGAGAAAAAAGAAGATGGCAACGACTAAAATGAAAGAATTACACCATTGGGAAAGGGCAGCAATAGCAGCTAAACTTTCTGCAATAGCGTATATGAAACCGGATAAGGCAGAAGCTGCTGCAAAGAAATTAGGATTTCCATGGGCGAAATTAATTTCTAAAGATGGAGCTGAAGTATTAGTAGCAAAAGATAGAAATGATTTATGGTTTGCTTTTAGAGGAACAGAACCTTCTAAAATGAATGATGTAATGGCAGATTTAAATGTTATTAAAAACACAGCAAAAGCTGGTGGTAAAGTACATGGCGGATTTCAAAAAGAAGTAAACGATTTATGGATGGACGTATTAGCAGAAATTGAACATAACGACCAATTAAAGGTTAGAAAAGATGTTTGGTTCACAGGACATTCATTGGGTGCAGCAATGGCAACTATCGCCTCCACTCGATATGCCGGCACAGAAGAATTATTCACATTTGGTTCACCAAGAGTTGGTGGTCCAAAATTTGTAAAGAACATTAAAGTAAAACATTATAGGTTTATGAATAATAACGATATCGTATGTCGTATTCCACCAGCATGGTTAGGATTTAGACATCACGGTGAAATGATTTACTTTAATAGATTTGGCGACGTCCAAGTAAAACCAACTTGGGGCGACATGTTTCATGGTATATTTAACTCATGGAAAAGATTTAAATTCTTTGATGGTATAGTAGACCATGGAATGCCAAACTATGTGAAGGCACTTAATAAATTAAAAAAGAAGGTATAATATGCACTGGCTAGTAATTTTAACTCTAAAGTCTATTTTATCTTCTGTTATTGGGTCGTCTTTTTATCAATGGTTCCAGGGTACAACCCTCGGCATTTGGTTCCAAAAGCAAGTCGATAGATTTATGGAATACTTCGCAGAAAAATATGAGCTTGAGCTCATGAAAAAGGATGCTAAATTTAGAAAGCAATATCCTTTGGCGGCAGAACGTATAGATAATATTGAAAAAGAGCTAAAAAAACTCAAAAAGTAGTGTACATTATACCAGTTTTATGGTATAATAGTTAATATAAAATGAACGGAACCAACATAATGGAAATAAACGTAACTAAGCGTGACGGAACGCTTCAAAGCTTTGATTTAGAAAAAGTCCATCAGGTACTAGAATGGGCATGTGAAAATATTACTGGTGTTAGTATGTCGGAGATTGAAATTAAAGCTAATATTCAATTGTATGATAAGATACCAGCTTATGACATTCATGAACTTCTTATTAAGAGTGCCGCAGAGCTTATATCAGAGCATACCCCCAATTACCAATTTGTTGCAGCAAGGCTTATATCATATAAGCTAAGAAAAGAAGTCTATGGCGATTATAAACCATGGCCTCTTGCTCAACTAATTACTGAAAACGTTGATAGAGGCGTATACGACGGTGATATTATGGTAAAATATAACCGTGAAGAAATCGATGAACTTGACGCCTATATTAAGCACGATAGAGACGACACATTTACCTATGCAGGTATGGAACAATTTAGAGGTAAATATCTCGTCCAAGACAGAAAAAACAAAGTTCATTATGAAACTCCACAGATGCTGTATATGATGGTTGCAGCAACTCTATTTCAAAACTATCCAAACGAAACTAGAATTAAGTATGTAAAGGATTACTACGATGCAATTTCACAATTTTACATTTCATTACCTACACCGATTATGGCGGGTGTTCGTACACCAGTTCGACAGTTCTCGAGCTGTGTACTCATTGAGTCTGGTGATAGCCTTGATTCAATTAACGCTACTGCTACAAGTGTTGTCAAATACATAAGCAAAAAGGCAGGTATTGGAATTGGTGCTGGTTCAATTAGAGCTGAAGGTGCCAAAGTCGGAGATGGTTCAGTTGTACACACAGGACTTATACCATTTTTAAAATATTTTCAATCAGCTGTAAAATCATGTTCTCAAGGTGGAGTTCGTGGTGGTGCAGCAACAGTTTACTTACCACTATGGCATTACGAATTTGAAGATTTAGTTGTGCTTAAAAATAATAAAGGTACAGAAGAAACTAGAGTTCGTCACATGGACTACTCTTTTCAATTAAACAAGCTAATGTACGAAAGATTATTAACTGGTGGTAATATAACATTTTTTGACCCGAATGATGTTCCTGGCTTATACGAATCATTCTTTGATGACCAAGAAAAATTTAAAGAATTATACGAAAAGTACGAGAGAGCATATTCAATCAGAAAGAAAACTTTACCAGCACTCGAAGTATTTCAAACATTATTAACTGAAAGAAAAGATACTGGTAGGATTTATATTATGAATGTAGACCATGCAAATGAACATGGTGCATTTGACCCTAAAAAGGCTCCAATTAGAATGAGTAATCTATGTTGTGAAATTGATTTACCAACTTCACCACTAGAAGCTTACGATGACCATACAGGTGAAATATCACTTTGTACATTATCGGCAATTAATTGGGGTTTAATTAACCATCCAAAAGAATTTGAAAAGTGGTGTGATTTATCAGTTAGAGCACTTGACGAATTATTAGATTATCAAAATTATCCAGTTGCAGCAGCAGAACAAGGGACGAAAAACAGACGACCTTTAGGTATTGGTATTATTAATTTAGCTTATTTCTTAGCAAAAAGAGGCATGAAATATGATGAATCGGCATTTGAAATTGTTGATGAATATGCAGAAGCTTGGTCTTATTATTTAATTAAGGCATCTGCAAATTTAGCTCAAGAAAAAGGCAAAATACCTAAAAATAATGATACAAAGTATGCCCGCGGAGTTCTGCCAAATGATACATATAAGGGTGCGATAGATAATTTGATAGAGCATAAAGAACGATTCCCGTGGGACGAGCTGAGAACTCAACTCAAAGACACAGGAATCCGCAATTCAACTCTCATGGCATTAATGCCCGCAGAAACATCCGCACAGATTAGTAATAGTACTAATGGTATTGAACCTCCTAGAGCTTTAGTATCATATAAACAATCCAAAGACGGAGTTTTAGCTCAAGTCGTACCAGCTTATCATCATTTAAAAAATAAATATGATTTACTCTGGGAACAAAAGAGTCCTGATGGATATCTTAAAATCTGTGCTATTTTACAGAAGTACATAGACCAAGGTATTTCTGTTAATACATCTTATAATCCTGAACACTTTGAGGATAATAAGATTCCAATGTCGGTAATGATACAAGACTTGGTAACTTCTTACAAGTTTGGTCTCAAACAATTGTATTATTTTAATACATACGATGGTGCCGGTGAAATGAAAGAAGATGAGCACCACACTTACGAAAGTGGAACAACAATAGTAGACGACGAGGATTGCGACTCTTGCAAAATTTAAAAAATAAGATTAACGAAAGAATGGACATCCTACAAAATTGGATGGAACAAGACTACCACATGAAAAGACCTGAAGTTGTTTACGACCATACTTTGACCATTAGTAAATTTTGGTCAATACTTTCAGAAGAAGACAAAGATTATATACAATGTGCCCAAGATGCAATAGAAACTAAATCAACAATTTCATGGAGACCAGATGCCGATATTAAAGAAAAGTAAACAATCACATTTAACTAAAAGTATGTTTTTAGATGAGTCTGTCGATGTTCAGAGATTCGACCAAGTTAAATACCCAGCAATAGAAAAAATAACAGAAAAACAATTAGGATTCTTTTGGAGACCAGAAGAGGTAGATATTTCAAAAGATAAAAAAGATTTCGAGGCATTAACAGACCATGAAAAACACATTTTCACATCTAATCTCAAACGTCAAATATTATTGGACTCTGTACAAGGTCGGGCCCCGAACCTTGCATTCCTTCCTATTGCTTCGTTACCCGAAATTGAAAATTGGATTGAAACTTGGTCATTTTTTGAAACTATTCATTCTCGCTCTTATACCCATATTATTAGGAATGTTTATCCTGACCCTAGCTCTGTTTTTGACGGTATGCTTGATGTAAAAGAAATTTTAGAATGTGGTAACGATATCGCAGAATATTATGATGATTTAATAAAGGATAACAATTCAACAACAAATAAAATGGACCATAAGCGTTCTTTATGGATGTGCATGTTATCAGCAAATGCTCTTGAAGGTATACGTTTTTATGTATCCTTTGCCTGCAGTTGGGCATTTGCTGAACTTAAAAAGATGGAAGGAAATGCAAAGATTATTAAGTTTATCGCAAGAGATGAAAATACTCACCTTGCTGGTACAACTACAATTATTAAAAATCTTTTAAAAGAAGATAAAGATTTTGTTAAAATTGCTAAAGATATGGAACCTGAAGCAATTAAATTATTTGAGAAAGTAATTGAACAAGAAAAAGAATGGGCCAGATATCTATTTAAAGATGGCTCAATGATTGGCTTAAATGAAAACATTTTAGCTGAATATATAGAATGGATTGGATGTAAAAGAATGAGAGCTATTAACTTACCTTGTCCTTATACTGTTCCAAAAATTAATCCATTACCTTGGACGGAAAAATGGATTGGTGGTGGCAATGTCCAAGTTGCTCCACAAGAAACGGAAATCGCCAGCTATGTTGTTGGTGGTGTTAAACAAGATGTTGATGACAACACATTAAAAAACTTAAGTTTATAATGAAAGAAAAGAAAATACTACAAGTAGTTAATCTATCACCAAGTGAATCTTGGGTAGAAAAAATACATGATGTACACCCAATGCGACAAGTATTTTGGGCTTCTATTATTCAAATAAGCGTATTTTTAATGATGTTATTAGCATTTTTTACAATAGGAAAAGTAGTAAAATGATAGCAATATTTGATGATTATATTAAAGATTCAAATTTCTTAAAAGAAATTAAAGATAACCAAGATGAAATGTTTAATGACCCAGGCATTTATAAATGGTGGGGAGGCTGGTGGACAACACCTCCAAAAAATACAACACAAAAACTCATTGATTGGGTTTGGTCAGATGGATGTCCTATTTCACAAAAGTGGAATATTAAAGGATTTGAATACTGGACAGGTATTCAAACATGTGATAAAACTGATAGCAGATGGGAAAATAACCTTGTAATGCATGTTGATAAAGACGAAGCATTATGGGAAAAAACTGGAGAAATAGTAGGACCTCTTATCGGCACAATTTACTATCCTCCAGGTCAAGATTTTGATGGTGGTAATTTAGAAATTTATACTGATGGTAGAGATAAAGAACCAGAAGTTGTAAAAGCTAAAGATAATAGACTTATTATATTCCAGGCAGGAGACCATTATCATAGAGTTTCAGAAGTTACTAGAGGAACTCGAAGAGCAATCGCATTTAATTTATGGGAAGGATATCCCACTGGAGTAGAATCCGGAGATTTAATACAGGAGTAAATTGAGGAGACATTATGATTACGATTTATGGAAAACCACAGTGTCCATATTGCGATATGGCACAAGCATTATGTAACCAAAAAGGTTTAGAATATGAATACAAATCTTTTGGCACAGATTTTACAAGAGAAGAAATGATGGAAACATTTCCAACTGCAAGAACATTTCCACAAATTATTGTAGACGGAAATAAAATTGGCGGATATAACGAGTTAAAAGAACATTTAGGATAAGGAGACCTAATGTCAGACCCAAATCATTGGTATACACACAATTGCGAATTTTGTTTTACAGAAACAAGAATTCATTTTTTAGAAGAAAAACCAGAACCTGTATTTTGTCCACATTGTGGAAGTGCTGTTGAGGAAGTAGATGAGCTTGATTTTGACGTATAAATACATATATGGAATGGATATACAATGGTCGCAAGTGGGAACCACCAGAGGATTTTTCCTCTGAGGATTTTTATGGGTTTGTCTACTGTATTACAAATCGTGCTACAGGAAAAAAATATATCGGCAAAAAGTTTTTTTGGTCAAAGAAAACTCTACCAATCACAAAAACTAGAAAACGTAGAAAACGACTTTTAGTCGAAAGTGATTGGCGCGTTTATTATGGCTCAAATAAACACTTGAAAGCTGATGTAGAAAAACAAGGTGATGAAATGTTTCATAGAGAAATAATTCACCTATGTAAAACCAAGGGTACTTGTGCTTATATGGAAGCTAAAGAACAGTTTGATAGAGAAGTATTGTTAACAGATGATTATTACAATGGAATTATTTCCTGTAAAATCGGTGGACAAACAGTTAAGAATTTACAAGAAAACACTGTACAAAAGGACTAAAACCTGGTATAATACTAATAATGGCAGAAATAATTAATATATTCACTGGTAAAGAAATCAAGCGTATTAAATCTCAAGAAGAAATAATAGCTGAATTACACGATGATTTAATCCAAATATCTCAACATTTATTTGATTGTTTAGATGAAGAATTATATGAAATAGGTAAAACACCTGAAGGTTATAATATCTCAGGACTTGAGTTAAGAGATGAAAATCTAAAAGAAGGCAGAGATGCTTTAGTAATAGTAAACCTATTATATAGTATGTTACTTAGATTTAAAAATGAAGACCATGGATTGCAAAAAGACCTGGATAGATTATATGTTAAATTAAAAGCAATGAAAGCTTTAAAAAGAAACGATATACATTTCGAGCCTGAATTTATTGACGATGAGGATTACGATGATACTACTTGATTATTCACAAATCGCACTATCAAATATTATAGTGCAAAAACTAAATGATGAGTCTATGATAAGACATATGATTCTAAACTCTATTAGAATGTATAACAAAAAATATAGAGATGAATTTGGACAAATGGTTATATGTGCTGATGGCATGAATACCTGGCGTAAAGACTATTACCCTTACTATAAAGCTAAAAGAAGAACAAAAAGAGAACAATCTGACCAAGATTGGAATGAGATTTTTAGAATTCTCCATTTGGTTAGAGATGAAATTAAAGAAAACTTACCTTATAAAGTTATTCACATGGACGGAGTCGAAGCAGACGATATTATTGCTTCGTTAGTATTACAATCACAAGAATTTGGTTTAGGCGAACCAATGATGATTGTTTCCTCAGATAAAGATTTTATTCAATTACAAAAATACAATAATGTAAAACAGTTTAGCCCTATACAAAAGAAAATGGTAAAAGACGCTAACCCAAGAACTTATTTATTTAATCACATTATGAAAGGCGATACTGGAGATGGTATTCCTAATGTATTATCTGATGATGATACATTTGTGACTGATAAAAAGCAAACCCCATTACGAAAAACTAAAATTGCTGAATGGCTAGAAAATTCAGATAATTTAAGAAATGTAATGGAACATGAGACGTTTCGTAATTATCAACGAAACAAAAAATTAATTGATTTGACGGAAGTACCAGAAGACATCCAGCAAACCATTATAAATAATTATAACGAGCAAAAAGTTGCTATGAAAATGAAAGTATTGAATTACTTAATTAAAAAGAGATGTAACCAATTGATTGAAGTTGTGGAGGAATTTTATAACAATGAAACTATTAGTATCTGAAGTATTAACAAAGGCGAATAAAGTCGCCAAAAGAGAAGACAGAATTGCGTTTTTAAGAGAACACGATTCACCTGCATTAAGAGATGTAATCAGAATCGCTTATGACGATGATGTAGTATCTCTCCTACCTGTAGGAACACCCCCTTATAGAGAAGATGATGCACCCGAGGGGCATGCACCAAGCAGTCTTTATAAAGAATTTAGACAATTTAAGTATTTTTTCAAAGGAGCTATCGCAGATAAGCTAAAACCTATGAAAAGAGAAACCCTATTTGTCCAGCTTTTGGAAAGCATTCATGCATCCGAAGCTAAGTTACTTGTCAGAGCAAAAGACAAGGATATGAAAAATATCCCTGGAGTAACGAAAAAACTTTGTCAGGAAGCATTTCCTGGATTGATTGCAAAGTAAGTCTATATTATGAGTATTTTAACTATTACAAGGAGTATATTTATGAATTGTCAATCAGTTGAACGTCTCAAGAAAGATAGAAAAGAGACTCTATATTATCGTAGAAAATTACTACAAAAAGGGAAAAACGCAATTGCGGCCAGAATGATGAAAAAAATCACCAGGATGGACCAACATATTGCTGATATGCAACAAGTAATAAATTCTTAGGAGGGATTTGGGAATGTACAGATAACACTGTACATTCCACTAAACTTGTGGTATAATAACTATATTATGAATATATTTGTACTAGATAATGACCCAGTAAAAGCAGCACAATTACAGTGCGATAAACATGTCGTTAAAATGATTGTGGAATCTGCTCAAATGCTGTCTACTACTCACAGAATGTTGGACGGCAAAGAAATCAAAAAGCCTTCAAAGTCTGGAAAAACAATGGTAAAATACTATGAGTTACCAGATGAACGAGAGAATATACTTTACAAATCAGTTCATTTCAATCATCCATGCACTGTTTGGACGAGAGAAAGCTGTTGTAATTATTCATGGCATTATGAGCATTTTATTGCCCTCTGTGATGAGTATAAATATAGGTATGGTAAAACACATTCAACAGATACAAAGTTGAGAGATATTTTGGCTAAATTTCCAAAAAATATCAACAGAAGTGGCGGTATGACAATGTTCAAACTAGCTATGAAAGCAAATCCTGAATGTGTGGTACATGGATTAGGGGGTACAGACGCTGTCGAATCCTACCGTAATTTTTACCAAACTAAGCAAGAAAGGTTCAGTATGGTCTGGACCAAACGTAACATACCGGAGTGGTTTAATGCCAATATATGATTTTGAAAATCAGAACGATAAGAAAATTGAAACTCACATGATGAAAATTGCTGATAAAGCTCAATTTCTAAAAGACAACCCACATTTAAAGCAAGTAATTCTTAAAGCACCAGGAATCGATTATGACGGTGGAAAATCCGTTTTGAGTAGAGCTGGAGATGGCTGGAAAGAAGTGCAAGACAAAATTAAAAGTAATTTACCCCCTAGGCTTAGAGATAATATAAAAACAAAATAGGAGTAATTATGAAAAAATTATATAAAAAATTCCATAAGATTATGAAATCTTGTAGAATTCAAAATGTTTGGAGAAAAGTATTGAAATGAAATTTTTGCATGAACCAATTGAATTAGGTTATGATGACTTAATTGCAGAGAGTACTGGAACAGGTAGAATATATAAAGACCCAGAAGGAAAGGAATATCCATCGGTCACAACTGTATTAAAAATCCTATCTGAAGAAGCAATCCAAAAATGGAGAGCTCGTGTTGGTGAAGAAGAAGCCAATAGAGTATCAAGGATTGCAAGCTCCCGCGGTACAACGGTTCATAATATTATAGAAAAATATATAGCTAACGACCCTGATTATATCAAGGACGAAATGCCTCATAACATACAAACATTTAAAGATGTACAACCCATCTTAGATGAATGTGTAACTAAAGTATATTGTCAAGAAGCACCATTATATTCCAAGCACTTGCAGTTGGCAGGAAGAGTAGATTTGGTCGGACAATGGAAAGGTGTAGATTCAATCATTGATTGGAAAACATCTAGAAAACTAAAAAAGAAAGAATGGATATCCAATTATTTCATTCAATGTTCAGCATATGCAATTATGTGGGAAGAGAGAACTGGCAGACCAATTAAGCAATTAGTTGTTTGTATTGCTGGAGACGATGGCCCACAAGTTTTTATCGAGGACAGAGATAATTGGACTAAAACTTTAGTAGATACAATTGCAGAATTTAAAAGAAGGAAATTTTTTGGGAGGTAAAATATGAATCATTTACTTAAAGCGTTAATCGCTAAATTGCAAGGTGAAATCGAAGTAGCTAAAGCTAATGTACTAGTTTATCAGCGTAATCCAGCTGGTATTGGAGAACATAGCGATATAGTAGAAACTATAGAAAAAGAAGTTGCTAAGATTGCTGAGGCAGAAGATAAAATAGAATCTATAAATAAACATTTCAGTTAATTATGTTAAAGTGGTTAGAAAAACATGAATCAAAGGGCACTATAGGAATTACCTGTGGTGCCTTTGATTTACTTCATGCCGGTCATATCACAATGTTGGCCGAAGCAAAAAATGAATGTGATTACCTCGTAGTTGCATTACAAAACGACCCTTCATGGGATAGGGATTCAAAAAATAGACCCATACAAACATTGGTAGAAAGACAATTACAATTAGCTGCTGTAAGATATGTTGATGATATAATTGTCTATAATACAGAAGATGATTTAAAAGATGTCTTTTTATCATTGCCAATTGATGTCCGTATTATTGGTAGTGATTACCTAAATAAGGACTTTACGGCTAAAAATATATGTGATGAACGGAATATTCGCATACATTATAACAGTCGAGACCATTCTTTTTCTACAACAGAATTAAGAAACCGTATACCTAAAGGCTAAAAAACATGCATGTTTTGGAGACAAAACACTGTACAAATGTGCTTTCTGTTGGTATAATATACATATAATAATTTAAAAAGGAGTGAAAATGAAATTATTACAAACACTAAAAACCAACGGATTGCTAGATAACGACTTTCTAAGTTCTATCACATTTGTAGCTTTAATCTTAGTTATTGGAGGTGCTTCTTAATGAGAACTGATATGATAGAAAAAGGTGATACAGTATTATTCACCATTGGTAGCAGAAATTTCAGAGCATTTATTCAGGAAACTAGAGAAGATGGTATGAAAGTAAAAGTTGTTCAAAGAAATATGGATTTTGCTAGAGATGGCGACTTCGACGCATTTATAGCTGACATTGATGAAGACATGTTTGAACTAATAGATTTACACATTTGGACAGATGGTAGAGGCGGAGACAATTCTGCAATCGGATGTTCAGGACATCATGCCCCTTGGAAACAAGTTTGGATACCATTTTCAGAAGTAGCTTAATATAGGAGAACATTATGGCAAGAATTGAAGTAGTAATAAAAAAATTAGATGAATTACTAGAAAAAATCGATAAACTGCAAGAACTTGTAGATGACCAAACAATAACTATTAATAGGATTGAAGGCTTAACAGACGAACTCGACAATAGACTCTGATAACTTATAAATAGTATCATGAAAAAGTTCAACGAGTTTTTGGCGGAACGGGCTGGAAAAGGCCTGACCATTTTTGACATTGATGATACAATGTTCGTCTCAAAAGCTCGTGTTAGAGTACTCAATAAAAAAACAAATAGAATAAAAGAGTTAACTCCACAAGAATATAATTCTTATAAGCTCGGAAGAGATGAAGAATGGGATTATGGCGAATTTAAATCGTCAAAAATATTTTATCAGACAGCAACGCCAATTGCACGAATGATTCAAAAAGCAAAAGCAATAATTAGTAATGCAACTAAAAAAGGTTCAAAAGTAATTATAGTCACAGCAAGAAGCGATATGGACGATAAGAAATTATTTCTAAAAACTTTTGAAGCTCATGGTATACCAATGAAAGATGTGTATGTCGAAAGAGCTGGAAATATGGGTGGTAAGAGTAGCGCAGCTAATAAATCAATCATATTTAAAAAGTATTTAGAGACAGGTGAATATGCAAGAATTAGATTATTCGACGACCACAAGGAAAACTTACAAGCATTATTAGACTTAAAAAGAGAATTTCCACAGGTTGAATTTTTTGCATACTTAGCCGATTTGAAAGGTAGTATAAAGCGAGTAAAATAGGAGAATATTATGCCAGTAAAATTTAAACCAGACCATGTATCAGTAGAACGAGGTACTGGAAGAAAAACTATTCAAAGGTTCTATATTAGGAGTACACCTAAGGAAGAACTTTTTGAAACAATTAATAAAAGTAATACCAAACCTAAGCTAAGAATTAAATGCTTAAATGAATTAGTCAGACGAGGCGTAAAAATAGAATGGGTAAACGAATAGTCTCATTTTGGAGACTATGGGCAAAAAGCTTAGGAGAAAAAGCTGGAGTAAATAATAAGGAAGCTAACATAATTGCATTTATGAGAAGTGTAATTGTATTAGTAAACTTTATCACATGCTTTTTCATTATAGCAGGTGTGATACATAATTGGTAGGAGAATATTATGCCAGAAGATTTTAAATTAAATCCGACGATAGGAAATAAAGCTTTAAAGACTAAATCGAAGGTAACATGCGTATATGGACAGGAGCCACCACTTGATGTGAGAAGAGATTCTAAGAGATTAAAACGACAACAAGCTGAAGGCGGTAAAGGAGATTTTCGAAGATGTTCACCAGGCGATTTACAAAAATATCGTGATGGATGGGATGCAATATTTGGTAAAAAGAAATGAGTAAATGGCATGGTGGTAAAGGTTCAAAACAAAGACCTACTGATGTAGAAAAATATAACGATAATTGGGATAGAATTTTTAATAAAAACAAAGGCGAAAGAGCAAACTGGTATGGAGAAGCAGATAAACTCAAAGAAGAAGACAAAGGTGAGGTACCACAAAATTCTTTTCGACCTGGATAAACCATTTGGCCACAAAGTTCAAAGGGATAGAAGTAAAACTATACCTAGAAAGCATAAATATAAGAATATAGAGGAATAAATATGAGCATAGATTTAGATAAATTTGATTTTGGATTTACTGCTGTAGATGAAGATGAATTGGAGGCGGTGCAGGCCGTTAAGACCGAAGCATCAACTGCATCCGCAACAGCATCTGAAACAGAGGAAAAACTAAACAAATTATATAATGCTATTTTACCACTATTAAGCAATTTAAAATTAAATCCAGAGAAGGAATACATTTATTGGCCTAATAGAGTAGAAAAAGTAGAACAATTTGAAGACTTAATCTCAGGCATAGTTAAATGACAATTGCACCATCAGGTAATGCATTAGGAATACAAGACGCTGGAAGTAATCCATCGATTACTACACAAACAACTTATATTGACTCTAGTATTACAGCAGGAACTAAGTTTTTTGAATTTGATATAGGTATATATCATGCAGCACCATTCGGGTCAGGATACACATTCGGGTACGAAGGCCTGGGAGGAAACATGTATGGGTTCGCAAAAAATTTCAATAGAGCTTCTGGTGCTGGCCCTGCTGATTTGCAAATTACTGGCCTTTATGGTTCTAGTACTGGAAATTTAGGTAGTGGTAATACATTATCTACTTATGGATATGACACAAACGGTAGTAATACACCCTTTGTAAATTGGTTTCATGGTAGTGCAACTTTTACATCGACTGCTTATGGACATCAAATGGGTACTGGAGGTATAGGTTCTGGAAGCAATCGCACATGGACAAGCGATGGTGGAGAAACTTACGAAATTACTCAATTGCTTTGGTTTAAAAATACTAGAACATCTGGAACATTTGCTAATGCTGGTAGTCCTAATTATTTCCAAGGTTCACATGCGGCTGGTAGTGATAATAGTAATTATATACTTTTTGCTTGGAGAAAAACTTCTAGTGGAACTGACTCAGGATTTCCATTTTCTGAACTTAACTTAGGTGGTCTTACTCTAAAACCAGCTTGGTTTGATTCTGGTGGTACCTTAGTACAATCATCAAGTGGTAACTATAATGGGTCGGGTTCATCGTCTTCGGGACAGCTATATGCTTGGTATGGATTTACAGATTCTCAGATAGATAATATTGGAACATCAGGTAGTGTTGATTTTTCATTAAAAGGATTAAGTACTACAACTACATTTAATAACGGAATTGCTGAAGAGTTTGGTGGAGCTGATAGTGCTGATGTTAAAATGTCAGACTATTATAAAAATGGTAATTTAGTAACTAGTAATGTTACTGCATCAATACCTACATCAGGACAAATTAGTGCAAGTGATTTTATAGGTGCAACATATGCAGCTGCTGGATTTTTTAATACTCAGTATTATGCTGACGCTTCTGCAAATCTAATTACTACGGATTTGTACTTAAATGTTAGTGGTTATAGAGATACAAGCATAGGTTCATATACTGATACTTTTAGAACTCATATTGGAACTGGAGAAGCTTCGCTAAAGCCTACGACTTCATTTACATCACCAGCTAATTTCTTAGGATTAACTGCACGTACATTTACGATAACACAACTTTCCGCAAATGCACTTGACAATGCAGGCTCATTTGAGTATAGTTTAGGATATGTTTATGATAACCTTTACTTAACATTAAGGACTGCAGGTGATGTAACCTCTAGTATGTCAAATACTGGGTGGACTGATATGCGTTTTTGGACAGGTAGTGATACTTATACCAACCCAACACTTATAATTGCAAGAAGTAATACTACATTTGCCGCAAATCCAACCTATGATTCTACTAATAATGTTACAACCGTAGCAATTCAAGCTACTCAAGCTCAAGTTGGAATCGGATTAAAATCGGGATTAACGGTAGGTGATTATGACGATATATTTGGTGCATCATCTACTGCAACGAGTAATCCCCAATGGAATTTTGCAATAACTTAACTTATATATATTATATAACAAACGGAGATATAAATGTTTTTTAGAAAAAATGAAGATATTGATATTAAACAATTAAAAGAAACTTTAAAGGTTGACGAAGGAGTCGTATATGAAATTTATCATGACCACCTTGGTTATCCTACATTCGGTATTGGCCATCTTGTCTTGGACACCGACCCAGAACATGGGGCTGAGGTTGGCACTTCAGTCTCAGAAGATAGAGTCGATGAGTGCTTTGAAAAAGATGTAGAAACAGTGATTGAAGACTGTAAAAAATTACATGATGGTTGGGATGGTTATCCTGAAGAGGTAAAACAAATCATTGCCAACATGATGTTTAATATGGGACTCACGCGCTTGAGCAAATTCAAACGCCACAACGCAGCGCTGCAGTGTGGAGATTGGAAAGAGGCTGCCAAAGAAGGTAGAGATTCAAGATGGTACAAACAAGTAACAAACAGAGCCGAAAGGCTGATGACAAGACTGGAAGCAGTTTAATTTATAACGAGTCAAATATTCCCCAGTCGGAGCAAAAATACACAGGTTGGTATTGGTGCTCCGACCGTAAACAATTTTATCGTTGGTCAGAATTTTTAAGAAATTCAAAATCCTAGCATAACAAATCTTATAAATAAACACGTATGGATGATGTGTTTAGACTAATTGCTGATGTCGGCGCTCCGATAGCAGGTTCATTAGTTATGGGCTTTTTTATTTTCATTGTCATTAAACAAATAATGGAAGGTATTGTCGACCAAATAAAGACCCTAACTATGTTCTGCAAATCTCTCGAGAATAGAGCGAGGACAATGAGCAACGAGATTATAAAAATCGATTTATTAGTATCAAGTGCTTTAGAATTAAGACCTGATACTGATAGAATTGCACGAGCGGAAAATTTTATTGAAGATGGAAAGCTAGATGTTAGGAGAGACTAATGGACGTTGGTCAACTAGTATCAGATTATGGCTTTCCAGTAGTCATGGCGGTTGGCCTTGGCTACTTTATATACTACATTTGGTGGTATATCGGAGAGCATATTGAACCACAATTACAGGAAATGCATATAGCATTAATTCGTGTAATTGACCAAACTCGTATGCTCGACCAAGATTTAATAAGATTAAAAGAAAAAGTGAATGTAGTATTAGAATATAAAGCACAAGAAAAAATGAAAAATGAGGCTAAAGATGAAGAAGAATAATTGTAGAGACAACCTAGAAATCGCCAGTTTGGTAACTATTTTTATGGTTAGTATATTAGCAGTTTCTCCAAATGTACAAGCTGATGTAGTGCATAAATTTAAAAATCCATCATTCAATGGCGTAGGTACTGGAGCACATTATTTAACCATTGAAAATCAAGAACATAGTAGAAAGAAAGCAATTAAAGATGCAATGGAAGCTGCGCGTAAAGCAGCTGAAAGAGATGCAGAAAATACTACTATGGCAAAATTTATAAGAAACCTTGAAAGTAGAATATATGCTCAAATGTCCAAACAATTAGTTGAATCAATGTTTAGTAATGATGGTTCAGTTAGGTTTGGTTCATTTGTATTAGAAGGTAATACTGTTACATACGAAGTTCTAACGAACGAGGATGGCAGTGAATATATTAAAATGACAATAGTAGCTGAAGATGGAACATCTACAGTTATAGAAATACCAATAGGTACTGGTAATTTTGCACAAGATTCAGATGGATAAATAATGGAAGCTGCATTAGCATTATTAATTATATTAGGATTCTTAAACGAGTCACCAACTCCTGTTTGGTCTGACTTACCACAAGAATGCAAGGAAATTACATTCGATGACCCCTATGTAGGTCCGAATACAATAGCACGAATAGAAAAAACATTAAGACATTCTTATATATGTGTCGAAGAAGCTGAAGCAGTTCGATTACCATCATATATTGAATTATTAGATTTACCACCTGCAAAAGATAAACCAGTAGTTGCAGTATATGGATTTAACGATAAAACTGGTCAAAGAAAATCTAGGGAAGGAATTGCAGACTTCTCTACAGCAGTTTCACAAGGTGGAACTGAATTACTTATTGATGCTCTAAAAACAGCCGGAGATGGAACTTGGTTTAGAGTAGTCGAAAGACAAGGAATTGATAATTTAGTTAGAGAAAGACAAATTATCAGAAGTGCAAGACAAGAGTTTGCTGGACCAGATGGTCCACAAGCATTGAATCCACTCTTATTCGCTGGAATGATTATGGAAGGTGGAATTATTGGTTATGATACTAATGTCCAAACTGGTGGTCGAGGCGCACGACTATTGGGTATAGGCAAAAGTAAACGATATCAACAAGATGTCGTCACTGTTTCGGTTAGAGCAGTTTCTGTTCTGACTGGTGAAGTATTATTGAATGTCCAAGCTAAGAAGACAATTCTTAGTTATGGTGGAAGTGGTGATATATTTCGATTCGTCGATAATAGCACAACTCTATTAGAATATGAGGACGGCGTGGGAAATAATGAATCCGTGACATATGCGACACGAACAGCTATTGAGGCTGCAGTGTTGGAGTTAATATACCAAGGGCACGATAGAGGTCTTTGGGTTATACAGGATGGACATCGTCACCCCCACCAAGTTGGTGGTAAAAACGAAAAACATCCTTTAAAAGAGGAAAACGAAAATGAATAAACTATATAGTATAGTCCTTTCTGGATTATTAGTGTCGACAGGATTTGTTTTCGCACAAGCCACTGATGATAATGAAATTAAAATCACACAATCTGGTGACACACTAGAATTGTATATCGACCAAATTGGTTTCGGTAACAAAATTGGAGGAGACGACTTTTCAAGTGGTTCTACTGCAATGAGCATTACTGGTTCAAGTTTGGAATTCGATTTAGATTTTGCTGGTAACCAAAACATTTTGTTTGGGCCCCTTATAGCTGATAGCTCATATTATAAGCTTGATATTGTAGGTGATTCAAATGAAATAGATTGGAATATTGGATATATCGGTAGCGCGGATGATTCTGACTATAACTTTAGTGTAACTGGAGACAGTAACACATTTGATATAGACCAGGGATATTCCGTAAGTGCAGAAAGACTAAATGCTGATTTAATACTTATTGGTAACTCAAACGTATTTGATTTAGATTTTGAATCTGATGATAATGTTTGGAATTTTGATATTACTGGTGATTCAAATAATATTAATACTTTGCAGAATGACGGGGCTCAAAACCTCGATTTTACTCTAGTAGGTGATTCTGCTGATGTTGATATTAATCAGATATCAGGTACTTGTGCAACTGGTGCTGGAGTTGCATGTGCAACACCAAATGCAAATATAGTATTAGATGTAACATCAGATAATGCAATTATTACAATTACTCAGAAAGACAGCGCTAACGACAGCTAGTGCTTTAATCATCGGTGGGACTAGTTTAAATGCTAGTCCCATTGGAGATGTCAGAGAATCTACTGGCGTCACCGCGATTCTACGCGATAAAGAACAAATTCAAACTACAGAAATAGAATTATATGACCAAGCTGAAACAGCTAAAGGTCGCATGTTAATTGAGTTTTTAGATAAAGCTGAATTACAATTAAAAGAACATTCAAGAGTTTTTATAGACGAAATATATTACGACCCTGACCCATCATTGTCTAAAATGTCAATGAGGATGGTTAGCGGAACTGCAAGATTTGCTTCAGGTAAATTAGGTTTAGTTAATAATGCGAATATAAAAATAGAAACACCTACAGCTACAATAGCAGTTAGAGGCACAGATTTTACAACAACAATTGATGAGCTTGGACGTTCATTGATTATATTACTTCCAGATGATAAAGGTAATCCATCTGGAGTTATAGAAGTTTCTAATTTAGGAGGAACAGTTGTACTCGATGAAGCATATGCTGCAACAATGGTAACAACTACAGATACACCTCCAACATCAATAACTGTCATTAATGGTATTACACCAGCTTTAATTGACAATATGTTTATTGTAAATCCACCACAAGAAGTAAAAGATAGAATCGAAGAAGAGTTACAAGATGAAAACAATGAAGACCAAGGGCTACTTGATATAGACTTTCTAGAATTTACTGAATTAGAAGAAGATGAATTAGCAGAAGATGAGTTAGAAGAATTTAGTGAACTTGATGTTGATGAACTCGATGTGGAGTTTTTATTAGATTTTTTATCTATAGTAGATTCATCAGACTTATTTGATACATTAGGAGAGTTTGATATTAAAGGTGCAATGAGAGGACTAAACGATGAATCACAATATAATGTATTTTTACGAGATGGTAATTTAGTACTTTATAGAAACGTAAATGGTGTGATTGAAATAGAGTTTGCAGCTGGAGGTAATTTTACCTTAGAAACAATAACACCAGGTTATGAAGGAATAATAACTGGTAATGATGCAGAAGATATTATTGTGAGGATTAACCAAAATTGATATTGCCAGACGAAATATTACCATTAATTGCTAGAAAGATTGGTATAAAAAAAGATACATGGCAAGAAGCCGTATTCATATTAACAATATTAATAAGCGGATGGATAGCAATTGCTTATTACTTTATAAAAGAGTATAAATAGATATATGAAAAAATTACTAAGAACATTTTTTAAATATTGGATTCAACCATGGCATCCAGGTGGTCATATAAAGGATGTATAAAGAAGATAAAACAGATAAAGGTATATTATATCTAGGTTGGTTTATTCTTTTTATGTGGCTATTTCTATTAGCTGGTAAAGCTTATGGTGATGATAATGAAATTAATATTTCTAATATATCAGGAGATAATATTGATATTAATATTACACAAGTAGGATATGCAAACACTATTCAATGTTATCAAACATCTTCATGTTATACTAATTTGCCTGGAGGTGAACTTAACTTAGTTCAATACAACGATTCAGGTACAGTAAATAAAATAGAAATCTGGCACCTAGAAGGACAAGATAATACTGTTCGTTGGGCTCAAGGAACTGCATGGGATAGTGCAACATCTACTACATACGGAGATGATGGCGATGAAGGTGGTGGACATTATGCAATATTAGACATACACGGAGATTACAATCATTTACAAGGGCATCAAACAAATCAAGGAAGCACCAGTGGTCATACATTTAATAGTCTTATTTTTAGTGATTATAATGATATTTGGTTAAGACAACAAGGTGATGGTGCAAAGACAATCAATCTAACAACATACAGTGATGGTAATGATATATCAGTATTACAAAAAGGTGCTTGGGCACAACACACTGCAAACATTACATTATCAGGTTCAGACCCAACCACACTTGATTTACTACAACAAGGCACAACTACACAATCATATACATTATCACAAGATTGTGTTACAGTCGGTGGTTGTTCAGTCACAGTAACACAAGGTAATTAATGAAATATATTACGTCAATATGGGCAACCTTTGCCTTAGCCTCATTATTAATTTTAATGAGAATTATTGACCCAGCATTATTAGAACAAACAAGATTAAATACATTCGACACTTTAATCAAAACACTTCCACAAGAACATTCAGAAGAAATAATATTACTCAATATTGGCGAAGATTCACTTGCTGAATTAGGTCAATTCCCTTGGCCAAGACATCATTATGCTCAAATGATAGCTGATTTAAGAAGTAAAAATGCAGGTATGATTGGGTTTACTATAATGTTTCCAGAAGCTGATAGATTTGGTGGTGATGAAGTATTTGCTTCATGGGTAAAAGACAATGGAATTATTTTAACACAAACAGCTGATGAATATGGTAGAAGCGAATCTGCACCTTATGTCGGTTATGCAACCTTTGGAACATCAGACCCTTTAGATTTTATTTACCAATATAAAGGATTAGTTACTAATATACCTGAGATAGAATCTGGTGCGTGGGGACATGGATTATCTAATGGAGCTCCCGAAGTTGATAGCATTACAAGAAGAATACCACTTATTTCTAATGTCAATGGACAATTATATCCATCATTTGCATTAGAAACAACTCGTGTTTTAAACGACAAACCTTCATATACAATTAAATCAAATGAAAGCGGAATTGAAAGTATAGTTCTAAGACCATTTAATATATCTACAGATAGTGATGGTTCTATTTGGTTAAAATGGAATGCTCATTTTCAAGAAGTAGAGTATGTTAATAACTTAAATGATTATACAGATTTTGGAGGCAAAACTATTATTGTCGGTGTGACAGCTAGAGGTTTATCTCAGCAAGTTGCTACTCCTGGCGGATTAAAATATCCTCATCAGTTACAAGCTTCAGCATTACAGACGATTTTGTCTGATAATCCAATTTCTCGGCCTCAATACGCAACTCCTCTAGAAATTCTTGTAGGAACTCTTCTTGTGTTTGTTCTGATTCTTGTGGTATATCGTGCACCGATTTGGGTTTCTTTGCTAACCTTTCTGGTTCTCTGCGGAGGGACAATCTTTTCTGTACTTTATATTTGGAATAAATCTTACATACTCCTCGACCTTACTTTCCAACTAATATTATATATACTTTCCTTCACTTCAGCGGGCTTTAATAATTTTTATAAGCAATTTGTTTTAAGGCAACAAATTAAGAAACAATTTGAAACTTATTTAGACCCAAGGCAAGTGATGTTATTACAGAAAGACCCATCGTTATTACGATTAGGTGGAGAGAGAAAAGAGATGTCGTTTCTGTTTATGGACATCGTAGGATTTACTCCAATATCAGAACATTATAAAAATAATGATGACCCAGAGGGGTTAGTAAAAATTATAAATAACTATTTAGACACCATGACTAAAATAATATTAAAAAATGGTGGAACTATCGATAAGTATATGGGCGATTGTATTATGGCTTTTTGGAACGCACCTTTACCTTGTGATAACCATGCTGACATGGCAGTAAAAACAGCAGAAGAAATAGTAGAAGCAGCAGATGTACTCATACAAGAATTGGAAGAGCAAGGTTTACCTCGTATTGATGTTGGCATTGGTATCAACACCGGCGACTGCATCGTTGGAAACATGGGGTCAGAATCTCGATTTGACTATTCCGTCATTGGAGACGCCGTCAACCTGGCAGCTAGACTCGAAGGCCAAACAAGAAATTATGATGGGGTTCGAGTGTTGTTATCACAGTTCACTGCTGGAAAGTGTTCGGAACGAAGCTTCACTAAAGTCGATACAATTCAAGTCAAAGGTAAATCCGAGCGAGTTACAATTTTCACATAGAAATTATCAAAAAGAACTTTACTATTTTTGGGCTATTAATGCTCTCGATGTATGGACTACAAATCGTGGATTAAAGCATCCTAATGTATATGAAGCAAATCCTATTATAGGAAAAGACCCTCACCTAGATAGATTAATATTATTCAAATTAGTATGGGGTAATCTTATATTGCATACTCATGAACCAGAACAAATTATCGTATCAAACACATTAGTCACTTTAGCCGTAATTAATAATATCGACGTAATGAACGATGTAGGTATTCTATCCTTATAACAAAAAAGTATAAAAAACACGCAAATAACACTGTACAAACCATATATATTATAGTATAATATACACATATACAGGAATCGAGGAAGAGTTGTAGTTGGTTGGTTGTTGTGAAACTCTACGAAAATCTTGGTTATAACTAATTTAAAATCAATTAAGACGTGATATATGGTATTGAGGTTATAACAAATAGAAACAATAAAGTATTTGAAATTCATGGAGTGAGTTGGGATAATACGGAAAACGAGAAACCTGATGGTGGCTACCTATCCACCTAGATAAAATCCAGGTAAGGCCTGGCTAGAAGGACACGGTGTAAAGAATTGGGGTAATACCCATGAAATTGAAATACTAAAAAACTCAATTAAGGCATATTATGGCACAAGTGATTATAAAAGGTTTAAGAAAAGAATATCATGAGGACGTATCTACGTACCTCTTAAACCTTCAGAGAACCCTCTGTATCAACCGTATGTATAGTAAAACAATATACATTACCTTTAAGAGGTCTGTGGAAGGCGACGCGATTGGATATTGTTCAGGCGATACAGATGACGTTGAAATTGAACTATCAAAGGAATATTCCTTTACTGATTTAATGATAGCATTAGCACATGAAATGGTACATGCAAAACAATTCTTTCGTCAAGAATTAGTTGATGGTTATATGTGGAAAGGTAGAAACTATTGGAATTGTACCTATCTACATCAACCATGGGAAAAGAGTGCTTATTACCACGAAATGAAACTATATAAAGAGTGTTGGTCACAAAATAATGCAAAAAACATGCATGTTTCTGCAAATAAACACTGTACATTTATATAAAAACCTGGTACTATATACATATAAATTAATTAAAGGAGTGAATTTATGAAAAAGTCGATATCAAACGCAATAAAAGGAATCTCTTCATTAGAAGAAATGAACGAGGTTATTCAATTAATCAAAATTAAACAAAAGCAACTTAGGTTAATGACTGCACATGAAGTTAAAAATTCTATCAGTGTAGGTTCTAAAGTTATTGTTAACTCTAGGTCAGGTTCTGAATCAGGAGTTGTTACTAAAATTAAAAGAACTAAAGCTGTAGTCGAAATCGACGGCAGACTTTGGAACTGTCCGCTATCTCTTTTGGAGGTAGCGTAATGTCCATTAAGAGATACTCAATGACAATGGAATTCTACATTTACGCAGATAGCGATAAAAATGCAGTAGATTTAGCTGAGCATATTGTCGAAACACAAAAGAAAAAATGGGACAATAGAGCATATGTATCAAGCGTTAAGGAACAACCTTTTGGTTCTCTTTTAGAAGGCGAAGAATTAATTGCAAATTAATTGCAAAAAACACTGTACAAATGGTCAAAGACCTGGTATAATAGAACTATAAAATCAAATTAAGGAGTGAATTTATGAAAAAAGTACTAATACAAACACAATACCAAGAGAATTATGGCACACCAAATGAGCCGTATTGGAAGTTCAAGGGTGGCTCAGATTACTTGGTGCATGCATCTGACGATGTAAATACCATTGATTTGGTCAATGGCATTAAGCCATTCCTCGAGGTTTCTACTGTTATGCAGAAGGAATACATCCTTGGTTGGGAAGACATTTCCCTCGATAACCCAGTGGCTAACCACATCAATGCGTGGGATACCATCACTGAGGTTTTTGTTGGTGGCAATGCTGACGGCAGTATTAAAGCTATTCGTAACATCGACAATCGTGAAGATGGTTGGATGCGTAAAGAAATCCTTGAAAAGACTGAAGCCTGGACAATGCTCGAAGGTCAAGAGCGTAAAGACTATTCAGCTACTTTCCTTATGGAAGATGGCGACATTCTCACTGAGTCTGAGCTCGGTGAATACTTTAATGCGAGAGAGGTTGCATAATGACTAGTAAACAACGTTTAGCTCTAATTAAAAAGATTGCTCAAAAGCGTAACAATAAACTTACGGAAGCTGTAAAGAAAGCAAAACATTTATCAGCTGGCCAATTAGAATGTTTTTCAGAAGAAAATATGTATTATACCGATAAGGAGACTCAAGACTTTCTTGCAGGTTCTTCTTATATGGACAACTATAGGAGCACAAATGATTGGGACTAATCAAATAACGACTGATGTTCGTAGGATTGAATCTCTCTTATCAGTAAGAGATAGAGCACAATCACCAGAGTTCAAAAAACTTTGGACGGATAAATTAACTGAGCTTTTAGAAAATATTAAATCTAGGCCAAACGGAGTTATTCAATGACACAATATAACGATGTAGTAGAAAGACAAAGATTGTTAAATGAAGCTTTTGATTGGTCAGAACAAGTAAAAGCTATTCATTCACATTCACTTAATTCTATGCACTATGATGACAGGCCAGAAGATACATCAGATGGTAAAGGTGTTACTGACGTAGAGTATAACAGTGGAATAATTGTAAGGCATCAAAACGGCAAAGTGATTCATACATTTGGAGAAAAACTCACAGGTGATGCGTTACTTGACTCATACACGAGGCACAACTAATGGCAGTAACAAGTTTTTATACAGGTAGTTTACGATATGATATTCATGGTCGTAAAAGAAAACAACACGCTTTAAATTCTAAAAAGCGTAGACAAAATATTTCAGAGTTCAAACCTTTACATTTAGAAAAGACGTTTGCTCAACAGATGTCAGAAGACCATAGGTCTAAATATCCATCAATGGATATGGCATCTACATATACTCCTCAGAAAGACCAATCTTGGAAAGCTGAGGAATCAAAAAACTTTACGGTTGCACCAGCATATAATAAAGGTGCATACCAAGTAATCCCACGAAAGGACGTGGAACATATCGGTAAATGATATATAAATAATATTATGGAAACTTTAGTAACAATAATAATAGTAGGAGTGGCAGGATTCTTTGCAGTTGCATCTAGTGAATGTGTAGCAAATGAAAAAGGCCAATCTCTATTTGATAAATCAAAAATTAAATATAAAGACGGAGATAACACATGATAGTACATGAGTTTTTTGGCGAAGGCATAAGAGCTCAAGTACTATTTGAACACAACACTGGATTTGGCGTTAAGTACTATAGAGAAAACGATACATGTTTTACAGAATGGTACCCCGGAAAAAGTGAGGCATGGGCAGAGAGCGCAGCCGAGAATTATGTTTTAGGAATTAAAACTATACCAACTCAAGACTTGTCTAAAGCCTTAGTGGAGTAGTTTTATCCCCGGCCCTCCATTCACTCCTTTGAAATTGGGCCGGGGAATTTTATTAGGAAGAAAATATGGATAAAAATATGAAACCCTGGGAAGTAATTAAACTATTAGAAAATACTCCTGGTAGAAATGATAAGATAGAAATTCTAAAATCTCAAAGTAGAAATCATGAATTTAAGCTAGGTCTTATTGCATGTTATGACCCTTATGTAACTTATGGTATAAAACAAATACCAGAGAAACTTGAAGAGTGTCCATTACCTACAGAAGTAGCTCACCAACAAATTAGAGGGTCGAGTTTTTCAACAGGTAATGAAGAGATGTATGACCAAGTAGCCATGGCAATGCCAAAGTATATGGCTTATCCTGATTTTGAGTTGGTAGTTTTAAAGTCATTAAGAAGTAGACATGTAACTGGTAATGCAGCTAAAGATTTAGTTGAATTTATGTTAATGAATACTAAAGGTGTAGATGAATGGAACTATTGGTATCGCAGAATCTTACTTAAAGATTTAAAATGTGGTATTACTGCAAAAACAATTAATAAAGCTTATGGAGGCCATTTGATTAAATCATTCGGTGTACAATTAGCCAGCGATGGCACAGGTAAAGAACATTTAATGGGTGATTCCATTATTGAAAATAAATACGATGGAGTTAGGTGTCTTGCAGTTGTAAATAAGAATAAAGTAACTTATTATACAAGAAATGGTAAAGAAATTAACCCTAAAGTAATTCCTGATGAAGTACATAATATTTTAAATGTACCAGAACTTCAAGGATTAGTCTTTGATGGCGAATTAATGAGTACAACCTTTCAAGAGTTAATGCATTTATTACATAAGAAATATGAAATAGAAGTAAAGGATATTTATTATGCAATATTTGATGTTATACCTTTTGACGAATTCGTTAAAGGCGAAAGTAGTAAAACATTAATTGAAAGAAAATTACAATTAACTGAATTGACTAGAGAATTACCAGACTTCTTTTGGGCAGAACAAATACAGCTTATAGATTATAACGAAGTCAATTTAAATCAAGACCAAGGTGAAGGACAAGCCGCAAAATCATTACATTACTATATAAAAGAAGCTGTAAAATATCAGTTTGAAGGAATCATTGTAAAGGATAGAAACTCATTATGGAGAGCTACTCGAAGTAACGATTGGTTAAAGATTAAGCCATTTGTAGAAAAATCATTAGCTGTTATAGATATCGTCGAAGGTACTGGAAAAAATGAAGGAAGCCTAGGTAATTTAGTTTGTGAAGGAATAGATACAGGTCAACTTATTAATACTAATGTTGGCTCAGGATTTACTGACGAACAAAGACAAGAAATCTGGGACAATAAAGATAAATACATGGGACGAATTGCTGAAGTTAGAGGTGACTGTGTTACTGAAATGATTGATGGAAAGCATAGTATAAGGTTCCCAAGGTTCAAAGGTTGGAGAGGCTCAAAGCCTGGTGAAAAGATATAAAAGAATTCTAATTTGTGGATTACCAGGAAGTGGTAAAACAACATTAGCTCGTCATTTAGCTTACAACTTTTTAGTACCACATCATAATGCTGATACCATAAGAGAATTGACTGGTAATTGGGATTTTACTACATGGGGTAGATATCAACAATATGAATATATGAGAAATCAATGGGGAATATTAGATTTCGTTTGTCCTAAGCAACATTTTAGAAATGGAATGAGATATGATTTATCTATTTGGATGAACACTATAAAGGAAAGCAAATACGAAGACACAAACGAAATGTTTGAGCCATTTAATAATGCAGATATTATAGTAACAAAATTTCCAAAATTAGAAAATAATATAAGTTATAAACCTGGTTATGAAGAAATGTTAAAGTATTTGAACAACATAAACTTATAAATAGTTTAATAGAGGAGTATATATGGAATACCAAATTAACTATTTAAAAAGTAATGATTATACATTTATATCTAAAGATGTAAAAGGTAGATATCAAGGAGTCGTAGTAAGTCATATTGATGAATACGCCATACCTAATTTAGTATACGGTATCTTATATGTACAAGACCACTATACTTTAGGCGTTGATTTTTACCCAGGCGAAAGTTTAGAAACAGTAGAATCTCATAGAGATTCATGGTTAAAAGGAGTTTCAGATGAACCCATGCCAGGAATATTGAATGCAAGAGGAGAGTTAGTACCAAATTATGGTGGAGAAACAATAACTCATACAACTAAATACGGTCCAACTGAATAAAACACTGTACATTTGAACTCAATCCTGGTATAATAGATTTATATTATAGGAGTATATTATGGCAAAAGCTAAACGCAGAGGGCCATCCCTCGAAGATAAGTATCTTGGCAGTGAACCAAATTATCATGGTCAAGAGTTAAAAGGTGAAGAACTAAGTAAAGCTTTTTCACAGTCATCTCGTTATTTTAACTATTACAATAACGCAAAATCAAACGCACCAGTTATTCTAATCTATGCCGAAAAGGTATTAGGATTTTCTAAGAAAGATATCGTAGCTTTAAAGAAAGTAGAAAACTGGAGACTAAATCAAGGCACGGGTAATAACATACGATGCATTAATGCAGGTATTCCACTCGACGATATGCCAACTTCCACAGATAAAACTATTCCACAAAGAATTGAAAAGCATTTAAGGGAATGCTTAAAGATTGGTAAGTCTATCGTGACAGAACAAAAAGCAACTGCACCTGCGGTTGTAATCACACCTCGCCAAAGAATAGAAAAGAAAGTACTCGATACTATTTGGGTGGACTTTGATGAGATGGTAGTTGATAAATGGATGGACGAAGAATACGATAAGATTAAGTTTCCAGCTTATTCATTGTTACAAGTGCATAAAATCAAAGGTGCGGGTGTAAATATATTCGCAGATAGAATTCAATTTGAGCTAGACTTGGTGTCTGATGCCTATAATAAAACATGTGACCAGGCTGTAGAAGCTTATTCACATATCTCTAAAGGTAATAAAAAGAAAATGATGACACTCCTAGAAAAAATCCTGGAGGACGTAGCAAGAGCAAAATTAAATGCCAAATCAGCTAGAGTTCCTAGGGCCAAAAAGAGAAAAGCATCAGACGAACAAGTCGCCAAGCTCCAATATAAAACTGATGATGTTGATGCAAAACTAACATCAATCAATCCAGTTATGATTCCTGGTAAGGAAAGGTTATTTACCTATAACATTAAAACCAGAAAGCTGACAGAGTATTACTCTACAACCACAGCAGGGTTTGAAGTGAAAGGTACATCAATTAAAAACTTTGACGATAAGCTATCTAAAACTACAAAGCTTAGAAAACCAGAAGATGTGTTACCCGATGTACTCACCCTCGCACCAACTAAAATTCAGAAACAGGTGTGGGATAAATTAACTACCAAAATAAGTGTACCAAATGGCAGAATTAACGCTGATACTATTCTGCTGAGGGTACTATAGGATTATGCTTGAAGAAAAAATTATGACTAAAAAACGATTCTCTACAGCTGTAGAAGAATTAGTCTCACAAAGAAAAGATATGGATTACCTTGATGCGATGGTTTATATAGTGGATAAAAGAGGATTGGATATGAGAAACGTACCAAAACTTCTTACTGATTCATTAAAAGAAAAACTAGAAGCTCAAGTTACTCAAAAGAATTTAATTAAACAAAAGAAAAAGAATAGCTTACCAGTATGAATGACCCATTTGAGTCATATAAGTTATACAATGCTTTAAAGTTACATTTCGAATCTAATTATGATGCAGTGAAATATAACTTTAAATCAAATGTAACTACCAATTCGTTTTTAAAGCGTAAGGATAAATATTTCTTTGCTAAGTTAGCGAAAAAATATAATGGTAATTTAATGGATTTTTATGTATCACAATTTGTTAATAATAGCAAATATGTAGGTGATATGTTAGATTCAGAAGCAGAACAGAATTTTAAAAGCTTCAAAAAGGTTCAAGAAAGTATTCATCGAACCTTTGAAGTTGATATAAATAAACTATGTGATTATGATTTAGAACAACTTCTAACTTCAGAAGATGGACAACATCCTCTAATCATAAAGTTATGGATGCAAGAAGAAATACTATTGGAAACAGTAGTTATTCTTAATTCCATATTGGGGTTTATTCCTCGAGAGTCTAAGAAGATTAAGGACACTATTATTTGGCCTGACCAGAAAAGACTAATCGAGAAGTATACTCCATTCGTAAAGTTCGATGCAAATAAAATCAAACTTATTTGCAAAAAGGCCTTTACAAAACCATGAAAGTATGGTATAATAGATTAATATAATGTATAAAGTGGATAATTCAGTAATATAACGCAATATGGAGAAATACAATGTCGTTTGAAAACTTAAAGAGCACACGAGGCTCATCTATAGATAAACTCGTAAAAGCTGCAGAAGCAGTATCCACTCCAAAAACCGAATCGAATTCTTATGATGACGATAGGTTTTGGAAACCTACCAGAGATAAAGCTGGCAATGGATTCGCAGTCGTAAGATTCTTACCTGCCAAAGAAGGTGAAGACCTTCCATGGGTAAGATATTGGGACCACGGGTTCAAGGGGCCTACAGGTCTATGGTATATAGAAAACTCTTTAACCTCTATCGGTCAACAAGACCCAGTATCAGAAATGAACACTGTGCTGTGGAATTCTGGTAGGGACGAGGATAAAGCAACTGCAAGGGACAGAAAGCGTAGATTACATTATGTATCAAACGTGTTAATCGTTTCTGACCCAGCAAACCCTGAAAATGAAGGTAAGGTAAAACTATATAAGTTTGGTAAGAAAATCTTTGATAAAATTATGGATGTTATGCAACCACAATTTGCCGATGAAGAACCAGTGAACCCTTACGATTTTTGGGAAGGTGCTGACTTTAAGATTAAAATCAGAAAAGTCGAAGGTTGGGTAAACTATGATAAGTCAGAGTTTGCTGCACCTAAAGCACTATATGAAGGCGAAGAGGAAAGACTAGAGGGAGTATATAACCAATTATATTCTTTACAGGATTTCTTGAAGCCAGAGAACTATAAAACTTATGATGAGTTAAAGCTCAAATTGAATAGAGTTCTTGGTGTCGACGCCGGTGTGTCAATGGATGCCCCAATGGAATCAGCTCCAGTAGCTGAACAACCAATGGCAGCAGCCGCTTCAGAGCCCATGGCTGATACAGCGACTGATGATGGTGATGATGAAGACACACTAAGTTACTTTGCTAAATTAGCAAAGGAGTAAAATAAGTAGCTGATTCGTTTCGATGATACGAAAGTTTTAGGGGAGCAGAAATGCTCCCTTTTTTTTATCTTGAGAACGATAACGATAGACCAGAACTTCTTAAAGGTCTACCTGATATAATATTTGATGTAACACTAGATGAGTTATTTACATTGCTACTTTGTTGGTTAGATACTACAACTGGATTCTGTTTAACATCTACTTGAGCTAATGCGTTTTCTGCGGATATGTCTGGAATATCTGCACCAGTTAGATTTTGTTGTTCTTTTCGCAGAGCTTCTTGTTCTTTTTCTAATCTGACTTCTTCAGCTTTAGCTTGTAATTCTGCTTTTTTCTTGGCAGCATTATCAGTATCCATCTTAGGTATTTCTGGTAAGTCTATTTCAAACCCTAAGAATCTACCAAACTTTTCTACTATCCCTAACACGAAATTAACAATGGTTCCAATAAAGTTTACTACATGAGCAAAGGCGTCTTTTAAATACGCTAGACCTAATAACATTACATCAAAGATTGAAGTGAATCCTAATGCGTCTCTAATTTTGACTAGGGCAACGCCGATAACTGCAAATAGTGCAGCGATAGCAAGAATAGGTAGTAATATAGGAGCCATGGCTATTAAAATAGGAACCATTGCAGCCATCATTCCACTAAATGCAGCTACCATACTAGGTACAAATGTAGTCATCATGAATACTCTAAACACTTGTGCCAGTGTAACTAAACCTCTGAATACTTTCATGAATGCACCACCAACTGATGCCATTATTGATTTTAGATTTGACATCATGTTAGCAACAAAGTCTGATATCATGAATGTTCTAAATGCTATAAATGTATTCTTTAAGAATGTCATAGCTCTTAAAACTTTAGGTAATATCATTAATCCAAGACTTCCTAGAATAACAGAAAACTCTGTAAAGTTTTTATCAATAGTTTCTTTCATTCCTTCCATATCGCCATTAATAAATTTATCGATTGTATCAATGATTGCACTTACAGTATCAATAGCTTTTCTTACAATCGCACCAAATGTTTCTGGTGAAAAGAATAGTGTAGCAATACCTGCAATACCAGCTAGGAAGCCAGCAGTTTTTGCAACCTTTGCTGTTCCACCTTCAAGACCATCAGCCATTTTAGTCAATAATGAATTGGCTTCATCTTGTTTTTTAAGAGCTTCTCGTCTTTCCTCTTCAGTCTGTATAGCTTTTAAAGCAGCTTCTAATTGTTTTTGAGCTAAATCTATTTGCTGTTGGTCACCTGTAGCAAGAGCATCTTCCAATCCCTTTTGGCTATTCATAAATGAACTTTTTAGTTCATCAAGGAGTGGGTCACCAGCTGCAGTTGTCATGGATAACTTATTTAAAGCTTTTTTACCATCCGTTGAAGCTTGAGTTTGTAATTCAATTAAATCTTTTTGACTTGCTAATTCTTCAGTTAATCTTTGTAATGAGTTAACCTGTTCATTACTTTCAATAGCATTTTTCTGAGAATCTAGAATATTATTTGCTTGTTCATTTAGATTAACTAATTCACTAAATCTATTATCTAAAGCTTTTGATGTATTACTATTTTCTAAAGTTGCAAGGACAGCCTCCATTGTAGATTGGAGTGCTTCAGCTCTTTTAGATTCACCACGACTATTTAAGTCTTCAATTTTATTTCCGAGCTTAACAGCCTCAAGGAGAGTTTCTTCTCTCTTAGCTGAGCGTTTTGAATCGCCCTCAGTTTTTTCCAGGAGGGCCTTTATATTCTTATTCGTGGTGTCTTCTGCCATTTAACTATTCCTTATTATTAAAGTGATTGTCTATCCAACACTTTCCATAATATACTAAACCTAGCCAAAATGTAATCATTAAACCATCAAAATAGCTTAGGTTGTTTAACTCTGATAAACCTTCCATTATTTCTTACCCATTGCTTGTGCACCAAAGAATGCAGCAACAATACCAGCAACAGCAATAAAATATACTCCTGCCATATCGCCAAGAATGTCTGCAGCCTTTTCATAACCGACTACATTAGAGCCAATTACTAATACTGGGTAAAGGAGCATTCCATATAGTGAATACCAAGCCATTTGTCTTTGTGCATCTCTCATTGCATCAGCATCTTCAAGCTCTTTACGTTTAAATTCGAGATACATATCCTGTTCTCTTTTGGTCACTTTTCCGTCTCCGTTAGTGTCTGCGGGATGATATCCTGCGTTTTTAATTTCTTCTTCCATCATTTATACCTCTTATTCATTGCCTTTTGTTTTTCGTTCTCTTCTTTAATATACTGCTGTAATAGCGTTACGTATATTTCCCTTTCCCATGGTAGCATATTCTCTAATTCAGTTAAACTATAATTGTGATGTTGCATCATTGCAAAATTCACTTTGTAATAGTTCACAAGTGTATCATGCGAAAGGCCTAAGTAAAAAAATTCTGAAGGCCTCTTAACTCTACCTTATTATCATTATCGCATTTATTACATTTCCATTCAACTGTGTGAGATAGTGCCGGCATTCCCTGGAACCACTCTGTAATACGTGCAAACTGTGATGAATTTAATCCATCTAAAAATCCTGTTAGTGATTGTTCTGTTTCACTATCAGCAGGATATACATTATCAGCATCAAAAATATTATCAATTGATACTAGGATTAATGCCATTGTCGCTTCCATCTTTTGTTCTGGTGATAAGGTATCTAAATCCTCAGCACCAATCTTTTCTAACTGTTTAACTGATGGATATTTAAAAGTAATACCAACATCATCAGTCATCATAACAATTTTATCGTCCTTTTCAGGAATGTCCATTGTGATTTTTTCTAATGGTATACTATGTTTACCAACATCATCACAATCATCATTACGACATTTTAGAGAAATATCTGCTGTTTCTCCTACAGCTTTTGACCTTAATTGTAAAAACAAGTATTCAAGGTCAAAACTTGTTAAGTTATCAGTTACCACTGTACCAAATGTACAGGCTGATAACACATCCTTTAAGCTTCTCATAATTAGTTTATTATCTTTAGATTCTAAAGCAACCATGAGGACCTTTTCTTCTTTCACAAGGAAAGGTCTAAATTCAATTTCTTCTCCAGTACTAGGTATAACCGTAGTATATCGAGAAGAATTCACTACTGGCAAAGCCATAATTTTCTCCTATTATATTATCCAAGTAGGTCTGCAACAGAACCAAGCACAGAGGCTGTGGAACTTAACGGACCTTCTACAACATATTTATCATATGAAAAAGTAACCGATAACTTAGCATAATCACCACCTTCTTGAGATAGTTCAATTTGGTTTACAGTTGTCGGAAAAGCTTTTTCTAATTTAACGCCATATACTGGCTTATTATTACTATCCAATTGCTGAATAATTACATCAGTTGAATAGTCGTTTTTATAACCCACAGTAAAAGTATCTACATCGAGTACACCTGATTGCCAACCATCAAACATTGTTTTCATATAGTAATCGTTAGTGAGGATAAAGCTCATTGAAACTTCACCATCAATTACTGTATATGGAAACTGATTAACCTGTCGGTCAAGTGCAACATCACTTGTAGAAATAGTTCTACTTGGGAAATTCACTGATTCACATAACAAAGCTATATCCCTAGGGTCATTAATTAAATTCTTGACACTAGGAGTATTACCAGAAAGTAAAGAACCAACTAATACTTCTGGATTTAAATTTAAAAGAGATTGTGTAGGAGGTGTAAAGATTACATTAAATCTATTTGACCTGGCTATTCCGCCCTTTTTGGCGATTGTACTTTTTAATGTATCGATGTTTCCATTACTTCCAAACATGTTTAGCTCCTAGCAATCTTAATACTTTCAGCCCATACTTTAGTTTTAGTGGACTTAGTAAATTGTTCTGTTGGTAAGAATACAGCAATTTCCCATTCGGTCATTGGTACTCTAACCATTTTTGATTTGACATGACTTGTTAAGTAATGTTTAAAACAGGGTTTAAACTCTTTATACTTACTGACACCTTTTAACAATTCATAACGCATTTTAGTTAAGCGCGTTTTATCTTTTAAATTCTTTGGTGCAGTTTTCATTAACTCATCAAGGAATTTAGCTCTAATGTCTGGTCTTAAGTAATGTAAGTTTAAACCATAGAATCCATTAGGTGCTTCCTCAACCATAATTGTCATAGGAAACCTATCGTAATAAGGTAATGTCTTTTTCATCTTAGGGTCATAGAAATACATATACATATTACCAGCTATTTCAGTTGAAACAGGGTCAAGAGCATCATCTCCGAGTAATTGTTTTCTATTTACATTACCTAGGTCTTTAACTTTCTTTTCAAACCAATCACGAGATTGTTTAGTCCGTGCAGTAACTCCTGCGCGGAATGCTTGTGCTTGTAGAGTGTCGAATAAACTAGCCATATAGTCTATTTATACTAGCTTTTCAAGAGTTTGATGCCAAGATTCTTTAAAGTTTCTTCTGTCCATACCTGAAACTTCCATCCTTTATGGTCTGCATATTGTTGTGCAGCTTGCCATTTAGAAGTATTCTTTACATATGTCATTACTTCATTGATATATCTTTTAGTTTTAGCTCTCTTTTTAGGTGGGATTGTTTCCTTTTTTGGTTTGATTTCTACCAAAATGATTTCACGATTGTCTAATTCAACCAATAAGTCTACATAATAGCGATGTATTTTGTTATCAGTTTTACATTTGTAAGGGATTACGATATCTTCTGAGTTCCATTTCTTAACTCGAGGAGATGATTCACACCACTTAAACGTTTGACGTTCCCATAATGAACGATATACTACCTTGGTTGGGTCACCAATGTACTTATTCTTATTCTTTATTGCGTATTTACCTTTATAACTCATGTCCAAACCTTATAAATAGATTGTATAGTTGATTTAACATAGTTATTTATAGGACAAAAGAATGGCAAATACAATAGCATTTCCTTCAACATTGAGAAAAGATATCGACGATGGTACAGCAAATCATGTCTCTTTTCAAATCATTGGAGATGGATTAGACTCAAACTTATTTAAGATACATCTTTACATTCCACCAAACTTTTCATTAGGTGATAGTGCTAACTTTGGTTCAATTGACCTGGGTATGATTAACGCTGTAACAGAAAGAGATACATTAAGAAAGCAGGCAAAGGAAGAAGGAAAGAACGAAGCTGATATCGAAGCAATTGGTATAGGTGCAATGATACTCAAATCAGTAGGTGTTGACCAATTCGGTGCAGCAGATGCAGCAATGCAAAAAGCAGGAGTTGCAGTTAACAATGCCACAACTTTAACCTATGAAGGTTCATCAATCAGAACATTTACGTTAGCATTTACGCTTGTAACAGAGTCAGCAGAAGAAGCACGAGTAGTACGAGTGATTGAAAACACCTTTAGAAAGTACATGTATGCCAAGAAAGAGGGTGAGTATATCCTTAAATATCCTCCAGTATTCCGAATTAAGTTCATGAAAGGTACTGAAGTCAACGAATTCTTACCTCATTTGTTTGATTCTTATTTAACTGGCATGACAGTTTCATATAACGAATCATCAAATATCTTCCATGCAGATGGTTCACCTGTCGATACATCGATTGAACTATCATTCCAGGAACAAAGACAGTTAACCAGAGATGATTTATATAGTGTTGATGATGTTGCACCAGGCGATATCTCACCAAATAGAACATATCCACCACAGAAAAGTAGTGTTACAACTGCTGGAGGTAACAGCTAATGGCATTCTTTAAACAATTTCCAAAGGTAGATTACGATTTATACGCAGATGGCGCGGTTCAAAGTGTTGTCAACATCTTTCGAAATGTACGACCACTGCAGAACTTCATTGACAGTATGGCCAATTACAAGTTCTATACCGTTCAAAATGGCGAAAGACCTGACATAGTATCACAAAGATTATATGGTACACCTGACTTTTATTGGACATTTTTCGTGGTCAATGAGTTTCTTCACGATGGAACAAGAGCTTGGCCCATGTCAGAAGAGGTCTTAGCAGACTATATTAACACTGAGTATAGCGGATTTGCCATCAATACACATCCTACATTGTTAAAGAACTCTGATGGAACAGTTAACTCATTCGTTGATTCACTGTCAGGAAGGTTTAAGCTAGGAGAACAAATCACTGGTTTAACATCGGGCGCAGCAGGAATCCTGGTCGAAAAGAACATTGACCTGAATCAACTCATCATTAAACAAGTCAATGGTACTTTCGTAGCAGGCGAATCTGTTCGTGGCAGTATCTCATCTGATGTAGTACAATCCGAAGAGGTCTTTGTTTACTCAGAAGCACCTCATCATTACTTTCAATATGGCGATACAGAAGAACGCCATGTCACAAACCGTAATAACATTGACTCAGAACAGGCTTTTGTCGGCGCGCAATTAGACTACACAAGCAATCGCGCGCATCTAAGACAGTTAAACGATGAACGTAGCCGTATACGAATCGTTAAGCCAGAAGCGATAGCAGCATTTGTCGAAGAGTTTGAGAGACTATTGAATGCGTGATACTCATCGATTAGACAGCGAAGGATACGCAAGCACTCCGCGAAGCTGGTTTCTTGCGGAAGCGAACCTGTTTCCCCATAACGA
>Ga0222719_10000399_pt1 | contig 43302 bp, 46 predicted proteins | sample C33_34DmetaG_FD_165039 | JGI IMG/M metagenome (GOLD analysis project Ga0222719, IMG submission 165039) | Estuarine water microbial communities from San Francisco Bay, California, United States - C33_34D | ecosystem: Environmental > Aquatic > Marine > Unclassified | place: USA: California... | reverse complement strand
CGCGAACGCATCGTTCGATGTACACGTCGTTATCACGAAATTGACGACCTCGACCGTATCGTATTCGCCGGCGTCGAACAATTATTTGGAATTGAACTCCCAACTCTTCTTCCGTGGTCCGGTACGGTACTTGCTCTGGTGGTTCCGCAAGGCACGCGGGTGGGAATTCGGGAAGACGTCGTCCGATACCGTGCTCAGTCAATCGATCCGCCATGATATCATGCATAGTGCACGCGCACTGGTGAACGGGAAAGAACGCATTCCGTATCGCGATGCGCAATTCTATTCCGCGCTCGAAGCGAAACGTGTCTTCGGATGCGGTCTCCCGGTCGGCGTACACGTCTTCGCATTCAGCGACGGTGCGGTCGATTCGATAGAACCAAATGGGACACTGAATTTCACGAGAGTCAGCGACGTTCGTCTGCAGCAGCGCATTCGCGCCTATTCCGAGACGCAAAGCAATGTGATCTTGCTCGACGAATCGGAGAGTGTCCCGACGTCGAAAGACTTTGACCGGGTCGTGACGTGTGCGGTCGGGTATAACGTCGTGTATATTGCAAATGGCGTTCTTAAACTTCTTTACGTGTAAATTTGCATCACCTCTCACATCATCACATCATATCAGCGAGGCAGTTCAATGGCGCGACGATAGATTGCGGCAGACGCGGTATAATCTCGCAAATGGATTTTGACGCGATGTACGCGGGCGCATCCGCCACGGCGGGATCGTTCGCGACGGCCGCTTCGATGTACTCCGAGATCTGGTCGACGACGCGACCGAATTTCTCTTCCGATGCATTGGCCTTGATCAGCGCGAGCGCGGCGAGCGCGAACGTCTTATCGTTCGCATCCGACATCGTGTCCTCACCAATGAGCTCGAGCACGTACTCGCGCTGAAACTCGTCGATTGCGTCGACGGGTTTCGAGTTGGTATCGTCGTCGTCGTCCATAACGTCAGACATCGCAGCATCGATGGCGGCACCGGGCGTTTCGGTCGTCTCGGTCGTCTTCGTCGTCTTCGTCGTCTTCGTCGTCTTCGTCGTCTTAGCGTTGACCGCCTTGAAGAACTGCGAGACTGGGACGGATTTCGCCGTGATCACGTCGAACATTGACTTGGTCAACGTCCACTTCGTGCGCGTAAAATGACCCTGGCCATCGAGCATTTTTGCCACCATGATGACTGGAGCGCCATTCCGCTTCGCCAGAATGCTCTTGTACGCTTCGAACAGTTCGGCGGCTTGTTCGTGCGCGGCCGAGACGACCATGACGCCGTTCAGCGTCTTCAGCGGCGAGATGTACACTCGAATTGGCTCGTGGGGGGATACGTCATCATCTCCGGAGACGAGTTGGCAAATTTCTCTGACGATGCCTTTGTTCATGACCGGTCGCCCCTGCGTCGTAGTTGTCAGCGTTTGCACCACGTGAACCGGCTGGATATCACCAACCGGGAACACGATCGACGGAATCTGGAGGACCAGGTTGTCGTCAATGCTCTTGACGATTTTGTATTTTCCGACCGGAAGATCGACGTCGTACACGTGGCGAACGGCGCGGTCCGCCGATGTTTCAATCGTCATCGCGAAGTCGAGCTGGGCTGTGGGTCCGTGTGCATTTACGCGGACAGCGCCGCGGCGGGAAGAGTGGATTTCAAACACGGTCATGTCGCGAGCAATAACTCTGGGCGAGCAATTGATCGGCGCGAGCAATAAAAGGGTCGAGCGGAGAATCTGCCGGGGTTGGGTTTCGGTTAAATGGAAGTGTGGGTGAGAGGCTGGGTTTACCATTAAATACTTTTTTTGCATGCCACGTCATCGGTTCCGGATCACGCGTCGGTCATCGCCCCTCACACGCCACGCGCCCTCGCGAACGACGCGCCGGGAAACATTTCGATCATCATCTTGGCCGGAATTTTTGTAGTTCGTCGCATGCGCAGTCCCGGTTCGGCAATCTCATTATCCGTCAGAATTGAAATTTTAAAACATTTCGGAGGCCGAGCGATGAGACGAAACAATTCAACAACCTCGGACGCAGTTTGACCAGCCACTGCCATACGAGGACGCGGCATGTGATGATGGGGATACCTAGCGTACGGCATATCATGAAACGAGCAGGATTCTGGAATGCAGATCATTTTCGTCCCTCGGACACCGACCAGGATGTTCGCATTGGTATCCGTCGTGAGCAAGTTCGGATACAAAAAATCGACCACTTCGCGACGTTGTTCGTTGCTGAGTAGTTGGTACTGCGGCGTTTGGTTGCCGGTGACGCGTGTATCGAACTTCATGATCTTGGTTTCCCAACGGTTACCGCCGTTTTGGTTGAACATACGTGCAGGTCTCAACAACATCACGTCGAGAGCTCGGATAATGCGGCGATTTCCGTTTACAGGACCACGGTGAAAAAACCTGATAACGTCGGTCCGGGTCGCGGCATCGATCGGTCTGGATGGGTAAATTGGTACCAAGGCGTTACGAACCCCACCCCTCCCCTTTCCGGGCGGGCTCACGATCGTCCATTCACCGATTGGCCCGTTGTTGGCGCGGTTGGCGCGGTTGGCGCGGGTGGCGTTGTTGGCACGGTTGGCACGGTTGGCACGGTCCATTCTCGTTTATACACCGAGGCAATAATATCTTTTTTTTCACCAAGGTCTCTATCATCTCAGTCGGTCAAAACAAAAAACACAAAACATGATGCTGAACCACGGCCGATTTGCTCGCACTACATCAGTGATGATCGCGGCTCAATTGCTCGCGAATCGTTCAAATGCAAACCAAACTTCGTCGATGAGGCCACGCATCATCAACGCAGACGATTCGGGATGGGAGATGTACAAGCCGTTCGTTGCATTGCTGGATCAGAATGGTGAAGTCTACTGTTCGGGCGCTGTGATCGAAGATAAGTTCATCATCACGGCAGCCCATTGTTTGGTCGACCGTGTTCCGCTTGTCGCGCGATTCAATGACGATTCTCCGGATATGGACCTCAGCGAGGCGACGTATATTTTCCCACCACAGTATGTCGACGGCGACGTTAACTACGACGTCGGGTTGATCGAGACCAAGCGCAAGATCCCAGACTCGGCGGGACGCGGCCGAATTCAGACGATTCATCCGGTCGTTGACGAGCGGGTTTTCGCATTCGGCGTCGGCGATACCGTCGAGGACGTCACCGATTGGGAATCCTTCGGCGTCGATCCGCGCGGATTTGGTGATTTTCTCGATTGGGTCGGTGACGCGGTTACCGATACGGTGGGATGGGTGGGTGACGCAATCGGCGATGCTGTCGAATGGGTTGACGACGCAATCAATGGCGGCGATGACTACGAATGGGATGGCTCGGCCGACTACAACGGGTACGACTCGAACGACTATAACGAGTACGATTCGAACGACTCGAACGAGTACAACGAGTACGAATGGGATGGCTCGAATGAGTACAGTGAGTACGATTCGAACGATTCGAACGATTCGAACGACTACAGCGAGTACAGTGGGTACGACGACGGATTGCTCTATGGGAACGAGGTTGTACCAAGCGACGAGCCTCGCGTCGCGATCATGGAGTATCGTCGCGATGACGATTGTGTGATGATGGATGGGGTAGACTATCCTGGGTTGATGTGTACGACGTCGACGTCGTCGAATACCTGCAACGGCGATTCGGGCGGTCCGGTCGTCACGCGCGACGGGCACATCATCGGGTTGACGTCGGTTGGGTCGGCAGGATGCGATCGTCATCCCGATAGCGAAGTTTACGAATCGATCGCGACCGATCTGACGTGGGAGAATATCAATACATTCATCCGACGTTTCGCGGGTGATCGTCCGTTCGGCTGGGTCCCGGACGATGTCGACGTCGACGGCGGCGATAATCCGACGAGCGGCGCCGAAACGTATGCGCTGTTTGGGTACTTGACCATGGCCGGCTTGCTCGTGTTTGCATAATCGTTTTTCTATTTTCAGTTTCAATGTCTGGGGTAAACAACATTACAAAGGATTTGCTCGGCGAAATGCTCGCGGATGTCGTCGAGAACGTCGGGAACGTCGGGAACGTCGGGAACGTCGGGAACGTCGGGAACGTCGAGGATGAGAAGAACGTCGATGATGAGAAGAACGTCGAGGATGAGAAGAACGTCGATGACGTCGACGACGTCGAGGCAATGGACGAAGACGAAGAGGAGGACGAGGACGAGGAGGACGAAGACGACGAGGAGGACGACGACGAGGAATTTATCGAACCGTTCACCAAATTTGCGAGTGATCCGCTCGTCAAAACGCACGAGCATACGCTCGATTTGCTCAAAGCTCTCCACCGCAACGAAGAGGGATTCATGTTCGATAACCGCGCTGGTGATCTCAAGTACATGTTCCGTTCGGCAGCAGAGTGTGACGACGCAATGATGGTGTTCGAACTCGTCGTACCGTATGACGCCGCGGACGATCCGACCGGCGAGGTCGCACAACTATTCAACAATGAGTACACGTGCGAAAGCGACGACGCCGGTGATTTTGTGTTCGATACAATGACGTTACCGGGTGACGCGACGATCGAACACACTGGGCTCAAGGACATTGTCGAAATGCTCAATTACTATTACAATCTCAGTATCTGCGAATGCGGCGCGAACGTTGTCAAGACGGACGATCTCGACGTGTGCTTCTCGTGCCAGCTTCGGCGGCAGGCCGAAAGCTTAACACAGTCTTGCACGATCTGCGGCGATTCGATCATCACGACGGCCGGGCGGGTCGTGATGAATTGCTGTGGACAACCGTTCCACAAGAAATGTGTACAATTGTGGAGAAGGACGAGCAAAGCGGGGTGCCCAATTTGTAGAAAATAGGATTTGTTTAACACGCCGATCGTTTCTTCCACTTGACCGCCCCCCCGTTACACGACCCAGTACATGAGCACGCGACCGTCCCGTCTTTCAAGAACACGGAACCTGGCAAGTCAGACGGCTTGAGTTCACCGGCCAAGCGATACTGTCCTGCATGTAAACCGTCATCGGCACCGACGTAGTCGAATGCGGTTTTATGAATATCGACAAGGAATCCATGCTTTGCGGTATTGCGTTTGCAAACATCTTGACCCGAATTACAAACGTCGACGACGTGACCGTATACAGTCCTACTCTTCGTAAACGAATCCGACTGGATCTCGATGACTTTCCATAGCAACGGCGCGGCATCGGCTTGAAATACAGCGACCGGGAACAGCGCTTTACCGTCGAATTTGAGTCCGGCCGTTCCGTGTTTAAATAGATCGACACCAGCGAACCCGACCCCATTATCGTCCGCTTTGCTCTGGCCATAGAACGTGATACCCGTCTTTTTCCAGGCACCGGCGCTGCCCAACTTATTCTCGCGCGTGTGCGCGGCAGGATTTAATCCCGACGAACCACTCGATTGCGTCGACTCGGTAGAGTCGGTCGCATGGGCATTCCTGTATCGAATGAAGACCACACCCACAATCGACGATACGACGACGACACAGATGACGACCAGCAGTGATATGACGATAAGCATCCTCTTATCGTTATGCAAGTTTTTTTACGAGTCCGACCCGGTCCGGTCTGGTCTGGTCCGGTCTGGTCTGGTCCGGTCTGGTCTGGTCTGACGGTTACTTGGCGATGACCGCGTTCATGGGATTCGAGCTCCCGGCGATCGTCATGAGGATCCCGCACATCAGAAACATTGTACCGACAGCGATCACTACGAGCGCCGTGTTTCTGCTCGATGTGCTCATTTGCTGGTCGGGTTGGCACGTGCTCGTACCGGCACGGAACGCGCCGAAGATGATCGCGAGCGTTGCAAGAAGGACGACGAATACACCGAGCGTCATAATTTGTTCTGTATACCACTCGGCAACATTTCGTTTAATCCCCGAGGGCGAGCATGAGGATGACGATGACGATGACACAGGACGACACTGCGCACGACGAGAATGGAAGCAGACCCGCGGCACCGAACCCGTTCATAAGTCCACCGAATAATCCGCCGATCGAGTTACCGACGTTATCCGTGATATTACCACCGATCGGCGAGACCAGAAGCCCGGCGCCAACGCCACCGGCCGTCCACGCCGCGATCGGTTTCTTGTGCTTGCTAATCCAACCCAACGCACCCGATGTTTTCGAGACGTTTTTCCCACTGACCACGGCTCCTGCAATATCATCACCCGCCTTGACTGTAGTGACCCCAACGCCTTTCAGGGCACCGCCCGTGAGCTTGGTCGTCGCACTCCCAAAACTTCGTATGGCACCGGACATAATTTGCTATATCGTCTTGGTATTGTACAATGTTTTATTCCGGCCGGGGTCTGGTGGGACATAAAAACCCAGCGGGTCGACCGTTGGGTTTTCCTTGTTTTCCTTGTTTTTTTGTTGTTTCTTTTTTTCGATGATTAGAGGCTAGATGATTCACCCGTCGTTCTCGGGGTCGATCGAGAAGGTCGATCCAGATCCCGCACTGAAGAACGGCTTTTGGTCGCGGTTACCCGCCGACTGCATGAGGTACTGCCTGGAGTGGCGGGATTTTGTGCACGCAAGGTTCCTGATCTGGAATCCAGAGCTCTGGTTTCCGACGACGATCCAGCGCTGACGCGGTCCAGTCTCCTTGGTTCCAAGGTAGGGGGCAGACTGGCACCCGGTCGGGGCAGTGAGCCACCTGGCGTCACACGCGTTCGAAAACTGCTTGTAGAACGATTCGATCGTGTAGACTGGGACGCCGGCATGCTCAGCGACCTTGTTCAACCTCCAGAGCCATTTTGTCCCTTTGCTCTCCGAGAAGCGCACAGTCCCGTTTCCGCACGACGATCCCTGGACAACCATGGAGAGACCACCGACGGAGAGGAGCCTCGCTCCAGATAGATCTTCCTCCACGGGGCGCTCGGCAGCGTCGGCCGCTGCCTTGGCTTCCTCAATCGCCGCGGCGGCAGCAGCGTCCTCCTCAGCCTTCTTCTTCCCGTTTTGCTGCATCATGATGAAGACAACGACGCCGAGGACGAGCGACAAACAAATCGCGGAGAAACTGCTCATCATCATCGATGACGAACCTCCCATACCTCCTCCCATTCCGCTTCCGTAGCCTCCCATTCCGTAGTTCATGATGAAAGTAAATTTACTTGATGTACTTGTACAACTATGCAATATAATATATTGCTCATTGTCAATTAGAAAATGGGATTCATCACAGCTGCAGTGAGCAGTGCTGGTACCATGGCGATCGGGATTGTGTTGATTCACAATTCGTCGAAATCCGTTGCGGACGGTGGGGAGTACAAGTCCAACGTCGGTACAATCGTCGCTGGGGCAGTCATCCTATTGTGCTCTGGCTGCGTCAACAAAATGTTGTCCTAGTGAAACACAATGGAGTCCTATCCTGTGACATCGAGTGCAAACGTGACTGGATTCGTGTTGTTATCATGTGCCGCGTCGCTTTTGATCGGTGGTGTCGTCTGGAAGAACAAATCGGGCGAGGGTACCGCGGACGACGTCTCCTGGACGATCATCGTCGCGGCGATTTTGTTAGCAATCGTGGGCAACTCTATTCTGTTTGTATTCGATTGAGCGATGCATGAATTTACAAACTTATTCGTGTCCATCCGAGATATCGAGTACGTCATTGACATCGGGAACAGCCTCGACGTCAATCGCCTTCAGGACCAAGTTCGCCGCGTCCGTGCGCTCGGTGGCTTGCGTTCGAGAGAAGTTCGCGAAACTGGCGAGGACGAGTCCGGCAGTCCCGACCGACCCGGCGACAAAGCCGAGAATACGGCTGGTATCATCACCCGCGATATCGGAGGCCGACGCAAAGGCGATGATGGTCGAGATTGCAGCGCACGCGCGACCCATCGTCTCGGTGATCGTCGAGGTTCTCCTCCACACCGTACGGCCACGGAGCATGGACTTGACGTCGTTGATCATAGCAGGGCGGGTCAATTCGTTGACTTGATCTACGATGTCGGCATCGCGCCACGTCGACGTGGCCGCCTTGACCGGCTTGACCGGCTTGGCCGGTTTGGACGTATTGGCCGGTTTGGACGTATTGCTCGTGGTATTGGCCGTGGTATTGGTCGTATTGGTCGTCGATGACATACTGCAAAGAGAAATAGAAATGTTTTAGCCCATGGGGCTCAGGAGGAATTTCATCCTCCCGAGGCTTCCGACGTCAAACTCGAGAATGAGCGGCTTATCCGCGTCAATATAAATCGCAACGTTGTTCGAGATGGCACTCGACTTTGAGAAGAGTTGAAGGTACTTGAGGAGGTACTTTGCCGAGACGGTGTCGGGATCGTCGCGATCGTCACCGATCCAGGTCGACTGCGTCGCGAAATCCCCGCTGCAGGACAATGAGAGACGTTTACCGTTCGTGCTCAATGTGACCTCATTCCCGATATGCGACATGTCTCGGAAGATTTTTTGCAGCGAGTGCGACTGGAGTGTGATCAGATTTGCGTACTCGAAATCGGGGATTGCGATGTTCTGGACCGGGAGGTCGAGTAACTTGATCGTGAACATGGACGCATTCGTCGCGGTCGTCGACTCGATCAGGACGATGAGCTCGTGGTCGCTTTCCGCCTTGACGCAGAGTGTGATCACATCGTTGACGGTGGCAGTCTTGATCAGTCTGTACAGCGTCATAACCGATACACCGAGTGTCATTGGCCGTGTCAAGTGGAACTCGTCAAAGTTCCCGGCGTCGAGCTTCAAATGCACGAGCGACGTCTTGCTCGAATCCATCGATACAATCTTCAGGCCCGTATCGTCGACGCAGATCGTCGCTTCGAATAGGATTTCCTTAAGTACATCGAACACCGATTTGATGACGCTGACTTGCGGACAACGCACGAACAAATCGCAGTCATTTTTGTCGAGTTTCGTCATCGTAGTTGATTTGTTTTCGTTCTGCATTACATTTCTGCTAGAGTGTTGGATCTAGGCAATCGAGCCGAATTGCATGTATGTGTTCGTACTGTTATCGTCCGGGTCGATCGAGCCGTAGGTGAGTCCGCCGCCGCCTATTTGCACCGCCTCGATTTCGATCTCGTCATCGAATCGCTTGAGAAACGTGAACGCGTCGCCGCCAACGTGCATGTTCCCGTGCTCGTCGACGAGCGTGGGAACGTGTGTCACGCCACTGACGGGCGAGTCGTCGACATTCACGAGGCGTGCGCCTTGGAGCGACGGAATCCGCCGGACGGCACCGAACAGTCGGACCGAGTTTTGGCACCTAGGTGAGTAATAGATTACGATCATGTCTGCGTGTGTGCGTGTGCGTACGTATCATCTTGCAACATAAGAATATCGACCGTTTTACGCACGGTACCTCGCCTGGAAAGTACGAGCACGACGATGACATCGATCGTCGTGAATTCGAAAATCGTCAGCTACCGATCCGTTTCTGGTCAGCTTCCGCCCGGTAATGCCTCGCGTCGTAGCTACTAGCAATTTTTTCGGTGTTTTTAGCCTTCGAAACGATGACGTCTTGAAAATGACGCACACGCGGCCATATAGATCGTGGACGAAAAAGTACGAGCATTGGCAGCTTCCTTTCCAGCTTCCATTGCTCGTACTTTATGACCCCTTGGGTCCATGTGGCCGCGTGCGTCGCATCGGCCGAAAATGGCCCTTTTTTTGACCATGCGTTATACGCGGCCACATCGGATTTTTTTGGGCAAAGTACGAGCATTGGCAGCTTCCTTTCCAGCTTCCATTGCTCGTACTTTATGACCCCTTGGGTCCATGTGGCCGCGTGCGTCGCATCGGCCGAAAATGACCCAAAAAACCCAAATGCGTTATACGCGGCCATATGGACCCAAGGGGTCATAAAGTACGAGCAATGGAAGCTGGAAAGGAAGCTGCCAATGCTCGTACTTTTTCGGCGATTTTCAAAAATGCTCGTACTTTTGGGGTCATTTCCATGTGGTCGCGTATTAGTCATTTTCTTATTTACTATTCTTATCTCTTTTCTCATTATGAAAAACTAAAGGGAAAGCAATTAGAGAGAAGAAGAAGAAGAAGAAGAAGAAAGGAAAAGAAGGAAAATCAGTCAAGAAGATCGAATCGATCGAAATCAGCCCCAAAACAGCCGAAAATGGCCCAAATTTTGACGCACAGCGGAGCTACTAGCAATTTTGGGCCATTTTAACGCCAAGGTGCCGTGAAGACCATATGGTACCTCACTGGGAGATTTCGGAAAACTTTCTTGAGCTTGAAAATTTGAATGGATCCAAAATTCCTATAGAAAATAAAAAACTCCAAAATCTCCCAGTGAGGTACCATATGGTCTTCACGGCACCTTGGCGTTAAATTGGCCCAAAATTGCTAGTAGCGCCGCCTTGCGTCATATTTGCTCGAACGGATCTATTTGCCCGCGCCGAGATCCCATCACCTGGATTCGCACATTGTTCGGTCGCGACCACACCCCACGGCAGATCATAAATCATTTATCGATACAAACCCCGTGCCAAATTGCTCGCGACCATCTGATTTGCCCGCAGATTTATTGCTCGCGAATCACAACATCGACAATGTTTACCGGTCGTCTCATCGCACCCCATCAACACACCGGCACCGAATGGATGCTAACTCGCGAACGTGATGCCGTTCCCGGAGGAATCCTCGCCGACGAACCCGGACTCGGAAAAACAGTCCAAACCATCTACACGATATGCACAAACCGAAATGGTCCGACGCTCGTCATCGTCCCGAAATCGATCAAGTGCCAATGGATCGAGCATGTTCGCGAGTTTTCAGAGCTGACGATGACCTCGTTCACCGGAGACGGGTGTATCGATCCGATCGATCCGACCGATCCGATCGACCCGGCACACCCAGTCTACCGAAACATCGTCGACCACGACGTCACGATCGCGACGTACGAGACCGCCATGCGCTCGAAAATTTTGCCCACGATCACGTTCGACCGTATCGTCCTCGACGAAGCGCATCGAATCAGGAACGGGTCGACCAGGACGCGCCGCGCGATCGATAAATTCAACGCCCGAATCAAATGGGCCATCACGGGGACGCCACTTCTCTCGGCGCCTCGCGATTTCCGGTCGCTCGTCAACTGGGTCGGTGTCGACGCCCGTGTCGGGAGCGATATCCAGACGCTCGCGACGACGTACATGCTGCGCCGCACGTTTGATCAGCTCGCCGGCCAGTGTGAACGACTCCGTCTCCCGCCAAAACGCGTACACGTCCACCACGTCGATCTCAACGTCGACGAGAAGCGCACGTACAACGAACTCGTGCAATACGCCCGCCTCGCTATCCGAGCCGGTGACGAAGCAATCCGCAGCGGCGAGAACCGTGCCGAGATCCTGCAGCACATTCTGGCCATCATCTCAAAGCTCCAGCAACTCGTCGTCTCACCCGAGCTCATTCGAGACATCGTCGAGGACGTGACGTGCTCAATCTTCGGGAACCAGCGCCATACCGAGGCGATGGAAAGCGATACGTGCGCAATCTGCATGGAGACGCCAGGTACGCCGTGCAAAACCGAGTGTGGTCACAAATTCTGTGAGCATTGTCTCGTCTCGGCGTGCTGCGTCTCGTCCAATTGCCCGCTCTGTCGTACCCAGATCACGATGGGATCGGTCGCGAAGCACATCGACTCGGTCGATACGGTGATCCATGGAACGTCCAGCAAATTGGCAAAAGTCGCCGAGCTCATCGCCGCACCCACCGCCAAGAAAGTGATCGTCTTCACACACTTTACAAAGGAAGCTGAACTGGTGGACGACCTCGCCAAATCAATGGGTATTCCAGCCGAGAGCATGACCGGATCGACGCCCGACGCCGACCGTAGTCGCATCGTCGATGCGTTCAATACGACCGAGCAGAAGTACGTTCTCGTATCCAACATCACCGTCGGTGGGGTTGGGCTCAATCTCCAAACCGCCGATACGATCATCTTCGCGTCACTCGACTGGACACCGGCGAACGAGCTCCAGGCCATCGCGCGCGCGCACCGGATCGGGTCGACCGGGTGTGTCAACGTACATCGCATCGTCGCAAATGGAACGATCGATGAGCATGTGCTCAGATTGCAGGATGAGAAGCTCAAGCACGCTGCTGTACTGTTCGGCGACTCCAAGTTCCACAGCAAACTTGGAATCGATACGTCAGACATCCATAACTTTTCGCAACTGTTTTCACCAATTCAGTAAATAATTACCGGACGATCGATTCGAGACACCGACGACCCACCGCCCCTAGGCACGCCCGGACCGGTTAGAGTCAAAAAAAAAATAGTCGGGATTTTCGACTCTGCACACACCCTGGGTTCGAAACGCCGCGATGTACTGGTACCGCAGCTACCAGGTCCAGCTACCGACCGACCATGAAACGTATTCACCCGGTCGGTCGTCATCGCCACATATCCAATTAGTAAACAAACCCCGGCCGAATTACTCGCGACCAACCACTCGACACCGGATTTATTGCTCGCTAACCAATCATGTTCAGTGCACTCTACAACGCCAAGGCATCGTCCAATACGAAACGATCCAGGGGCGCGGATGACGACATCCCTCCCCTTCAACGCAGACGCGAGACGGTCGTTGGACGCGTGCTCCGTGGTATGGTCGATCGCCTGAACTCGGCGGGAATCGTTGACGAGTGGGAAGACGAGCTCGTGCGCGTCGAACGTTCGTTGATCGAGACGATGGATATTGTCCAGATCGAATCGGACGCCGATCCGACCGATGGCGATGCGTGTTCGCTCATGGTCCTTTGGGAGGAAACCGACGACAATGAATGGTACTTTGAACTCGAGTTCGAGTTGGTATACGACGAGGACGACGGATGGAGCATCACTGCAAACGGATGGAGACAGTAATTTCGATTCATCTGTAAGGGAAACAAACCGAATCTCAACTACCTGAAGGACCAACACAGGAGCCATCGCATCCATAGGGGTAGCAGGCCCACGTGGGTAGAATCAGAAAAAAAATCCATCGGGATTTTCATTTTTTGCTCCCGTCCCCGGTTCGAAACGCATATTTACATAAGTCAGTCAACAGTTAATGGACCGAACGGTTCGACTGACGCCACGCCCCACCTCCAGATCGGGAGACAACACAACAGCCGCGTCGAACGAATCGTGATCGACGCGATTTGACTCGTCTTCGAGTCGTGGAGTTCGAGCTTGAGCTCGTCGTCGCCCGTCTCGTCACCATGACACGCCAACGACATTCCATTGAGCTCCCGGCCGAAAACGACAAAGAATTTCGTGATCATGGCGTGCATTTTGAGCGAGCCCGGTGGCGTCCGGGTCATGGTCTTGCACTGTATTTCGACCTCGCGAACGAATCGATCAAATACAGCGTCGCGGTCTTCGCGGTCTTCGCGGACGTGGTTGTCGTGATCGACGGGCATTTTATACTTTTAGTATGCGAGGCGAACTCTCTTACAATTCGAATTGACGACGCAATGAATCGAGTGTCGTCCACGTCGCATCCCGATCAGATTCGACCATACCCCGGTCGCGCACCGTACCGACCGTCGACACGAGAATGCCAATCACCGTATTCAACTCATCGGTCAAATCGCCAACATCGCCAACCTCGTCCGGTTCACTACGTTCGAGACCATTGGCCGCGACGCGTGTCCAATAAATCAAGGCCTCGACGATGTCGTCGCACGACAATGCCTCCCCGGTCGTGCTCAACACCGGATTCCCATCGAACGCCGATCGAGATGCGAGCGTGACTCCGGTATGGATGAACGAGACAACATCTTCAATGTCTCGAGGCGAGGAGACGGTGACTGGATCGTCGAGCAACCACTCTGGTGGCGGCGGGAACCGATTCTGCGCGGACATGCAGAATGACGCGAGCGCGGGGAGCGCGGGCAGAGTGTCGGGGAAATCGAGCATTCTGGACGGTTGTACTGATTTAAAAAAAATTATGAACCGGGCTGTACCGGCTCATAAATAATGTACAACGAGGGTGCGTCCACATAGTAGACGTTTCGGAAATCACCAGCAAGCGTTTGCTTGCACTCGACCGCGTACCCCCCGCCCGACAACGCACGCTTCGAAATCACGGATCCCCATTGGTTTCGAACGATTTCGTGATCGTATTCGATAACGAAATGACTCAAATCCGGCTCCAGTCGGATCAACTGACCGGCCGCCTCGATCGAGTACGCATCGTCGAATGTGGCGATATCGCGAACGCGATTACGGTCAATGTACTGCATTAACCCGACCGGCCGGCGCAAGCCGAGCGATGTCTGGAATTGCGCGCGGAAGATTGGGGATGATTTGCTCGCGACCCACATCATGTTCTCACTCGAAATTGAAGTATTCGGAATTGCTTTTGTCAGAATTCGAGTTGACGACTCGTTTCGAACGTTTCGGAAGCGCGGGGCGTGCTGCGCGCTTTGCGTTTTCGACTTGTCGCATCAATCGCTCAATCTCGGCGACCAACATATCTTCTGCGACGCGCTGGTTATTCCGCACGCGCTTCGCGTCCTTGATCGCACGGTCGATCGTTTGCTGCGCGGCCTTCCACTTCTTCGTCGCGCGAGTTTTGTTATCGACTGCGATGGCCAGTTCATACTTCGCCCGATTCAGCTCGCGACCGAGCGAATCGACACGTTTCATCGAATCGACCAGTTTGTTCTTCGTCGACTTGATCCGCGATGCGATGATGAGCGACTTACCCTTCGTGTTCACCGAATTGTTTTTCGTCCGAACGGTTGGCACGGATCGAGTATTCACCGGGTTCGTCTCGACAAGTGCATGGAGTTTGTCGAAATACGCGTTCACCGCGTTGACAAAACGCGGCCCCGTCTTGAACCCGACCGGGAAGACCGAGACACGTCTCGTTTTCTCCGGTGCTTGTGTGAGTTTCTTCCATTTTGTATACGTCGCGCGCACGTCGGTGATGTACCGACCGAACAGTTTCAATGTCATGTCGGTATCACGTTTCATCGACGCCGTCACCCTGGCGTTCATCGACGGCGTCGCGCGTCGCTTGATTGCCGAGAACGAAGCGGCATTGCGGTCGAGGATGTTGATTTCTTGGATGATTCGCTGGACAACGAGCCGAGCGTCAGCCTTCGTGATCATCGTCGAAACGGGCGTATCCGCTCGTTTCTCCGCGACGTACGCGCGCCAGGTGGCCTTGACTTGAGTTGTATTCATCTTGTTGTAACAACGCAATATTATCTATCGCGTTGGCTCTGTTGGCTCGGTTAGTTAGTTAGTTCGGTTAGTTGTACAGGGATCCCATATTGTACTGATTCGCGTTTCTCAAATTCGATGCCTTCGTTCCTCCCCGGTTCGAAACGAAGTAGAGGACTGCCATCAAGCAGCAAATGAGCAATGCAAGTACGGCGACGTAGATTAAAATCGACGACGATGATGACGACGGTGGTGGTGGGGGTGGAGCGATCGTGTACTCGACTGGACGCGTCGGGACCGGCGTGATCGCAGCTGCTGCTTGGATCATCCCGGGCGACTCGGTTGGTAGATTGTAATTGATGCTGTCTCTCGAATCGAACACGACTCGATCGCCAGCGAGTACAGTCCCGGGAGGCACCGGTGACCGAGTCGGTGACGGAGTCGGTGTCCTGGGTGGGAGCAACGATTCGATTCCTGATTGGTCTAGCATGTATGGACTCATGCAAGATATTAACACGTCCCAGCGTGCTCACAAACGAAATCACGTAGGTTTTCGATAACCCGATCGTCGTCGAATTCGCTCACGACGCCGTTTCGGATATACAAGATTGTCGGGTAGGATGTCGGGGCAGCGGGACCGAGGACGCGTTGGAGATAGTCGCTCCACATGTCACCGTCAACGTCAAAGACATCGACCGCTTGGCCGAGCTCGTTCGCTAATTTCTCCATAACTGGGCGCGCGCGTTTGCAATGCCCGCACCAGTTGACGTTCACATAATAGACGGCGCCCGTCCGGCCGATCGTACCGTTGAATTTCTTCATCGTTTATATTCAACTGCAATATAATTATCCGACACGTGCTGAGACAACACGTTTGGTGAACAAGTCGGCGATAATTGTGATCCGATCTCGCCGGACTTCGAGGTTCAACGAATCAGCTTGGTCGACGACGCGGAGCGAGACGTTCGGGTAGGTGGCAATGAGCAGATCACTCGCTTCGTCTATTTTCATTCCCTCGACCCCTGGGACAACCGCACCGGCTCGGAATTCCCATCGCCTAGGATGTGAAAATTGCTGCTCGAACAGGGGACCCCGTGGATACAGAAAGGGTCGACCACCAACCCATCCTCGACGCATAATGGGTGCGGATGTTGGTTCGGGCGTCGGCGCGGACGTTGGCGCGGGCGTTGGCGCGGGCGCGGGCACGTACATGAGCTTCACCGTGACCAAGATCGTGACGATCGCGCAGGTGATGATTGCGACGAGACCAAAGATCGTCCTGGCTTGCATTGTTCGTATAGTATTAAACAATATAATGATTCCGACCGCGATCAAAACGGGATTTGCCGCGAGCAATAATGATGGGGAGATGTCCGCGATTCAGACGAGACTTCTCGCGTTGCTCGCGTTGATGATCGAGAATTCGATCTCGAATGCGATCGTATACTCGACCCACGCCGGGATCGATGAAGTCGATGACGTGTTGATGGAGCGCGCACTGAAGGTTGAGGCATTACAATTCTTCGACCGGGACTCGCTCGAGGAAGATGTGCTCGAGCTCGAGAAAGAGATACTCGAGATGAGCGATGAGGATGATGACGATGAGGACGAGGAAGACGAGGAGATGAGCGACGACGACGGTACAATGCCGCCAGCCGATCTCGACGCTGACGGGGTCTGTCGATGTGACCTATGCAAACGATTCGAGACTGTCGACACTGATTGGAAAGCGTGGGACGTTACCGACGACCCGGTGAAGGCGTTCTTGAAAACTCACATCAATGATCTCTAATTACACATGAATCGGGCGGGGTGGTGCGTCGGTCGTCCAGTTGACGTGATGAACGTAACCCGGCTGGACCTCGTCGGCGACGAAGCGAGTGATTAGGTCGACAATATCTGTAACCACCAGATCGAACAACGGTTTCTTGAACGAACCGACACCGTCGCTTTCGAGCAGTTCGGACACGGTTGGTTTCTTAGTGAACAGCGCGAACGCCGCACCACCCGCGTCGGGGTTGATTCGGATCATGAGCTTGTCCCGTTCGAGATCAGCGACTGAAGAAAAGATGGCGGCTTCGCGGCGCCGTTCGCATTCGTACGATGCATGTTGTTGTTCGTCGACTTCGACGAATACCGTCTTGGAATTCGCGAAGCGCATAACCAGGTCTGGCCTGTACGCGGTGGTTGCCGCGTGCATCTTGATGGGTGCATCGAGTACGGCATCGAATTTGGACCCGGTTTCGTGGATTTTTGATACGATCGCGTTGACAATCATCTTTTCGTAAAATCGGATCACCGACCCGCCGCCTTCCTGGTCGCATCCCTTGCATAGTCCGTCCCGCTTCTTCACGTGCGTCGCGTCGTACCAGTTCAATTGGGTGACGAGGCAAACGCGGCACCGTGGGCCGACGACATCGAATTCGTTCTCTTCTTTATGGTCGCCACACGCGACGGGCGTGTCGCCGAAGTTGGCCGCGTACAACGTCTGTCGTATACACTGTTCTTCGCGGCATGGGTTGAGGATACGTCTGTACGCGCCGTCGCCCTTCGCGTGGTCGGGACACGAGAACGTTGTTACCCCACCCATGACTTTCTTCAGTAGCGCGCATTTCGTACACCCCGGTTTGTGGCACGCGCGCCGTCGTTTACCCGGCAAAAATCCCGATTCGGATCCACTCGCTTTGATCTCAGTATAGCACGGTCGGCACACTTTGACGACCGCCTTGGTACCGACACGCGTCGCTTTATCACCGCCCCCTCGCTGTCCGCACTTCACGCAATTCCCGGCTTGGTGATGTGTCAATTCGGTACCGAGGTGCCGAGATATAATACTGGCACATGGTCCGCAGGCCATGGTCGATTTCCCGATTCCGAAATTCGCCCGGTTTCCGCACGTACACATCTTCGTCCCACGAACGAATTCGTACGATGCTGGGGTCTTTGTCGCCAGACAGTGCCATAAACACACCGCAGGCCCGTCCGGATCGTTCGACAAACGCACGAGTGGGGTCTTGACCACGCACCCGACATGACTGCATGTGACGGGGACGTCCGTTTTTTTTTGGTGCAGTTGGCACCGTCTGGGCTTGGCAAATGAACTGTTACCGCCATGTGTCGCTTTGGCGGTACACGCCGGGTCCTCACATACCGCGCACGACTTGACTGATTTGACAGCCTCGATGGCATCGTCGATGATGTAGACATTGTCCGGGTACTTGACCGGCGCGCGATCGTCGCCGAACGCCAGTCCGCCCACCCGGGCAGTGTCGACGTACCCGGACAAGTGCTTGAGCGACCCAGCGGTCCGCGGGGGACTCGATTTGACCTGTTTGACCGCGTTAACCGCATTGACCGCGGTTTCGTCCGTTTCGATGCGCGGGCGTTTCGATTTCATCGAGTATCTAACATTTGAAATGATAAAAAATTCGTGCGTTTTCACGCATTTCAAATATGTTTATCGTGTACGCTGGTTCCTCGATCGATTCGGTCGACGCGGTCATTTCGACCCACCGGATGTGCGCCGAGCGCCGGTTCATCGAGCGCGAGCGCGTCCGCGCACTCAAACGAGGCGTGCACCCGACGCGGGTCGACCAATATTTAAAGAGAAAGATTGGTCACATCGCGGTCTGGCGTTTGACCAAGGCGGGTGAGTTTGCAACGAGTTGCCCGTGTTGCCTGTGCCGCGAGCAACTCATCGAGATCGGCCTGCTTGTCTCGTTCGTCGATCACGCAGGGAATCTCGTCGAGCGCGTTCCAGCTTCGTCTTGTCCCGCTGGGATCTTGACATCAGCGCAACGAAATCGTCTCCACATCGGCTAGTTGTACTTACCAGTTGGGATTGAGCGTGAAACGGTATACAACCATGTCGACTATCGTACGGGTCACAGACGGGAAGATCGAAACGGTGAGGCACGATCGAAAGCAATCAAAGCGATGCTGGCATTGTGTCTGTCAACTCGACGACCAGGCGAGTACGCTACCGTACCCCAAGTCGTATGACGAGAAGCGGAGGACGTTCGAGGTGTTCGGATCGTTTTGTTCATTCGCGTGCGTAGGCGCGTATAGTCGAGACCGGGGACGGCTATGCCCGGGTAGACAATCCGGGATTGCAATTTTTGAATTGTACAAGCAGCTGACCGGGTCGACGCGCCCGCCGCCCATCGCGCCACCGCGTGAGCTCCTGGATGAATTCGGGGGGCACCTAAGCATCGACGAATTTCGGAATCTGAGCGGGACCGAACGCGATATCGTCGCCGTACCGACCAACCTATACTACAAGTCGACGAGTTACCATGATCGAGCAGCACAAATATCCTCGACTGAGATCCGGCGGTCAGCGAACGCGTTCGTCGATACCGAGACGGCGACGCGACACCGCATGGTCGAGCCGGTGTCGAAAACAAAGACGGTACTCGAGATCGCACTGGGATTATGAGTGTGTAAAAATGCCGATAATTTTTATCGTATACACAGTATACTTATAAATTCTACCATGTCCTCAAGCAAATCGAATGCTCGTAATTTGACCGCGACCGAGATCGAGGAAAAGTTCGATAAGCTCGTCGAAGATCCAGTCCACCCATCCGGACTGAAATATGCGCTGATCTCGTTTTGCGCGAATGGGACGCGCCAGAGATTCGAGAACGATGCTGGTAAGGTCGCGCTTCGCGTCCGCGGGGCGTTCTCGACTTTGGACCGCGCCAAAAAACACGCGCCGAAGCTCGGAACCGGTCTCGATGTCTTTGTGACCGAGCTCGGGAAGTGGAGTCTCGTCGGGAACATCGACGACTCGATCGACGCAAAGCACCACCTCGTCGACATCGTCGAAGCGCATTCGAAGCGACTCGAGCATGAGAAGACTCGGTTCGAGAAACGCAAGAAACACGCGATGAAGAATGGCATCGACGATGTCCCGCCCGAACTCGCCGATCCGTGTGACACGGTTCCGCCACCTGGGAAACCGCTCGACACGATCCAGGAAGTTGAGGAAGTTCAGGATGTTGAGGAGGTCGAGGACGTCGAGGGTTCGCCTGGCGGTATATCGCTCGACGACGTCGACGCCGTCAAGGTCGATGATCTAAAGTACGTCGCGCTCTCGTACATAATGCCTGATCCTGAGTTCCAGACGCTAGAGACGCCGCCCGGTATCGTCGCGATCAAACTTCGAGGCGTATACGAATCGAAGGACGACGCGTCGAAGTATATCGAGTCGACGCTGAGCAGTTTCGATCACGATCACGATATCCTGGTCGCTGATTTGTACAAGTTCCTCGTGCTCCCAGCGGACGGGGAGATCACGGAAACCACCTACCGCGAAGAGTACCTCCACGACCTTTTCGAAGGCAAAGCGAAATCTCAAGCCGCTGCGTCCCAGTTCGTGCGCGAGCAGGATGCACGTCCCGAGCTCGAAAAGCTCACTCACCCGGCCGAGATCGCGGCAGCGGCCGATCCGAGTTCGGCAGGACCGTCTGGATCTTGAGATTTTCTTTTATTGCATATGAGTAACGTAACATATCAATGTCGACCTGGGTCAAGAGTGTTGAATTCAACGATACCGTCGTAAATCAATTAACATCGACGCCCGCACCCACCACATCGCCCACACCCGCACCCACCACCGCGCCCACGACCGCCCCGTCCTACCCGAATAATAACGGCTTTGGCGGCGCCGGTGGTGTCGTCTTCCCTCTTCCCGTCGCACCTTCACTCCTTATGGACGGGGACATTGCCGCGCTTAATCCGATCACGCCAGCACCCACGCCTGCGCCCGAGACGCTGGAGCCAGTTCCAGAAATGCCGATGATTATCGAGGAGGAAGAGGAGAAGCCGTTTTGGACGTGGTGGAAAATCGCGATCGTCGTCCTCATCGTCGTCCTCATCGCGATCGGGATTTGGTGGGCAATGAAACGAAATGGGAAGAACGCGAAGAAATCTGCAAACAACATCAACAACGGGACGAACGGGAAAGCTGCTAACATGAACAACAACATGAACAACATGAACAACACCAACGCCAACAACATGAACAATGCAAACTCGTTCGACAACGCGAACACGTACGGCAACGCAAACAATGCCAATGCATGGGTTAATAACAAAAAATAAATGTTTAACAACTACGATGACGACGACGTGAATCGGTTTCCAACGCACCCGGCAAAGTCGTACGCACCCGACGTCGTGACATTATACTTGGTATCGATCATAACGGGCCCATCGAACGATGCCGTCTCCGGATCGTAGGATGCGATGAATGTGTCGACGGCATCTCTCGAAATTGAAAAAATACGTACTTGCGATTCATCACATCGCAAATACCGCCCGTCAACCAGGTTGGATTGCGCTGGCGTGAAATTGTACGACATTCCAGCCGCGCGCGCGCTCTCCGCCGTTGCGTCGCCATTGAGTACGTGCGTCGCGACGCGCGTCCAGTCCAGTGTACGCATCGGGTACGCCGGGACGACGATACCGTGTTCGTATGGAAAGAAAATGAACTCGGGATCGATCGACATCGTGGCGTCGAGTACGACGAGTCGCGACGCGGTCGTCTTTTTGAAATGATCGATGGCGTGCTTTGTGGATTTGAAAAACTCGAATTGGACTGGACACACGAACTCGCCACCGGATGCGAGACTTTGCTGAAGTCGGATCATCATCGTTGCAAAGTTGACGGACGCCGTATACGTCTCATCGACGATGCCGGCGACGAGGACACTCCGACCGGTCTGATTGATCGAATCGGTCGTTTCGGTCGTTTCGGTCGAATTGGGTGTGGGTACCATTTTGATTGTTTTTGTTTTGGTTAATTACAATTCGAGTCGAGCGGAAATCATTTTTGAAAGATCCGACGTATGTGTGAGTTCGCCGACGTGCACCAAGGGAGCGGTCAAATCGGCGAAGACGCGCATACCGTTCCCCTGGCACTTGCGGCAAAATGCGTAATCTTCTGAAAGGAAACGACGCGTCTCGGGACAAATAAACGTTTCGAACAATGCGACGTACTCGGGCATCACATCACGCGAGCTTGGGATATCGTTCGCGACGCGCAGATCATCGTAATAAATCTCACGCAGTGCGCGTAGGGAGTCGAGACGAATCATCATCATCCCGGTGGCAGCGTCCAGGACTTCGATAAATCCATTGCGCACGTCATGGCTGGTCTTGCCCTGGACCAGGTTAATGTTGAACCCGAGCGCGGCATCGGCAAGCTTGGCACCGAGCTTGATTGGGTCGGATGACGTTCTCGACGTATCGTTCTCGACGGCTGCCTTGCCGGTCGACATGACACTGTTGAAATCCAATCCCTTCTTCGAATATATTCCAGCCGTCACGGGCGCATTGAACGCGGCGAGACGGAGTACAGTGACCACGTCGAATGCAATATCAGCATCGATGAAGAGGAGATGCGTTGCGTTCGATTTCATCGCGCGCTCGGCTAGAACGCACCGGCCGCGCGAAATGAGCGATTCGTTCCCGATAAATTCGAATGTCAGACGGATACCATGGACTAGACAAAACGATTCGAGTCGAAGTAATGACGTCAGAAACTTGATATTCATCTTGCATCCATAGCACGGTACGGCGATGAAAACGTGCGTCCCAATCGATTTTAAGTGCGCCGCGAGTTGATTCGGTGTGCTGGGGAACTCGGTTGGTGGATCGACGCGCGTCGCTTCTGTCAAATCGAGCATCGCGTGTATATATATATACGATGTCGAGAGATTTGAATTTATGGACATTTCACGCGCATCTGCATGTACACCGTCTACCTGTACAACGCGATCAGCAATCCGAGGAGCGTATCGATGAAGACGATCCGGCCGGCGTCGGCTGGTTTATTCAAGTACAACAGTGCCGCGGCGGCGAGGTACAAGAGTCCATGGACGACTCGGTAGGGTGCCCACCATGTCACCCCGCCACCCTCTGGTGCATTGAGGCGCGAGTTGGTCGCGTAGAGTGAGAGAAACCCGAGTCCAATGACGATGAACATGGTTTGTAACCATGGCGAAAACAGATTTTTGGAGGCTGCGTATGCGAGTCCAAGACGCGTTGGGATGCACCCAAGAATAAACAATGGCTTCATGATGTACTAAATGTCAATATATTCGAGATGCGCGCGTAAAACGGCGGGGTTTTCAAATGTTGAGTTGTTCTAGAGAACGATGGATACTGGGTTTTCGATCAGTAAGTTCAAACCAGGGGATATGCCCGATTCGCCCGTGATCGTCGCGATCGCAAAGCGACGGAGTGGAAAATCGTTCCTGATCCGAGATATACTCTATCAAATGCGGAAACGGTTTTGCGGCGGGATCGTCATGTCAGGAACCGAGGAAGCGAACGGATTTTATGAGAGCATGGGTGTCCCGCCAGCCTATATCTTCCACGATTTCGACGAGCCCGCATTGGAACGACTCGTCGAGACGCAGAAACGATTAACGAAGGTAGGCAAGGCCCAGCCCGTGTTCGTGATATTGGACGACGTCGCGTACAGTAAAACAATTTTCAATCGCAAAGTCATTCGCGAGTTGGCACTGAACGGTCGGCACTATCGAATCACGCTCATTCTCGCACTCCAATATGCGTTAGACATCCCTCCGGCGATCCGTTCGAACCTCGACTATGTGATGCTCTTACGTGACAACATCAACCGCGATAAGCTCTACAAAAATTTCTTCCATGGGCTGGTCCCGAACTTTGCCTTCTTCAACGAGTTGATGGACCGGTGTACTGCCGATTATCGGACGCTCGTGCTCGACAATGCCGCGCACAGTACGCGCTTATCAGATATCTTATTCTGGTACAAAGCGAAAGATCACAAGCGATTTCGTCTCGGTACAGAGAACTACTATCGATTCAACAGTCAACGGTACCGAGATGATGACGGTGATACAAACGCACCCAAGAAACGGTCTGGTGTAAAGCTGACTCGGTAGTTTTAATGTTGCCACTCTTTATACATCAGTATATATATACAGTGAATATCCAATGAACGCCGCATTGAAGACTGCCATCCGGGATTCGAACATTCGAAAAGTCCGGCACCTTCTCAAAACGACTTCGAGGGTAAACTTGCCACTCGACGCTTCACTAGAAGCTGCGATCAATTCCAACAGTCTCAAGGTCGTCAAACTTCTCCTCGATGCTGGTGCGGATGTCAATTTCCTTCCGAAGGGGAGATGGTTCACTCCGTTGGCGCATGCGTTGGCGAGCGGGCGATACGATATCGCGCGGTTGCTTATCCAACGCGGCGCTGACGTGAACAAACTCGGCCGTGGGACCCCAAGAGCGACATTCGGGAATGTCCCGCTCTACTACGCTATACGTTCGTTCACAGGCCGTCCGGGCGGCGAACGCGCACCGATCGGTCTCATTCGTGAACTGATTCTCAATGGTGCATGTAAAAGCCTGGTATCATCCAAGAATACCCGTGTACTGAGCAAGCAAGGTAAGCGTGTACTCGAACTTGCGATTTCCAGGGGAGCGTATGATGCATTCGAGTTGCTGTTGTCTTCGTGCAAGATCCCGGTCGGAACTAAAATTGATGGTCTATCCTTTTTCCACATCGCAGCGGGCGTGACTGCTACTCGGTACGTCCCCGGTGTGGTCAAGATCATTCGATTCCTGGGTCGCAATGGACTCGACCCGAATGTGAAAGATAAATTCGGCATCCAACCAGTGACCCTCGCGACCAACACGACGATTAGGAATGTACTGATCAAACTCGGCACGCGTGTGCGGACGACCAAACGCAAGGTCGATGCGTCAAATACCCGGAAGCGGTCGGGGTATGGGGGGCCAGTCTCGTCGGCGAAACGTCATAAAGGATTGAAGGTTGCGAGATGAATTACATGAGAATCGGACCGGGTGGGTCCGCGAGTGCTTGGCAAAATCGCGCGATCAATCCGGCCGCACCGGGTGGTTCGTCGTCGATGACCATGAACTCGAATAACGTCGACGAGAATGTCGACGAGAATTTCCAATTGCGTGAAAATACGTCATGAACGACGCGACTTGATTCAATGACGTCGTCACCGTTCACGCACAACTTGTGTTCCAGTTCGGTAAGGACGCGTTGAGTAATTCGAAACCGGTCGAGTCGTTCGACGCGGACACCGTCGGGTGTGTTTGCCCGAGTCGTCAGTAGGAACATATCGCCATCTTGTTCAATTGCTTTTGTGAACGACCTCGCCATATTGGCGAGGTCGTCTAGTGTCATCTCAGGATGCGGGACCGTCTCGATCTCGATACATTCGATCGGGATCTTCGTCGAATCCCGAGATCGTTTCCGCCCGGGTCGGTCGACGCGTACGATCCGTGCTGGTCGTTCGATCGGTTCGATCGGTTCGACCGGTTCGGTCGGCTCGCCCGATCCGTCGATATGTTGGCACGATTTGATATGTCGCATCGTCTTCGATTTCGTTGGATGCGACCACCAACACCCTGGACATACGAACACCTTGATCATATCGACCGCGTCGGACGCGCCGAGACGTGGTGTGTGCGTTTCGATATACTCACCAAAGTCCCGAATCTCTTTGGGGAGCTCGACATCGACGTCGACGAGATCGTCATACGTCAGGTGTTCCCGTAGTCCAGGGAGGCGCGTCGTTCTCGACCAGTCTGTTTTGATTCTCGACTCGGGTAAACTCGAGTCGGAAACGACCGTGTCGTACGCATTGACGACGAATCGAACGAGCCACGTCAGTGTCGCGTCGCATTTCGGAAGTTTGACGACCCCATCGTCCGTTTTGATCACGTATGCACCGTTATACTCGGCGATGCACCGCGTGACATCGAGAATGAACAGTTCAAAAAACCAGACGAGGCGTTGTATAAAATGACCTTGGACGATCTGTTCGAATACGTCACCACGGTCGACGTAGACACGTTCGATCAACCGTCTGGCATTGATGGTTGTGATTGATATCGAGACCGACACCCACTCGGTATACGTCATCACCGCATCGGTGAGTGCGTATGCGATTGGGATGCGCGTGAGATGTCCGCCAGCCGGGCACGCCGCGGTGTGTCGAGTGACGTTTATGTTCGACACCCATATTTGTCCACACGAGCATTTCGTCGCGTCAATTGTACGCATTGACCGTTACTTACTTACTTGAGAGTGATTTCATTGTGAAATTCGTTCAGTGTCGGGATCAATTTGACAATTCGATCATTGATCCGCTTCGCATACTCTGTTTTGAACGCTCTTGGGTTCCCGTTGATCATATCACCGATCGTCAGCTCACACGACGCATCGAGTTTATCGAGTTTTTCCGTTGGGTCGAGTGACACGTTGCGTTCGTCATCGCGTCGTCCATCCCTACCAATAATTGCCGTCGGTCGACACGCCAGATCGTTGATCGAGAAAATCCACGACGCGAACCGTCTGAAGCCATGGGTAATCGGGATCTGCTCACGTTTCACAATTCCATTGACCGGCATGACGGCGTGGATGTAACGTCCACAACGAATCGCGCGACGCCAATCGGGATCGTGTGCGTATTTCGAGAAACACGTCCTGAACACGTCGACAATCCGGTCGGCGCCTGTACTCGTGACCGTCTCGGCGACGACACGCGCCGCGTGTGCGGTCGAGAAAACGGGTTCGAGCTCGTCAATACGGTCGATCCCCACTGGTTGGGCCGGACCGAACGGGTCATGGCGATCGCGTTCTTCGTCAGTATACCAACACGTCATCACCGCGACCGGACAACCCGGCTTATCCCGGTCATAAACTCGGCCATATTTGCATGTACGCGCGTGCCGTGCGATGCGCTGTTTGTTCGGATGCGCAACGCCGCATGTTGTACAAACATGAACTCTGATGAGCCGGTGGGTCGGCGCGTCGTGATCGAGACATATCGCGCGACCTGGTCCATAGTTCTCGGGTTGCCGAGATTCGAAAAGACTCTCTCGCGTCGGGATGAAACGCTCGACATCGTGGACGATTTGTTGCATCCACGGTTGATACCGCGTGATCGAGGCGGGTGTCGTTATTTCTGGGATTCCTCGCATTGCATTCGTCTTCCACGCGATCGCCGCGCGAGGTAGGTACTTCTCACCGAGGACGTCACGGTTCGATGAATTCGATACGAAGTATGCAATATCGCCGAGCGTGCAGAAAAGCTCAAACGCAAGCTCTTGGTATGTCGTCTTCGTCACTGGCATCGTGACGATCTCGAAATCGTCGATGGTTCGAGATGCTCCCAACACCGATCGGTACTGGACGATCGAGTTACGCCACCGAAAAACCGTTTGGAATTGGCGGCTCTCGTTATTCGTGATCGTGTCTCGAGACCAGGTGATCGCGAACAGTTTCCGCATCGCGTCGACGATGTTGCCGAAGAGGAGTCTGTGAAGTGTCGAATATGGGATTGTCGCGACGAGTTCGGCGAGTCCATCGATCGATGTCGGCGTTGTCTTTGATTTGTACAGTTCGTTTTTGAACCACGCTAGCATCGTGGCGTGTGGGAGTGCGCGTCGTGTAGACAGATCGGACGGGATACCGAACCAGATCCGCCTTGGACTCATCTCATGGACGTGTTTTTTCGAATTCGACTTATCCATGGTCGTGTACGAGCAAGTAGTGCACGCATATTGCTCGCAGTGATACTCGCATCGTTGTTCGCGGAACATGTTAAATGCTATAGCAAATATTGCACTGATCGATTCCTTCGATCGACCGATCTACTGTTGTAAAATGTCCAAGATTGAAGTTTAGTAGTATTCGACGCGGTCTCGACACTGTTCGAGTGTCGAGATGGCCGACTCGACGGCGTCATCTAGCGAATCCATCTCGGCTTGGATCGACCGGTCGAGTTGATTGAGCTCGGTTTGTGTTTCGATGAGGATTTCCTCGAGCTCGAACGCAAGTACGTCGTCGACGACGGATCCGAGTTTCTCGTTAATCCACCAAACCCGCCTGGACAGAAAATCTAGTTGCTCTAGCTTGGCCTCGGTTCGCTTCGTGTACGCACTCACGAGCAATTCGATAGCGTCGTCGATGGTGCGAGTAAATGCGATGTACGTAGTCTGTTTCATATTGATTATTTGTATTACAATCCATTAAATGGATTCAAAGATACTGGTCGACAACTTTGTCGAGGTTGTGGATCACGCGCTTTCCTGCGACGTCGATCGCCATCCCAAACACCGAGTTTGTCGTCCTGGCCGATGCGAATTTCGACCCGGTTTGCACCGCGGTATCGTCGGAAACGGCCGCGTGCTGACGACCACCAGTCAAATCGATCATCGCTGGGTTCGAAACGATATCGGCGACGCACCTCGCATGTGTCGTCGCAATGAGTTGGACACCCCGCGACGCAGCGCGCATTGCGGCCGCGGCGTCTGCTTCCGTCAACAGCTCGTCGATGATGACGACTGCGGGCGTATGGTTCCTGACAGCGTGATCGATCGCGTCCGCATGTGACGTGCCGGGGTGGACGCAAATACGGCGCGCTGATCCGATCCCGACCGGGAGGCTACCACCGCCACCGAGCTCACCGGATTCGTCGACGACGATGACGCGACGGCGCGCGTACGTGCTCATGTACTCGGAGATGGCGCGCAGTGCGGTCGTTTTCCCCGATCCCGGTGGGCCGAACAACAACGTTGATTTCCCGAGGGGGAGTGTCGTTTTCATTTCGTCGGTGAGAACGTCGTGTACGTCGAACGTGGAATGTTTTCGCATCGTCAACCCGACGACGGACCCGGCGTGATCACGGAGCGCCGACCATCGATTCAGCGACCCCGGGGCGATCGCGCGGTCGTGAGCCGTATGCGTCAAGCTGGCCCAGATCGTCTCGATGTCACTCGCGCTCAGTGTTTTAGATGGGAGAACGAGTTCGGGGTCGTTCGTTCGAGAATGGATCGTAACGCATCGCCCGGCGTCGAGCGTAACGTCGATGATGTCGTCATCGGAGAGCATTTGGGTGAATGCATCGAAATCCGAACGGCGATCGAACAATCTCGAAAGCGTCGGACCAGTTCCGAAATACTTTGCGATGGTCGCGTCGTCGGCCGCGCGCGGGATGGCGCGTGGCGCGATCTTCGTGTACTGACGCACATTCGCGCGAGCAATTAAATGGGTGCGAGCAATTGCGGTGCGGAACATTTGGCACGGGGTTTGTATCAATTATTGATTTATGATCTGCCGGGTGGTGCAGTCGCGACCGAACAATGTGCGAATCCAGGTGGTGGGATCTCGGCGCGGGCAAATAGACCAGTTCGGGCAAATATGACGAAAGGGAGCGCTACTAGCAATTTTGGGCCAATTTAACGCCAAGGTGCCGTGAAGACCATATGGTACCTCACTGGGAGATTTTGGATAAGTTTAGTTTCTATAGGGAATTTGGATCCATTCAAATTTTCAAGCTCAAGAAAGTTTTCCGAAATCTCCCAGTGAGGTACCATATGGTCTTCACGGCACCTTGGCGTTAAAATGGCCCAAAATTGCTAGTAGCTCTGCTGTGCGTCAAATTTTGGGCCATTTTCGGCTGTTTTGGGGCTGATTTCGATCGATTCGATCTTCTTGACTGATTTTCCTTCTTTTCCTTTCTTCTTCTTCTTCTTCTTCTTCTCTCTAATTGCTTTCCCTTTAGTTTTTCATAATGAGAAAAGAGATAAGAATAGTATATAAGAAAATGACTAATACGCGACCACATGGAAATGACCCCAAAAGTACGAGCATTTTTGGAAATCGCCGAAAAAGTACGAGCATTGGCAGCTTCCTTTCCAGCTTCCATTGCTCGTACTTTATGACCCCTTGGGTCCATATGGCCGCGTATAACGCATTTGGGTTTTTTTGGTCATTTTCGGCCGTTGCGACGCACGCGACCACATGGACCCAAGGGGTCATAAAGTACGAGCAATGGAAGCTAGAAAGGAAGCTGCCAATGCTCGTACTTGGCCCGAAAAAAATCGATGTGGCCGCGTATAACGCATGGTCAAAAAATGGGTCATTTTCGGCCGATGCGACGCACGCGGCCACATGGACCCAAGGGGTCATAAAGTACGAGCAATGGAAGCTGGAAAGGAAGCTGCCAATGCTCGTACTTTTTCGTACATGATCGATACGGCCGCGTGTGCGTCATTTTCAAGACGTCATCGGATCGAAGGCTAAAAACACCGAAAAAATTGCTAGTAGCTAATACGCGAGGCATTACCGGACAGGAGCTGACAAGAAACGGATCGGTAGCTGACGATTTTCGAATTCACGACGATCGATGTCATCGTCGTGCTCGTACTTTCGAGATGTACGAAGCTTGATATCACTGATAGGCAGCTGAGATTCGCTTCCTGATGACTTCGCCATTGTACCCAATCACGACGCTCGCGACGACATCGGCAACGTCCCTTGGATCGAGGCGCATGAGTCCAGCCAAAATGGCAGCGACCGAGTCGTCCCCGTTCAGCATCGATTTGACCACGAGCTCTGGGGTGGTCTGCCAAAATCGAGCGATCAGCTCAACCAGCTGAACGGCCAGAGTTGGATCGATGTGGGTCACCGGTACATGGGCCGGAGGGGCCTGTATCGCACCACTCCCGATCGACATCAGCACGGTCGCCATATCCTCCATGTCACTGGTGTTCCGGCGCGCTGCCGTTCGCTTCTTCGCTGCCGCCGCTGGTCCAATCGACTGATTCTTCCTCGGACGTCCGCGCTTCGCCTTACCGGTCGCTGGAGTGGACGTGTTTTTCCTCGGACGTCCCGGACCTCGTTTTTTCAGTGTCCCCCCGGGGCTACCCGACCCGATGGCGGGGGCGGTCGTCGTGTGGTTCACCTGAGGCGATACCGGTAGTATCGCCCCCTGTGAGGGCGTGACGCGCTCACGGACCGCGGCCCAGATGGCATGGACGGCGTCACCAGCACGACCAGGTCCATTGAATATGTCCATAGAGAGGCGTGGGTGAGAAATATAACGAACTAGCACATCGACGTACGTGTCCGTATCACCAACCAGTGTCGTTGATTGCCTGAGTAGAATAGGCAGTTCGGGTTCACTGATCTCGAGGTCCAAACCGTCGAGAACCGAACCGTTCCAGCGGTACCTGGACGCGATGAATGCGACGACCAACCCGATGGCGTTCATCTTCTTGATGATAGTGGACGACCACCCCATGGTCTGTAATTTTTCCGCGAGCCAATCGCCCCCCACCTCGCTCGTGATAAAGTCTTTGATCACGTTGAAGAGCAACCCCTCGAAGTCGCTTGGTGGACCGCTCTGCGAAAACATGCGATTGTCATCATCGATCTTCACAAACACCGTGACTTCGGAGACTGAGAGCAAATCGTCATCACCGTCGAGCATCATCATCCACGCGATACAGTCGATACACGTATCCGCGATGTGCGCCTCGATGTCTGCCTTGTACGTGTCAGGTTGGGATGACACGAAACTCAAACTGTTCTGCGTGCCGTTTCCGGTCGCGCGCGCTCCCGGTGGGGACGAAATCACCATGACGTGGTATGTACGGTGTTGTTTGCGAGCGGGGTGTACGTATGAGTGTGTATACGAACGCCGAGAAGTTTTTGAAAGTGTGTGCCAACTTTCTCTGAAAATTTTAGAAGGATCGTGCGATGACGTGGCACATAAACATAACGCGGTAGACACGAGTTCCGTTCAAGTCCTCCATCCACTCACTCTATATACTGTCAATTATACCTGTATAGTGTGTCCACCTACGACGACACAATCATCAACGACGACTCAAGCATGAGCGGGTCGATCAAGCTACATGACCCACCGGTTTTCTTTGAAAACCTGCCGGTTCTAAAACCGAGTCCGTTCGACACGTTCGACACGTTCGACACGTTCGACACGTTCGACACGTTCGACACGTTCGACACGTTCGACGCGTTCGACGCGTTCGACGCGTTCGACACGATCGCGGACGATCCACTCACGATGACCGCAAAGAGGTGGTCGAGGCAGTGTACACTCGATGCGTTGCATACTGCCGAACTCTTCGGTTTCGGCAGTATCGGTAGTTTGGGTAGTTTGGGTAGTTTGGGTAGTTTGGGTAAGCTATGTTTGCAGCTGCACCAACACCCGACGACGACGACGACGATCACCGTGTCCGATGGGTTGTCGGGGTCGACCATCGCGTCGTTTTGCCTCACGCCCGACACGGTCGTACCCGCCCAACATTTCAACGCACCCGACGCGGCCATTCTGTTCTGTGGCGACGGTAACGTCGTCACCGGTCCAAAAAAAGTCACGATTGGTGATGATGTGGTTACCATCGAGTTCTCCACCAAAGTGCATACTGCCGTGCGCGTCGTATACATTTGTCGCGTGGACATGTTCGAATGGAGCACGATCGTCATTTGCACTGGAACCGACTCGCCGTATATCGGTGCGGCTCGCAAGGCGCACTGTTTCGAAACAACGATGCGTAGTACCGGTCCGAGTACGGCATCCGTGACGATATCCATGGCGACGTACACCGAACTCAATCAGTTGTCTCCCTAATCACTGTACAAAAATGTGGTAAATGCAAATAACCGACGCACTCTCAAAGAATTGCAAATGTGGGGTCGTCCCGTTAGGGTTGAACGTATACGCCGCGTTGACCGTCTGCGCACTCGAAAACGTCTTCACGTAACTGAATCGGCATGCTTACAAGTAGTCAGGATTAATTATTTAATTCTGAACCATTGAGTGTATAACGCCCACGGAATCGATCATACACTGTTGGTAAACGTGACCATGCTGACGAGCGGGACCCCGACGAGTATTCCGAGGACGCTGTACCCGAACTACGAACCGAATACACAAAAAAATGCTGCAGCAGACGTACGAACGAGAACGGGACTCGATGTGCCCGCCGTACTCGTAGCATACTAACTCATTGAATTTTGAACCATATCGAGTGAATCTTGTTTGAATTGTAACTATCCGATCTGAACCTCCAGCGCCTATTCAACCATGCATGAGACCCATTTCCATTGCCACACGAATCGAAGATAATTGTTGTTAGACTTGTCTCAGACGTATCCGGTGGATAATTAGTAGTATTCGGATTCGTGGCCGGGGGCGACGAGTAATTGTTGCAGTAAGACAGTTGAGCATCTGGGATCTGTCCACCATTAACACCAACAAGCCATCCGGAGAGTGTACTGGTGCCATGTGTGTTGTAAAACCACGCCCTGCTATTTACAATGTTGTTCTTCACTGTATTGAACGCAGACGTGGAGGCAAACTTTGCGAGGGTAGAGCTTGAATCCTCGCGGAAAAGCATATCAGAGGCATAGGCAGCCAATTGCTGTATTCTCGAAAGTGTGATGTAGTAGTTTGACGTGGTATGGTTCTGTGATGCAACCAGTGATGTAGTTGTGTCGTACATGTACTTCACAGCGTACCAGTTGCCACCGTCAGTAGAACTGTCGACGAGCAATCCATCGGTCAATATAGAAAGGGGGGAGATGTATTGGAGAAGGAACGACCGCCGTGCGTCCTGGTACTCCTCGTCGATGGCGTCCACGTCAAAACTGTACAGCGTGTTGTCGAAGACCGACGTGATATTCCCGGTCAAATTTCCCGTGACCGGGTCGAGGGTTGTCTCGGTCGGGAGGGTAGTGACGTTGCTGTACGTCACGTTCGAGTCCGAGCTCGCTTGGAGCTGGATTGTGAACGCTTGTCCATACTCGACGTTCCCGAGCGAAGTGGACGTGATCCACGTGACGACGTCCGAATACGTCAATGCGGATGGGAGCGTGGCGGTCTTTGTATCTGGTCGGACCACGGCCACGTTGTATGTACCACTGCTTTTCGCCGGTACCTGGGCCCTCAACTGGGTACTGCTCACGTACGATGTGGCGACGGCGTTCGTATCACCGATTTTGACGATGGAAGACGGTGCGAATCCGCTGCCGTTGAGGAGAATATATCCTCCAGAAAGGGCCACCGCCGTATCGTCGAGCGGGACCCATTCGCTGTCCGTGACCTCGACATTACTAATGATCAACGGTGCGCCAACTCCGGACCCACTCACACCGTTCGTGACGACGACGTTCGATGAGATATTGACGACGCCGTCGACGGTCGATAAGGACGCTGTGCCGAGAGTAATCGTCGAGCCGGAGACGTATAAATCGCGGAATCGATTGGACGTCGATCCAAGATCGTACGTTGCGTTTGCCGTCGGGACGATGTTCCCACATGCCAACGACCCATCGATCGCGAACGATCCCGAGACGTCAAGATTCGACACGGTATACGACCCACCAAACAGCCCGTCCGAGACGGTTCCAGATACGATCGATGACGCGTTTGCGTTCCCGACGAACGACGCCGCGACGACGCTGTCGCTCACTGACCACGATCCGAACGAGACGTTCCCAACCGAGTCGAATGTATCGACCAAAACACCATCGTCGAGTTTCCCGATCGGTGTGTAAACCGCGTTCGCGTGTAGATCCGCATACGAGAACAATGGTTTCCCGAGTGAGGAGATATTGTTCCCAACCGGGATCACGTTCCCGGTTTGTGTAATGGCCCCGTTGATGATACGCGTCGCGACCGTTCCGCCGACTGTCACATCGACGCCGCCGGGCGTCGTCCCATCGACGAGCCCGAGTCCCGTCGTCTCGTCCGGGAGAAAGCGGAAACTGACCGGTTCGCTTTTGAGGGTTACGCCATCGAGTGCTTCGATCGTCCCGGTGAAGATATCGAGTTGGGACCAAACGTCACCGACCCATGCCCCATCGACCGATCCTGTGATATTGGACGCAAAGACATTCGACCATGGTTGCGACTCGTTCCCGATCGTGGCGGCGTTGGTTGACATCAATGCCGTGGTGATGGTGTTTCCACCGAAATCACCGACAACGAGTGATGATGCATCGATCGTTTCCCACGGCCGGTCGTTGGTTCCGATCCACTGATCACCATACCGCGGGAGCAGTGCGACGTCGACGTTTTCGAGATCAAAACCGACTGAATTGCCGGATGGGTCCATCACGTTCCCATCGATGATCAACGAATTGGCCACGTGGGCCGTCGTTGTGTACACGTTCGACCACGGTATAGACGGTGTACCGACCGTATACGACGCGGACGACGCAACGATATTCGTGCTCGTGGATTCGAGATCGAGTTGCATCGAGACCACACTCGGTTGTGTCGACTGAACAGACCCGCCTGGTCGAATGACGATATCATCGACGGTTGCTGAATTCGCATAGACGTCGTCCCATCGGTTCGACTCTGTTCCGAGTCTGAACCCGTCCGATACGATATTTGTCGAGACGGTTTCGAAATTGAACCGACTGACCGGGATTTCCCCGGTGGTGAGACGCGACGTATCGAATGCGCCGTGGACCCAATCGGCGTTCGCCGTCGTATCCAACTCGAGAGAATCGAATGCGTATGCGCCGTCCATACGCGCATCAGGGACGATTCCACTGACGAGTTCGTCCGCATCGAGTACTGCGTCGACGACACTGGCCACGAGCGAATCCAGTATCGTCAGGATACCAACATCATCGTAATCGGTCGCGGTGAGCCGTCCGGGATCGATCAACCCGGTTGCGAGATGGCTGGCGTTCGCGTTGGCCGAGATATTTTGTGCCGTTTGATTGGCTGTGAGTACAATGTGTTCGAACGTATACGACCCCGTCAACCGCGCGTCGTCGAGGGTGCCCAGCGTCACGTTATTCGCCACGAGATGATCGAGTGACGACCCAGCGACGGCACCGGCATGGATATCGTCGAGTTGTGTTTGGATCGAGCCGGTCGTGTCATTGATGTACCCAAGCTCCGTTACCGTGGTCGCTGATGACGAGACACCGGACCCGTCCGAGACGACGACCCGATTTGGTTCGAGACTGGGGACATGGACCGCGTCCGAATCGACCACTGGCGTCGTCGCGGCGTCGATTGTGTACGATCCAACGAGTCGATCGTTCGAAAGGACACCGGTAGTAACGACCGAGGCATCGGCGTTCCCAATCCCACTGGTCGCATCGACGTTCCCGCTGAGCGTGAGTGAATCGAACGTGTACGCCCCGGCGAGTCTCGCGTCATTGAGTGTTCCGCTCGTGATGTTGATCGCGTTGATATTACCAATCGCGTTGGCTGCGAGTACGTTCGCATTAAGTGAATTGAATGCATACGTGCCATCGAGCCGGTCGTTATGCATCGTCCCGGACGTGAGGAACGGTGCGTCCAGACTACCCACTACCGTATTCGCAGCGATCGCACCGGTGGACACGATGTTACCGAAATTATAATCCCCAACGAGTCGTGCATCGTCGACCACGCCGGAGATGAGCCCGGTCGCGTCTCCGACCCACGCGCCAGGGTACGTCGACGCCGCGATGGTATTCGCACCGCCCGAAATCATCACGCGTTCTGCAGCGCTCGCGCGCAACTGTAACCCAACCGCCTCGACGTTCCCGTCGATTTCGAGTCGCGCGATGCTCGTTCCATTTTGGTCGAAATCGAGAAGACCCGCCTTCGTCGGTTTGATGGCATAGCCTGGAAGCGTTGCGTCGCCGATCGTGACGTTTGCCGTGTTGAACACAAACTCTTCGATCGTATCGAGTGATAGAACATTCGCCATGATACTGATCTCTTACTCACAGACAATAAAAAAGCATTATGCCGAAATTCGAGCAAATCGCATTGAAAGCATTTATCGCGCGCACACTCCCGTTGATTTCACACAATCGCCGCGCCCCGGGCTTGCGGTATCGACCTGACTTTGTTTTTCAACGAAACGATAACCTCATCATCGTCGAGTGCGACGAGAATAAGCACGCGTCATATTGCCCCCGTCGCGAACGCATCCGTGAAGCCCGTATACTCGCAGCGTACCACCGAGAGTACGGGGTCCAGCCGAAATTGATCCGGTACGACCCCGCGCCGGACGGTGTACGCGCGTGCGCGCGCGCGTCACTCGTCGCCGATATCATCTCGCGGGAGCTGCACGATGTCGGACATACACCGACAGCCGAGCGGGTGTGTATTTTTGAGGATAATAAGATAACGTGTTACTAAGTTTTAGCATTTCCAACGTTTTCCACAGTTCAGACAATTGACGAAATTCGTCATCGGTTCGTCCGCGCTTCGCGTTTGAAGCTGGTAGTACGTCGTTTTCTTCGATTTGCATTTACTACACTCGAACGCGCCGTCCGGTACATTCGCTGGATCGATCGACGCTGCTTCTTTCTTGAGCCGCGCCAATGCAACGGATTCGAATGCCGCCGCCCACCGCTCTGGAAACAGCTCTTCGGGTCTAGACTGAACGAGTTTGGGGAACGACATTGTACCTTGGCGCAATGCCTCGCGTACTCGCGCATTCTCGGGGTTGTTTATATTGAACGCGACCGACATCACGCGTTGCGTGTACAACGACCGGAACCGAGGACACGACCAGTTCAACGGGATCTCTTTCATTCTCGCCCACCTGATGAACTCGTTATAGATAAAGTGCTCGAGATTGGTTGCATTCTCGAGTGCTGACTCTCGACAGTGTGATATCAATTTATCGAGCAAAAAGGAGCGTGCTCGATCGCGAAACATTGACTTATTTTTTCATCCCGATGCGTTTCTTCACCGCCTTGATGACAGATTTCAACCCGGTATACCGCCGATCGTATTTCTTCACATTCAACTCACCGTTCGTCGTTGATCGAACGATCGGTGCCTTCATATCATCTCGCTGCTTTACGCAGAACGCCGAACAGAACACTGTATAATTCAGAACGCCGTAATCGAATGTCGCGTTCCGGGGATCCTTGATGATCGACCCGGTCGAGTCCTGGAGCGTGGGCGGGAACGCCGTCCCGCGTTTATGGGACCAACACTTTGCACCGCGGACCATGACGCTGGATCCTTTTTTGTACGACTTCTTTTTCTGCACGCACGCGATGTCGACATCGAATCTCTTGGCGATCGAGTCGCGAGTTTCGTCGTTACACGTCACGAGAAAGTTGACGTCATTGTGAAACACCAGGAAATGGTAATCCATTCCGGGCGCGAGGATCAGTGCAATTTTGTTCTCGTTCCTCCCGCACTTCTCTGAGAACTTGATTGCCCTGCCTTTCAACACCTTCAAATCTTCCTTTGTTCGCTCGACGACTTCGTCACACGTATCGAGTTCAAACGATTTTCCGGTCGACAGGTCGCCCGGTTGGAGCTTATACGGATCACCGTCCAATTTGAGCACACCCACACTGTATGCATAACAGTTGTTCCGGACGATACCACGCCTGGTTTGAAAACCTTCTTTTTTGCACACGCGTGCCATCGATACCGTTTGAGTAGACCAACATTTTGTAGCGGTAGTATATCAGAGCTGACAGCGATGACACCAGACGTTTGGGCTACCCAGCGTGATCTCCTCGAGATTGCGCTCACTGGTGACGCGACGAAATTCGCCAAGGCGGCGGCACACGTGCCCAAGTTTGTCCTCAATACCCCGATCCGGGGGACCGAGCTCATGAAATTGAACCGACTGAAACCACTCGTTGACGAGACCCGGACCATGTCCGGCGGCGTGCCATGTCCCCTCGCCTCGATCCGAATCCCGTTGATCATGGCGGTCGCGTGGACAGGTCATGCCAAGATGGTGGCCGCAATCGCCGATCGTGTTGACGTCAACCGAGACGCGTACTGTAAGGGCAAGCGCGGTATTCACTTTACAATGATCGATGCACTCATTATGACGAAACCGAGAAGGGCGACGCGCCGAGTTGCGCTCTTGGCGTGTATTGCAGTGCTGATTCAGCATGGGTACGCGCTGAACAGAACCGACCGTCCCAAGAACGCGAGCGCACTCGAAGCGGCGGTACTCACCGAAAACGTTGACGCATTCAAACTGTTTTTGCGCCACGGTGCCGACCCGGCCACACGCGATATCAACGGTGAGAACATTGTCGACATGGCACTGAACGAGGCACACGAACGAGGCCTCAGTAAACTCGGTTCAATGCTGGCCTGGATGATTGACAACGGTTACATAAAAAAACGGATGCACGCGCTGCACCGTCTGGTCCGATTCGGCGACGTCTCGCTCATTCGTCGAGTCATCTCGCGCGTATACGACGGGGAGATTCCGACGACGCGAGACGTCTCTGGCATGCGCGTTCTCGACATCGTACAACGCGACGCGTTCGACGACCACGTCCCAAAATCAGCCCGGAAACGCATCTTCGACATCGTCACCCGATCTGCGCGCAATGCCGCAAAGATTTCCATGTTCCTCGCGACCAACCTACCGGAAGAGCTGCGCCAGAACGTGCTTCACAAGGCCGGATTGTCGAGGTACCGAGCGACGAATCGACGCAGGAATAAGGTGAACCGCAGGGCTTAGAACGCAGCGGTCGCGTCATCGAGGATGCTCCGAACGACCGACTGGTCGAGTGTTCCGACCTCGATATCATTGACGCGCCGCCGGAGTTCGTCCGTCATCGATTGAACAACCGCGGGGTGGTGCCCGGTCTGGTACAATTGAGCGTCCTCGCTCGATAATCGTCCGAGAACATCGTCACGGACCTTGGACGCGAGACTGAAGACCTCTTGTCGGACGGCCCACGTCGGGACATGCTGGCCGGGGTCGACGACGTCCATACACCCGGCCAACCTCGCCATCTTTCCCGAATGACAAACCGGAACGCCGTGCTCAATCGCGCTTGCGAGTTGCTGAACAACCACCGTCTTGTCTGGAACTACTTGCCACACACGCGCGAGCGCATCCACTTCGCTGATTCCAATATACGGTGAATCGATTTCGTCACGGATCGATTCAAGTGCCACGATTGCCTTTACCTTTTCTTCGTCATCGATATCACACGTTGTGATAAACGTGGCCACGTGCTCGCGAACGGAATCAATCTCACCCTGATCGACTTCTTCGAGACGACGAAGCGTATCGCGCGTCGACGCAACGACACCACTATCGTGTGAATTTTGCGGATCCGACTCGACGACGACGCGCTGCGGCTGCGGCTCCCGCGCGGTAGCTCGCGCCTGTCCGAGCACTCTACCAGGTTGCGCAATCGACTGTGCCCGCCGGATCGCAGCTCGAGCGAAATCGAACGGGAGTGTTGGTGCCGAATGGTCGATATCAATCTCGTTCACGGGTTCGACGAACATGAACGCACGTGCTTTCGACTTCACCACCGGATCTGCCGACGTGAACAGGACGCACCTCGCACACGCGACCGCCGCGTCGTCGTTCGGCTGGGCGATGCCAAATTCTCCAAATTTATACAATGTCGCGAGCTCGAGTAAGTTTTGGTGCGGATCACCCGACGTTGTGAGATCGGCCATGCGCTTCGCCAATGCCGCGCGCCTGGTACGAGTTGCTTCGTCTCGCGCGGTTTCAGCGCGATCGGTAAGGTATTGAAGTCGTTCGAGTTCACGCTCCGCATCGATACGACCCAACCTATGCCGCCCGGTCCGGGTGTAAAAATAGGCGAGTACAACTAGCAACCCGAATCCTAAGAGCGTATACTGGAAACGCGTGAGCTGCATCATCGTTCTTGACCCTCGGCAAGAAAAGGAAATTGGGAAAAAAACGGACGGTCCGAAAACTCGTCCATTGATCGTGTTGGTTTAAATGCTGAGGTAATTAGACGCACAGGTACTTATTTGCAACGACCGAATGAGCCGAGCCTGTCTTGATCCTCGTGGAGAACCTGCTGAGAAGTTTCTTTTGCTGATCCATCGACAACGTCGCCGGGTCAAAGTTCGACACCCGAGTCGACGTCGATGAGGAGACAGACGACGCCTCGAGGTTCTTAGTGCCGGTGCGCCTCACACTGACCCGCTTCGATGGAGCGATCGATGTGGTGTTGACCACTGCGTCGACCATACGTTCCGCGGTGGCATAGTACTTGAAAATCTCACGAGGGCTTTTCAAGAACAGGTCGGGAACGGTATGGAGCGGGATTCGTCCTCCGGATTTCCTCCCGAGCGAGAACGATTCCAGTTTGCGGATTGACATGTTACCATCATCGTCCTGGATGTGGAGAAACACGTTGACCGTGCGCCCGTTTGTTTCGCGGAGAAACACCACTGCATCGGTGAATCGTTTGTTTCTGAATACACGCTTGGCTGCTTCCTCGATTGAATGGCAATTGGAGATGGTGGCCCCCGACTTCTCAAACGTGCGTGGGGTGTGGCGAACGTAATTCGGCATTTTTATTGCTCGCTTTTTTTTGATTCGGTAGGTTGTATGAATGGACCTCTGGGTCGATTCGGTCGGGGTATACGGAGAATGTTTTTTGAATGATACGGAACAGGACGACACCGCGAATTTATACGCATTCGCCAGGTGCCAATCCACCTTCCGTGCTGGCAAATTCGCCGTATATATATATAATGTCTCGCGTGAGTAAAAACACAATCATTTCAAAGAAACAAACCAGTTCCGTTCAGACCCCCCCACCGCACAATTGACCGCAATGACATTAATTGCTCGCAGAGTGTCCCCAGCCGCGATCGAGGATGCCATCCGGTCCTACAGAAATTGCCGGGTCGGTGCGACAGGAAACCCAGCAGCCAGGTGCTCGCAGTACCGAGCCGACGGTTATTTTGGCCAGTTTCTATTCTGTCCGACCGCGAACGCCAGGTTCACGGAAAACCGACTCCTCGCAATCTCGAAGCGCTGTGGTAACGCTCGAAAAAATGTCCAGCGTACTTCGAACTACCAACCGACGCCAGGTTTCGTGTATGTCATCATCTTACCGCCGAGACCGCCCGGGCGTTGGTAAATCAATTTGCTCGAGTCCTTGATGGTTTTCGAGCCACGAGAATTCACGGACGGCCGCGCTCGACACTGGACAGAACCGTTTGACCGAGTCAACGCGCAATTGGAAATGCACACGCTAGCCGATACCATTTAGTTTCAACATCCGTCCAAAACCGGTCGCGTTTTTATCCGAAATGCCTTAGCTCGTCGACAGAGCCGTTTGAAACCCCCCAGAAACCGGGTCCCATCTAGGAAACCACCCGTCCTGTCCGTAAAACTAGGGTTTCGTCCGCTTTAGTTTCGCAAAACCCCTTAGCTCGTCACTAAACCCGGGTTTCATGACGATCATGTGAAACTAAACCGGATATGGTCGTGTAGTACGCATATTTTTCATAGTTTAATGACACGGTGGTACATTTCAATGTGAAACTAAAGAGGATTTGGTCGCGTAGTACGCACAGGAACCGTCTCGGGTTGCGGGGGTTGCGGGGGATCGGTCGCCGCGAACTCGATCCCGCGACTCGTCGAGAACACGAGCGGCGAGTTGGGTCGTTGACGTTTTCTGTTATGGCCGATGGTATGATGAGAAATCCCTGTACGGCGCTCGGCTTCGTGTTGACTTCTGTACGTTGTCTTCACCGTCCCGTCCGCGTGTGGAATATGGATTTGGACGGCTTTTTTTCCTTCGGCATTGGCCTCGCTCGAACCCATTATTAGGTTAGACTCTTGATTGTTTTGCTTCTTGCCGTCCTTATGCATAACGACCAACCCGTCTTTGTACGTACCAAACGCTTTCGTCATCATGATGTGCACTTTGCCGCGGCCCGCGTACGTATACCCACACCGCTTCACGCGGAGCGGAGCGTAGACGAACAGTCCGGACGGTTGTCGGCGAAGAACGGCGCCGTCCCGGTGCATCCAGTACGATGTTTTCAAGTACTGCCGTAACCATTTGACCTCGATCCACTTGGAAATATTTTCGGGAGTTAATGCTTTCGTCGGGTCGCGTCTAAATAGTTCGTGCGACGAATCGGGTGCCGGGCGGTCGGATCTGGATCCCGTTTGGTGACTCACCATCGCGTTTTGATGGATCGTCATCGGCCGAAAATTCCACGCCTCGTTATGCGTCGAATTGCCGTTAATATGGTCCATTTCCTTATGGAGACCGTGATCGTAGCCGTAGAAATCCGGGTACGCGGCGAACAAAATCCATCCCACTCCGACCTTTTCCTGTTTCCCCGTCGCACCGGTCAGGTCGATATATCCCCTCTTTGAGACGCGGATCGGTGTACCGTCCTTTTTGTACACGACGCCGCGCTCGACGACGTACCCCTTTCCCTTGACATTCATCTCGCTCGAGTTCGGGCGCGGGATCCGTTCCAACTCGACTCGGGGGAGATTGGTACATTCCAGTTTCAGCCGGGTGCATAAGGCCACGCGGTCCGCGGCCGACTCG
>Ga0222719_10000397_pt1 | contig 43459 bp, 54 predicted proteins | sample C33_34DmetaG_FD_165039 | JGI IMG/M metagenome (GOLD analysis project Ga0222719, IMG submission 165039) | Estuarine water microbial communities from San Francisco Bay, California, United States - C33_34D | ecosystem: Environmental > Aquatic > Marine > Unclassified | place: USA: California... | reverse complement strand
TTACACTCGCAAAAAAGGATCATGTTTGTTTGCACTTAACTCACACTTCTCATGATCCAGTCAAACATTTAAGAAAAGATTACATAACTAGAGTTGTCGATTCCCTATACGAAGTAGAAAAAAATTTACTTGTTATTTGTACTAATGAAGAGATAGACTGCTATGAAAATGTATCTTCTAAAGTTGATATTTTTTGTGGCCCCATAGTCGATGTTTGCGAAAAAGTTTTAACTGCGAAAGCTTTTATTACGATTGATTCTGGTTTTAAATACATGGCTTATGCAAATGGAGTCCCAACTATTGAAACAGCGAACTATTATTCACAAGTGGGAGTAACTCATCCTATGATTAAAGCTAGGTGGTTGCCATTTCAAGAGAGAGGATTGCCTCTTTACTCTGATCCTCAATATTTTGCAATTGGCTTAAAAAATATTTTAGAAAATAGAATTTCTTCACTATTCCCATATAATAATTCAAACAAAAAAGTTTTTAAGTTATGAAAGATAATGCATTCCACAATTTTTATGATATTCAAACGGAGCAAGATTATGAATTTTCTCATGCTGCTCGTTTAGATTTTATTGTAGAAGATTTTGAACTCAATAAATTAGATAATAAAAGAATCGCTGATTTTGGATGCGGTTATGGATGCTTATTTAAAAGGTTAGAAAAAAAGAATAATACATTTATCGGCTTCGATGGATATGAACAAGATGCGGCATCGAAATATTGTGAATATCATATTACAGATTTAGATTTAAAATTTGCAGATAAATTTTTGAAAAATAATGATCAGGTCGATATTGCAACTTGCCTTGAGACAATGGAACATCTTTTAAATCCATATAATGCTTTATATGAAATTAAAAAAATTATTAAGGAAGATGGAATTTTGTATCTCAGTATACCACATAGTTCAATAACACATAATACCATCTATCCATCACTGATTTATCCCCCAGAAAATTTTAAAATATTTCTAGAACAGATGGCTTTTGAGATACAGGATGTAAGAATCCATAATAAAGCATTTGCTCAAGTTGTCTTCACTTTAAAAAATAAAAATTGGTCACATTGTAAAATGGTTTGGTATAAAGATCAAGATAAGTTTAGAAATATTCCTCCTCATATTGCAGTTAATTTATGAATACTTATGTTGGATTTAATCAAGGTCAATATGGCGATCTATTCATTTGTTTGACCGCAGCTAAGGTTGTTAAATCTCTTGATCCAAATTGTAGGCTTATTTTTGGTATTAATAAAAAATATCAAGATGTTGCTGAAATATTTAAATTAAGCAATGATATTGATGAAATATTAATTTGGGATAATTATGATAATTGGCCCAACCAAAATGATAAATTTAAAATAGAAGAGCTAAAATTAAAATATGGTGAGATAAGATTATTCAATCCAATGCCTCAACATATAATTCCAGATTGGTATAATTATTGGCATCAAACAGAAGAGTTCTGCTTAATGCAAGGTTTACCAAGGCCACCAAAAGAACTTCAAGACTTTAAATTAAATCACCCTAATGTAGAACGGGGTAATTATATTTGTATTTGTCCATATACTAGCTTTGGAGAAAGTAAAAATTTAACAAGTCAGATGATCAATGGCGTAAAAGATTTTTGCAAAGCAAATGATTTAGAATTAATTCAATTAGGTGGTCCAGATGATCCTTCTATAGATGGTGTTGAAAAGTTTAACGGCACTTACTATGAATCTATTTTGAAAATGCTAGGTAGTAAAGTTTTGGTTAGCGCAGATACTGGTATGGTTTGGGCGGCTTCTGCTTTTTCTCATCCAAGTTTAGTTTTCTACTCTACTAAATTTTACCCAAATGCCTCTACCTGTATTAATTGGATTCCCAGAAACAAAAATCAAATCTCATTAGAATCTGATTACGTCTCAAGTATAAATGTTTCTGTATCAGAGTACTTGCGAAAAACAATGAATAAAACAACATATAGCAAAGAGCATCAAGATTTATTTGCGAAGAAGATGATTGGTGAACATGGATTCTTCTTAGATATTGGTTGCAGAACTCCTGTAGAAGAAAATAACACTCAATTATTGGAACGTGCTGGTTGGTCTGGTATGCTTTTTGATATTGATAAAAAATTTGTTGATCAATGCAACGAACAAAGATCAAACTGTAGTTTTTGCGTTGATGTAACATCAGATGAATTCATCAAGATTCTAAAAGACAATGGTTGCCCCAAAGTTGTCGATTATATTTCTATGGACGTTGATGGAGCTTCAATCCAGTGTTTAAAAAACTTTCTAGAAGCCGACTTCTCATTTAGATGCATGACATTTGAGCATACTTGGGGTCTAAGAAAACCAGAAACTGAGAATTGTATAGACGAATCTAGAAAACTCTTGCATTCATTTGGTTACGATATCTTGTTTAAAGATGTTGTTTTAGCTCATAGTGAACATATCGGTAAAAAGTTTGAAGACTGGTGGATTCACCCAGAACTTCTGAAAACAAAGATACAACAACATGATGGATTAACTCACACACAGATTATTAATTTATTAAACAGTTAAACTCATGACCTTTAGACATATAGAAACATTAGCTTATTTAAACTTCATTAACGAATCTTCTGTTGTTTATGATATTGGAGCGCATGTTGGAGAAACGGTAAACTTCTTTAATGAGAATAGAATCCCTAAAAAAATATACGCATTCGAACCGTGTATTAAAAATTTCGAAGATTTAAAAAACAATACGTCTAAATTTAACAATGTTGAATATTTTGATATAGCCCTTCTTGATAGATCTTATTCTTGCAAGACTAGATTTAGAGATTGCAGAACAGAAGAGCAGGATGCAGAACAAGATATCACTTACGTTAATATTAATGACTTTATAAGTCAAAATAATTTGGAGCCTCCTACTTTCATGAAGATTGACATTGAAGGCATGGAGTCTTTGGTTTTAAATTCTTTCACGAATATCTTTAAACTGGCAAGGCCAATTATGTATGTTGAGATTCATGCAAAACCTAGAGATTTAGATATTCAAGATTATAAAGATTGCCCTCATTGGGTCTGGCCACAAGACGGTGGATTTGATTTTAACAAATTAAAAAATTTAAATTACGAAATCTTTTCAGAAAAATATGGTCTTTTAAATTTAGATGTTGATTGGAACCCATCTGAAGGAGATCATACTGGATATATTTTAGCTCCTCAAAAAATTGTTAATTGGACCACTAGATAAATAAAAAAAATAATCATCACAGGAATTTTAGGTCACGACTTTTGGGCAGATTCAGTGAGTTCTGCTGTATTAAACTTTTTTAAAGATAAAAATGTAAACTTCAATCGCGCCTCTCAGCCATGCTGGCTCGTCACAAAAGATTAAATATATAGCAAAATCATAAAAAAATGATAAACGTATTTACAAATGGGTGTTTTGATGTAATACACGTTGCTCACATCAGACTTCTTGAATTTGCAAAGAAACAGGGAGATCATTTAATAGTCGGACTCAATAGTGACCGAAGCGTAAAGTCCCTAAAAGGAAACGGGCGACCGTTTTTTCATCAACAAGACAGGAAAGAGTTCTTAGAATCTATTCGTTTTGTTGATGAGGTCATTATTTTCGATGAAGAAACTCCATACGAGTTGATAAAAAAGCTTAGGCCAGATATAATTATCAAAGGTGGTGATTATAAAGACGAAGATGTAGTCGGATCTGACATCGCTAAAGTAGTAATTTTTCCATTTGAAAATGGCTATTCTACTTCAAATATATTAAAAGATAAATGAAAAAAATCATAATAACTGGAATCTTGGGGCAGGATGGCGCAAACATGGCAGAGTATCTTCTGTCTTTGTATGATGAATTCGGTCTTGAAGAACATGATTATGAGATTTATGGCATGATGCGTAGATCTGCAAATCCAAATCTTAAAAACATTGAAAAAATTAAAAATCATCCAAGATTCAATTTACAGTTTCTTGATCTTGGTGATAGCGCAAGTATTGATACAGCAGTAAAAGAGATTCAGCCAGATTATTTTATTAATTTTGCTGCAAATAGTTTTGTTGGTATCAGTTGGAAAATGCCGGAACAAGTTATGAATGTAAACGCTCTTGGTGTTTTGCGCTGCCTTGAAGCCATTCGCAAATTCAAACCAGATTGCCGATTTTACAGCGCAGGTTCAAGTGAAGAATGGGGCAATGTCGATTATAGCCCACAAGACATCGCTCATCCAATCAAGCCTCGTAGCCCTTATGGCGCGTCAAAAGCGGCAGCAAGACATCTTGTAAAGGTTTACAGAGAGTCCTACGGTCTCTATGCTGTTCACGGTATCCTCTTTAACCACGAAGGAACAAAGCGTGGAGAAGAATTTGTAACAAGAAAAATTTCAAAAGGTGTAGCTAGAATCAAAGACGCCCTTGACTCTATGATTTTTGAAAAAGAAGCTCCAGATCCTATTGAACTTGGAAACCTTGATGCCAAAAGAGACTGGTCAGATTCCAGAGACTTCGTAGAAGGTGTTTGGTTAATGCTCAATCAAGATATCCCAAAAGATTACATTCTAGCAAGTGGAGAAACACATAGCATCAGAGAATTTGTCGAAAAAGCTTTTGCTGTTGCTGGAATCAATGGATCTTGGCACGGACAAGGTCTCGATGAGGTATTTGTGACTGGTCAACAAACTTTAGTACGAATCAATCCAGATTTCTACAGACCGGCAGAAGTTGATCTTCTTTTGGGTGATTCAACCCCAATACGCGAAGAACTTGGATGGGAGCCGAAAATTTCATTTGACAAATTGGTAGAATCGATGGTACTATATGACATCGAGAACCATGCCTGATTACGAGATAGTAACACGACAACAAGCCAATAAATTTCTGGCGTACGTAAAAGGCGACTCTACCGTACAAACAAACCATCTGCTTTTCTCTGTAGAAAGTTCTCTTTCTGTTCAGAAAGACAAGCTATTACAAACTGAACTTTATTACGATAAAGAGTCTGGTTTGATGGATGAGCCAGTCGCCAAATCTTTTTTTGAAATAGAAAAGAATATTGCGATGTGCCAGATTTTAAAACTGGGACTGAATAGTCTTCCTGTGCAGAAAAGTAGGCCAAAGCTTTTTGTAAAAGCGTTTCCAGATGCATGTAGGCAATTAGTGAAACTCTTTGATCTCAAAGAAACAGAATCCGAATTACTCTACGCTAAAAAGCTTCTTTCAGAATATAAGAAACCAAAGCTTTGGAGCCAAATGGTAGCGGACAATCCAGAGTTAAAAATAAGAACATTGAGTTTCTTTTTTGACGGGGCAGGTAAAAAGTTTTTAGAAAAGCAGATTAAGAAATACGAATTATGAATAATGTAAAAGAAAAACTAGATAGCATTCTCAAGCAAAAAGATAAAAAAGACCACGTTTATAACTTTGTAAAAGAAGTTGATTACAGAGTTTCTAGTGGCAGCTTGAAGTTAGATATTGAAATGGAAGGTGGTCTTGGCCCCGGCTTGGCTAGGTTTTCCGGTGGCACGGAATCAGGAAAGACTTCTTGTGCGCTTACTTTCGCAAAGAATCATCAAGAAACAGTCGAAAACGGTTTTGTTGTATATTTTAAAGCCGAAGGGCGACTGAGCAAAAAGATGCTTGAAAGGCACGGCTTGAACCCAGAAAAGCTGTACGTTGTTGAAACCAATGTTTACGAAGTTGTTATCGACACAATGCGCGAACTTGTAAACAACAATCCAGAAGAAACCAAGTATTTTTTTATTATTGACAGTGTAGATGGATGCATAAGAAAAGAGGATCTCGACAAAGGCACTCAAGAAGCTGTAAAAGTAGCTGGTGGAGCATTGCTTACTTCTGAATTTTTGAAACGCATGACCCTAAAACTCGGAAAGCTCGGTCATGTGTGCATTTTGATTCATCAAAACAGAAGTAAGATTCAACTCAATCAATACGAAAAGAAAGACCCAAATAACATCACTCAAAGTTCTGGCGGCAATGCTGGTTTGCATTATTCAGATTGGATTTTTGAGTTTATGGACAAAAATACCGAAAGCTGTAGAATTAGAGGCCCAAAATCAGAATCTGCTGATGCAGATCCAAAGGGTGAAATCATTGGTCATTTTTGCAGAATCAATTTCAAGAAAAGTCCAAATGAAAAAACCAACAAGACTGTAAGCTATCCAGTAAGATATGGCACCAAAGGCGGTAACACTGTTTGGGTGGAATATGAAATTTTACAGGTTTTACAGCAATTTGGATTCTTGAATAAAAGTGGTGCTTGGTTTAAGTTTGATGAAGACGCTCTTGAGCAACTTGAAAAAGCTGGAATCAAAGGTGTCAAAAATCAGTTTCAAGGTGAACCCAAGGCTTTGGCATACTTGTCAGAAAGAAAGGACTTGGTGGATTATTATTATGAGCATTTTAAGACTACATTTTCATGAGGCTGTATAATGTAAGAGGTAGGTTAACAAATAAAAATGTTAGTCCATACATCATAAATTGGAACGCAGATTCACGATCAAAAATGCAAAAACAAGTCAAAGATTTTTTGCGTGAATTTTGGTCTGGCTGCGTGGTTTATGAAGAGTTCCCGGTTTACGGTACTCGACTCAAGGTTGATATCCTAAATGCCTCTAGAATGCAAGCTGTAGAAGTTCATGGGGACCAACACATCAAGTTCAACAAATTCTTTCATAGTAACTCAAGAGAAAATTATTTAAATTCTATTTCTAGAGACACGCAAAAATATGAGTGGCTAGAAGCTAACAGCTTCAAGGTGATTGAAATATATCAAAAAGATATAAAAAAATTATCAAAAGATTGGTTCGAACATAAGTTTGGCGTTTTACTTTAACTTGTGTAAAATATTTTGTGGAGAAATTTGTATTTCCAAAGGCAGTTTTAGAACAAGTGAACGAATGTTCAAACGGTGGTTTTGTCTTGTTCAATTTTGATATAGATAAAAACCCTCAAATTTTTTCTAACTTTGATGACTCAATGTGTGCCTTGGCTTTGCAAAACTATATCGATATTTGCAGCAAGACTTTTCAAAACATGAATTATCAAATAGCCATGAGCGAAGCCTCTTCGCCATCTCCTAGCGAAGATGGAGGCGACGACGAAGAGGACAACGAAGTTTCTTGACTTTTTCTCAAAAGTCGCTCATACTACATCTTCATGACTAGTTTGTACTCCCAAAAGCTTGAGAGACACGTTTTATCTGGAGCTATCAAAAATCCAGAGACATTTGCTGAGATCGACAGTTTGATTTCCGAAAAAGACTTCTATTTCAAGATTCATGAAGTTATTTTTAAACTTGTACGAGAAAAACTGATCAAAGGCGAAACCGTCGATCAAGTAATTTTATCTCAAAAAATTCAAAATCTTGGAGTATCATTCAATGACATTTCGGATATTCCTGCTTATGTAGAAAGCGTCTGCTTCATCAAGCCGTCTAAAAAGGCTGCTGTAGAAGCCGCAAGCGAGCTTAAAAAGCTTTCTGTCAAGAGAGAGTTATGTACCACCTTAGAGAAAGCCAAAGCAACTGTATCTAAATCTGGAAACAAAGATTTGGACAAGATTGTTGCCGAAGCAGATGCTTTATACAATTCTACTGCTCTTAAGTTTGATTTAAATGATGCCCCCAAAAACATCTTTGCGAATCTAAAAGAGCAAATCATAGATAGAGCAAATAATCCAGTTGACGACACTGGATTAAAAACTCCTTTTCCTGAATTTAATAGAATGTACGGAGGACTTAGATCTGGAAATCTTTATGCAATTGCATCAAGACCGGGACAAGGAAAGTCGAGTTTTTTGATGAGCCTTGGGATTAATGTATCTAGAATTAATAATTGCCATGTTTTATATCTTGATACCGAGATGAGCAATGCAGAGCAGCAATTTAGGCTCGCTGCATCGTTGTCTGGTGTTCCTCTTTGGTATCTTGAAACTGGAAAATGGAAAACGAATGATGAATACAGAGAAAAGGTAGAAGAAAGTTTTTCTAAATTCAATGATTCTAAATTTTATCATTTTGAAGCTGGCAACAAAGATGTTGATGAAATTATTTCTGTTATCAGAAGATGGCATCTCCAAAGAATCAAAAAAGACGAAAAGTGCATGATTATTTATGATTATGTAAAAATGACAGGAGAAAGAGTTGGTCAAAACTGGGCAGAACATCACGTTATTGGAGACAAAATTGATAAGTTGAAAAAGATCTCTGAAGAAATCAATGCCCCACTTTTCACGGCGATTCAGTTGAACCGTAGTGGTGAAAACCAAAACAGGAGAGGCTCTGATATTGTTGATGATAGCTCTGCTATTTCACTGTCAGACAGACTACAGTGGTTTGCTAGCTTTGTTGCTATTTTTAGGCGCAAAACGCTTGACGAGATTGCTTCAGATGGAGAGCAGTTTGGTACTCACAAATTAGTTCCCACAAAAACTAGATTTCAAGGACAAGATGCTGCTGGGCATCAAGATTTAGTTAGAAGACGAGTAGAAGAAATAGTAAGAGGTGAGCCTACTACAGTTGAAAGATGGTGTATTAACTTTTTGAATTTCAATATCGACAATTTTAATGTGGTCGAACAAGGATCACTTCGTGATATAGTAGAATTTGAAGACGGTAGAGTAAATATAAGTCAACCACTCAACGATATGGAGGAAACACTTGGAGACTAATGTCAAAGAAATTTTGACATCTATTGGTTATAGACTCAGAGATGTCGGTAGAGAATTCAGAACCAAGCCTCTTTACAGGGATTCTGATAGCGACAATGTTCTTAGTATCAAAAAAGATACTGGTTATTGGTATGATTTTAAAACAAATCAACACGGCTCTTTTGACAAGTTAATCAAGATAACCCTCAATCTCGATGATGCAAAAGCTGAAGAGTATCTAAAGAATAGAAATTGGCAATATGAGTCTTCTGGTATCGAGAAAGAGAAACTGGAAGAATTAAAGGTCTTCCCTTCAGAACTTTTAGACAAGCTTGAAAAAGATCATTCTTACTGGTTGACTAGAAATATCAACGAAGAGACTGTCAGCGTATTTGAAGGTGGCGTAGCGAAAGAAGGAAGAATGAAAGACCGATATGTGCTTCCTATTTTCAATTCTAAAAAGCAGATAGTAGGTTTTACTGGTAGGGATCTCACCGGAACAAAAAAAGCCAAATGGAAGCATCTGGGAGACAAATCTAAGTGGGTTTACCCTCTTTACTTTAATAAAAAAGAAGTCTTAAACGCAAAAAGCGTCATATTGGTAGAAAGTGTTGGCGACATGCTATCCCTTTGGCAATCTGGAGTCAAAAATTCTGCTGTTACTTTTGGTCTAGATATAAACAACTCTCTTTTAAATCTGTTCATAAGAATGGATTTGGATACTATTTATATATCTTTTAACAATGATGAAAACCAAGCTGGAAATCAAGCGGCTAAAAAACTTTATTTTAAACTTTTAAAATTCTTTGATAAAAATCAAATTAAAGTAGCTCTACCCACCAAAAATGATTTTGGCGAAATGAACAAGGAAGAAATACAAGAATGGCTGAAAGCAAAAAATATCTGTCTGCCTCAAGGATAAAAACTCTCAAAGGCTGTAGCTGGGAGTATTACTGCAAATATGTTTTGAAGTTGCCAGAAGAAGGCAACTCTGGAGCAGACAGAGGTACAACGTGCCATGCTGTGTTAGAATGCCTGACAAATAAAAGGCACTCTAGGCATTTCAATAAAATTGTAAAAGCTCAAACTATCACTGCTTCAAAAGCTGTGACAAGAATGGTCAATATTTATTTGAAAAAATTCAAATTGATAGACGACGAAAATGAAGATCATTTTGAAATGTGTGATCAAATGATCATTGTTGGACTCAATGAGGACTTCCTAGGAAAAGGCGGCTCTCATCCAATTGCAGAAACTGATTTCAAATTAGAGAAAGACGATTATAGCATACTAGGTTTTATTGACAAAACAGTGTTCTACAAAAAAGGAACAGAAGCAATAATTACAGACTATAAAACTAGCAAAAGAAAATTTGAAGGAGAAGATTTAAACAATAATGTTCAAGCCAAATCTTATGTTCTAGCGGCCAAACAAATGTGGCCTAAGTTAAAAAGCGTTAAAGTTAAATTTTTGTTTTTAAAATTCCCAGATGACCCAGAAATAGTAATGGAGTTTTCTGAGGACGAATTAAATAACTTTCAGGATATCCTTCCAAAGTATTATAAGCAAATAAACAACTTTGATTATGAACAAGCTATTTCTAATTTTGCTGTTGACCAAGGTTACCCAACAAAAAACGAAGGCTTTTGCAAAAATTTGAAGTGCGGTAGAGCAGAATACCCCGGCCATCTTAAAAAAGATGGCTCGATTATGTGGCATTGTTCATTCAAATTTCCTTTCGAATATTTTGTTGTCAAAGACCAAAAAGGTGGTATAGTAAGAACAGAACTTCACTCTGAGGCAGTAATGGACATTCCAGATGACCATTCTGTTTCTATTATGAAGTATCTCGGTTGCCCAAGATTCAAAAAAGATGAATTCTTGAAAGACGACGGTGACGACGAAAAAGAACTTGACGAATTCCTAGATTGAAATAATAATACAAAATATGCTTTGCCTCCCATTATTCAAGAGTCACTTTTCTTTTGGAAGAAGCATCTTGACATTAGAAAATAAAGAAGAGAATACAGATAATTTTCCAGATTCCATTTTTCCGCTGCTAAAGCAAGCAGAATTAAAGGAACTCTTTTTGGTGGAGGATCATTTCTCTGGATTTCTACAAGCTAATAAAAACTGCGCAGACTTGGGCGTCAAGCTTAATTATGGCCTAAGACTTACCGTTTGCGACGATTTTAAAGATAAAAATGAAGACAGCTTAAACTCAAACAGTAAGATTGTAGTTTTTGCTAAAAACCTTAAAGGCTACAAAAGACTTGTTAAGCTTTATACTCACGCAAGCACAGAGGGTTTCTATTATGAACCCAGAACAGACTGGAGGGTCTTGCAAAAAATTTGGAGTGACAAAGACTTGTTGATGGCATTTCCATTTTACGACTCTTACGTATTCAATAATCTTCTCACCAATAAAATTTGTCAGCCAGATTTGTTTACAGATCATTTTTATTTCCACGAAGATAATGACTTGCCATTTGACGATATCGTGTCAAACAAACTCAACTCTATGGACGTAAATTTGATTAACGCGAAATCTATTTATTATGCTAAAAAAAATGACTTTCCAGCATATTTAACATTTAGATGTATGAGCAAGCGGACGACACTGAGCAAACCAAACTTTGAACATATGAGCAGCGATGAATTCTGCTTTGAAAGCTGGAGGCAAGCAAATGGATGATCATCTTTTAAGATTCGCTAAAGATAAAAAGTTCACATTCATTGATTGTGAGACTTTTAACTTGTGCTTAAACGAATGCAACAATCTTCCTTGGCAGGTTGCCGTAATCGAGACTCTTGGCGCAGAAAAAATTGTAGATAAACATGATTTTTATCTTGATTGGGACACAGACTTGACGATTTCTGAAGAAGCTAAAAAAATCACAAGATTCAGTCAAACAAAGTTTGATCAGAGAAAAATCTCTGCTGAAATTTGCGCTAAAAAAATTCATTCAATTTTAACTAACTCTGATTATATTGTAGGACATAACCTTCTTGGTTTTGATGTTTACTTGCTCCGAATTGTTTTTTCTAAATTTGGCTTGGATTGGAAATTTATGATGCCAAAGATTTTAGATACACTTGCCTTAATGAAGGGTATTCGTTTGGAGTCTAAATACAGCAAGGATGTTGACCTATTGACTTTTCAATACAAACAGATTCATACAATCAAAAAGAATTTAAAGTGTTCTTTGGGAGTGTTAGGAAAAGAGTTTGATATAAAGCACAATTATGATAGTTTGCATGATGCGTTAGTAGATTTGGAGCTAAATTTGAAAGTGTGGAATAAAATCAAGTATTTAATTGAAATATGATAAAGCAATTTAGAAAAAGTTTTAGTGGAGTAAAACTCCCAATCAATGGAGTTAGGCTTCCTGCATTCGAAGTCGAGCAAAAATATCTTGATAAAATTAGCACAGAAGATAAAGTCTCTAACTTTGTTTTTCTACAAAGACTTTGCTTGAAAGGTTTAAAAGAAAAAGGGCTAGAAAAAAACGAAAAGTATCTTGAAAGACTAAGGCATGAGCTTAAAACTCTTCATGAGCTAAGTTTTACGGATTATATTCTTTTGGTCTGGGACGTAATTAATTTTTGCAAAGACAATGACATTCCTGTAGGTCTTGGTCGTGGAAGTGCCGCTGGCAGTCTGACGCTATATTGCATTGGAGTCACTGGTATCGATCCTGTAAAATACGACTTGTTTTTTGAGAGATTCGTCTCAAAAACTAGAGCTAAAAAACAGGTGATTGATGGAGTTACTTATCTTGATGGATCTTTGATGGTTGACGTTGACCTCGACATCTGTTATTACAACAGACCAAGAGTTCTTGAGTATATCAATACAAAGTTTAAAGGTAATACAAGTAAAATTCTTACTCTAAATACTTTGTCAGGAAAACTTCTGATGAAGGAGTGCGGAAAAATTGTTGATGAAAAAGAAGAATCAGAGATGAACCACGTAACATCTTTGATCCCAAAAGTATTTGGAAAAGTTAAAGATATTGAAGAAGCGTGTGAAGAAGTAGAAGAGTTTTCTGAATGGTGCCAAAACAACCCGCGCACTTTTAGGATAGCCAAAAAATTAAAAGGGTTAAATAAAAATCGAGGAGTACACGCATCAGGAATGCTTGTGTCTTATGATAAGCTCGTAAACCAATGCCCTACGGAATTAGATTCGTCTAAAGCAGTTGTATCATCTTATGATATGAATTGGGTTTCTCTCATCAACGTGAAACTCGATCTACTTGGACTCAGGAGCGTCTCTGTCGTCAATGAAGCTTGTAAGTTGATCGGGATTACTCCTGCTGATATTGATTTTAATTGTCCAGAAATTTACTCTAATCTTCAGGAGCTTTTGGCTCCACACGGTCTATTCCAGATTGAAGCCGATACAAACTACAAGGTTTGTAAAACTGTCAAGCCTCGTAACATTGAGCAGTTGAGCGCGGTTCTTGCTCTCGCTCGCCCCGGCGCACTTGATTACGTAGATAAGTACGCTTCCTATGTAAATACAGGAACTTATGACTCTATTCATCCATTTTTTGACGACATTTTGGAGTATACTGGAGGAGTATGCTTGTATCAAGAACAGATGATGAAGATGGCTCATAAAATTGGGTTTACTCTTGATGAAGCAGAAATTTTAAGGCGTATTGTTGGCAAAAAGAAGGTTGATCAGGTTGCAGAATGGAAAGAGAAAATCTCAGACAAAGTAAAAGACAATAAGTTGCCTACAGAAGTTGGAGATGTGTTGTGGAAAGTACTTGAAGACTCGGCTAACTACTCTTTCAATAAATCTCACTCTCTAGGATACGCCGCTCTTGCTGCATCTACAATTTATTTAAAATTCAAGCATCCAAAAGAATTTTTCTTGGCTTTGTTAAAAATGACTCGCCATGAACCAGATCCAATTGAAGAAATCAACAAGATCAACAGAGAGTTATCGTTTTTTAACATTGAATTACTGAAGCCTCATATGGTAAAGTCTGATTTGGACTTTAAAATTGAAGGAGATAACATTAGGTTTGGTCTTCTTTCAATAAAAGGCGTATCAGATAAGTCAATGGAAAAAATCAACGACTTTAAGTCTGAAAAAAGCAATAAGTTTGAAGTATTTGAAGCAGCAAAAGAATGCGGCATTAATATTGGTGTTCTCTCTAGCCTTATTCAAGCTGGCGCATTAGACGGGTATCCTGTTTCAAGAAGTTACTTGTGCTACGAAGCCCAATTGTGGAATATTCTTACCAACAGAGAAAAAGTATTAATGATGGAAGCTGGAGAGCAAGAAGATTACCATGTAGTAAGGACTCTCAAGAAAGTCAAAGAGTTGAAAAACGAAAAAGGGAAACCCTTGATTAAACCAAGTAGAATCGAAACTATCACCACCAAAGCAAGTGGTTACAAAGAAATTTTCAATCAGAATAGAAAGAGCGAAGATTTTGCAAATTGGTACTATGAAAATATGTTGCTTGGATACTGCTATGGAAAAACTCTTAAACATATTTTCTCAGAAAAGCACCCAGAACTTCTTACAATCAGAGAGCTTCAGCAACAACCCAACCGCAGCACGGTTTATACTGTAGTTAGAATAAAAGAAAGTAAAAGCAGAAAGTCCAAAAAGGGAAACAAGTATATTTGGATGGATGTCTACGACGAAACTGGCGACCAAGTAGTCATGATATTCAATGGTAAAAAAGGGCAATTGATGGATATGTGCATTGAACAAAACAATGGACTACCAAAAAAAGACTCTATTTGTATTATCAAGGGAGAAAAGCAAGAAGATACTATGTTCGCAGAGTTGGTAGCCATGCAAAGCAACAAAATTTACACAAAATTATCTCAGTTGCAAAATTCTGTTTGACAAAATTGATTAATAATATATAATAAAATATGATTAATTTTTATAAGCCGAACGCGAAAAAGACGGGTCACGCTTGCTCATTCCAGTATGCCAAAGATGGAAATTTCTATTTCAGCTTTGCAAAGCAAACAGGGTGGAACGACTCTAATAAAACTGGTTCTTTTAAGTCAAGTGACAAGTCTAACTCTATCAATGGCAAATTGAGTCCAACAGAAGTTTGCTCGATAATTGATTCGATTGATTCCAACAGAGAGTTTTCCGCTTTTCATAAATCCGCAAAGCAAACTCTGTCTATCAAATTCGGTCCATACGTCAGAAATGATGAGCAAGTAGGATATACGTTCGCGGTAAATAAAAAGGACCAATCAGGTGAAGGTAAAGGTTTTTTGATCGGACTAAATTTTGGAGAAGCAGTTCAAACAAGAGAATATTTAAAAACAGCACTGCAAACTGTTTTCAATGGACAAATTGAAAAGTCTCAAAACCTTAACTTGAACAATAGAAAACAAGAAACAAAAACGGAGAGTCAAGAAGTCCAAGAAGATCAGGGTCCACAAGAAGATCAATTGGATTTTTGATATGTCCAAATTAAAAGTTCTTTATCATAGCGATAACTCTTTAGCTAAGACGGGCTTTGGTCGAGTATCCAAAGCTCTTCTTAGTTATTTGTACAAGACTGACAAATATGAGATTCATCAGTATTGCTGCGGAACGCATGAAGCGCATCCAGATTTGGTGAGAACTCCTTGGAAAAGCCGTGGCTGTTTACCTGCTGATCAAAATCAAATAAATGAACTGAACAAAGATCCTCAAGTCGCTCGCCAAGCCAGTTATGGAGCGCACCTCCTTGATAAAGCTATAGAAGAAATAAAACCAGACGTATATATTGCGACACAAGATATTTGGGGTGTTGATTATGCTATTGATCGTCCTTGGTTTAAAAAAATTAATAGCGTAATTTGGACTACGTTAGACTCTCTTCCAATTCTTCCTTCTGCTGTTGAAGCCGCTAAAAAAGCTGACAATTTTTGGGTGTGGAGTAATTTTGCAGAAAAAGAACTGCATAAAATGGGTCGTACAAATGTTAAAACAATGCATGGATGTATTGACTCAAGCCCATTCTTTAAATATGAACAACAAAGAAAACTTGAGTTAAGAAAAAAATTTAATATAGACCCAAATGATTTTGTTATTGGATTTGTATTCAGGAATCAATTAAGAAAATCTGTTCCAAATCTTTTGGAAGGTTTTTCTAAATTTAAAAAAAGAACAACTTCAAAAACAAAACTTTTACTTCATACACATTTTTCCGAAGGTTGGGATATCCCACGCCTTATGGAACAATATGGAGTAGATCAATCTGACGTTCTTACTACTTATATTTGTAAGAATTGTAAGAACTATTTCGTTCACACATTTGTTGGGCAAGAGAAACAATGCCCGATGTGCAAGTCTGAAAAAGCTTTATCCACAACAAGTACAGGGCTTGGCGTTACTGAAGATCAACTCGCAGATATTTATAATTTAATGGACGTTTACTGCCACCCATTCACTAGTGGGGGTCAAGAAATTCCTATTCAAGAAGCAAAACTTTGTGAGCTTATTACTCTTGTCACAAATTATTCGTGCGGAGAAGAAATGTGCGAAGATAAAGACGGTAGCCTTGAGTTGGATTGGTCTAAATATACCGAACATGGAACGCAGTTTATCAAAGCTTCAACACGCCCAGAGTCTATCTGCAAACAGCTAACAAAAATTTTTAAGTTAGACGAAAAGAAAAAAACACAAAGAGGAGCGAAAGCGAGGCAATGGGCGTTGGACAACTTTTCTGCACAAAATGTTGGAGCAAAATTTGAGCAGTTTTTAGATAATTGCCAAAAAATCAATTATGATTTTTCTATTAAAAAAGAAAATAATCAAAACCCAGATGCAGAAGTAAAAGATATTGCTGACAATGGAGAGTGGCTGATTCATTTATACAATGATATTTTAGCAATGAAAGTCGATCAAAATGATGATGGACATAAACATTGGATGATGCAGCTAGAAAGAGGAATGGATAGGGCCACAATTGTGGATTACTTCAGAAAGGTTGCTCAAAATGATATCAATAAAAACAAGCAGATAGATTTTGCGGAACTTTTAGACAAAGATGATGAAGGGAAAAGGATTTTATATGTGATGCCAGAAAGCATTGGGGACGTTTATATGTCCACTGCTCTTTTTAAAAATATCAAAAATCTTTATCCAGATTATAATTTGTACGTTGCTACAAAACCAGAGTATCACCAAATACTAGAGGGAAACCCTTATATTCATAAAACCATTCCTTTTGTAGAACAAATGAACAATATTTTATGGCTAGAAGGTCAAGGCGAACACAATGGATATTTTGAAGTAGCTTATTTGCCACACGTAGGCACTCAAAAGATCTTCGACTATCAGCATAACGGTAAAGATAAAATCGAATTTGACTTATGCACTTATTAGAAAGATATGCTCTTGGCTGCGGGGTAAAAATAGACAAGCCATTTATTTATGACAAATACTTTCCATTGCCTATTGAAAAGTATATCACTCTTCAACCATTTTCAAAGTATCCTTCAAAATGTTACGACTACTGGAATGAAGTAGTTAGTATTTTAAATCCTATTGTAAAAAAACTTGGGATAACTATTGTTCAAATAGGTGGCCCTAATGAATCTAATATAGAAGGATGCATCAACATTCAAGGTCAGACTAGTATTCCCCAATGTGCTTATATAGTCAAAAATTCTCTTTTGCATTTTGGCGTAGATAGTTTTGCTGCCCATATTGCTTCTGGATTTAATAAAAAAATTGTTTGCATGTATTCTTCAAATTATATTGAGAATGCAAGTCCATACTGGAGCAACAAAGAAGATTTAATCTTACTTTCTCCAGATTTTTCTGTTAAAAAACCAAGCTTTGCGACCATCGAAACCCCTAAATCGATAAATACTATCAAGCCAGAAACAATAGTTCAAGCTGTACTTGATTTATTGGGAGTAAACCAAACAGTAAACCGAGAGACGCTATATATTGGCGAAACATACGGCAAGAAGACTTTCGAATGGATTCCAAATTGTTTGGTTGACACAAATTCTCTGAAAGTCGATAGTTTAATTTGCAGATACGATTTGCTACAAGACATTGAATGCGTAAAAAAACAAACAGAGATCTCAAAGCTTTGTATAGTTACAGATCAGCCGTTTGAATTACAAGTTAAAAAAGAACAAATAAAAGAAGTCGTATTTTTTATTGACAAGGAAAAGTACAAGCCGGGATTCAATAATTGGTGTAGACAAATTGACAATCTTGGAATTAAATTGATTGTGGTATCTAAACATCCAGAACACGAAATCAATGACATCAAAATGGATTTTATGGATGTTGCGCCAATTTTTTATAAAAAACAAATTGATACAACCGCATTACCAATTGGGTCAAAAGTAAAATACAAGAGTCGTAGATTGATCATATCAAAAAGTAAAATGTATCCTTCAGAACAAGCTGTAAAGACTAACACTTCAGTAGTTTCCGATAAAGATTTTGTTGTAGGAGAGGTAGACGCAGACTTTTTGAAAGAAGCGGAGTATTTTTATGTTGAAAAAATGTAAAAGATGTCATGAGAATATGAGATCTTGTTACAGTACTTGTCCACGATGCGGATTTTGCTCGCTTGAAAAGTGTGATTCAAAATCTTACGAGGATCATGACGATTTTCCTATTGAGGAAAAAGTCTTTCTGTCAAAAAAAACCCCTTGACTTTTCTAAAAATACATTTATAGTAGAGATACTATGAACGTATTTGGTAAAATCAATCAAGTCTCTGAAGTCGTTAAACATTCTGACCGTTTCAAGTCTGCAAAATTCTTGCTTGAAACGCAAGAACAGTACCCTCAAACGATTCAGTTCCAACTAATTAACGATAAAACGTCTTTAGCCTCAAATCTCAAAGTAGGTCAATTCGCTAAGATCCACTTTAACATTAAAGGAACTGAATGGAATGGAAAACATTACGTTAACTTGAATGCTTGGAAAATTGAAGGTCAAAACAACCCTTCTCAAAAAATCAAGGAATTTCAAGAAGAGCAAGTGGAACGATCTAACGAAATTGAGGTCGAAGAAATTTCTCTAAATGAAGATGACTTGGAGTTTTGACGGTGTAAAATAAATTGTGGTTTGCGAAGTAATAAGACCAGAGATAGGTGACAAAAGCGATAAAATAGAATGTCAAATTTGCGAACTAAGCTACACATTAGGTGAGTATGGTATTCTAAGCAAGCATCAAAAGTTGGGTTATTTTTATAACGAAGAACTTGGTTTTTTTTGTCACCAATGTCTGTTTGAAATAGCTAGAAATTTGGCTTCGAAATCAGAAGAAAATAAATACAATGTTTTAGTAAAAGAAAATGACAAAGAATACTTTTTGACATTTCATAAAAAAAATGCCTAGAAGAAGTAAAAATGAATATAATGACTTTCCGGTTGTAATAAGTTCTCCGCACTGGATAGAAAAAAAGTTAGGCAGAACCGGAGCTATTGGTTTATGTTATAGTGATGGTAATATCGAGATAGACCCTAGACTCAATAGTAAAGAGTATTTAGATACCTTGATTCACGAAATGCTTCATCATCATTTTCCAGAGTTAGAAGAAGAAGACGTAGCGATCATTGCCACAAAAATGATGCGGGAACTCTGGAAAGCTGGATATAGAAAAATTAAAAAGTAATTTCTTAAAAAAGATTATTAAATAATGCCAAAATTAATAGTAAATCTGCCAGCAATACAATGTTACGTTAAAGGAGAGTACCTTCACAATTTAGAGAAAGATTTCGACAATTACTATGACTGTTTTTGGGTTACAGCAAAAGCGGTTCATGGCCGCGCTTTTTTGATAGAGTCAATGGTTCTTGATTACGGGGCTTTATACGACAAACTACCTCTTTCTGCGTACACTTGGAAAAAAGATGTAAAAGACCCACTCCCTCTGGATTATTTGCAAATGTGGGACTGTTTGTCTTATGATATTGAAATTATATACAAAAGATTTCTTCGTGACAGAGACTGCAAAGTAATGTTGCCAAATAAAAAGTTCATGAAAGGACAATACATGTTCACTATTGACCCTTATGGTCAATTCACAGAAGCTGAGACCCCGAATGAACATAAGTCTTACAACTTCATAAAGCTTGATAACGGTCAATTTTGCGCCTATCCTAATAATAGAATCCAATTCTTAGATAAATCTTATATTCCAGCGGAACCAGAAAGACCGAAATTTAAAACTTGTCAACAATATTACTACGCAGAAAGTGATGTAACCAATTTCAGTCAGACAGACGAATACTTTTATCAATCAAATGAAGAAGCTGGAGCCTAGAAAAAGATTGTCTTGGCCTAAAACTGCTATAAAACTGGCTTTTACTATCGCAGAGTCAAGAAGCGAAGACCCACATCTTCAAGTTGGAGCAGTGGCTTTTAAAAAAGATAAAAGTATTCTCGTCGGCTACAACGGTGCGCCATCAGGCATTGATATAGATTGGTCAGACCGTGATCATCGTAGAGCAAGAGTGGTTCATGCAGAAGTCAATGTTTTGAATTATTGCAAGCCGGGAGAAGTTGATTTTGTAGCTTGTACTCATATTCCTTGTCAAGAATGCTTGAAAGTGATTGCTTCAAAACAAGTTAAAACTGTCTTTTACTCAAAAGAAGCAGAAAACTATCCAACTGAAATTTCTGCTAAACTAGCTCAAGAATTTAAAATAACTTTATTGAAAATCGAGGAATGAATTTAATTAAAACATTATCCAGAAAGCCACAATACATAAAAAAAAATTGGGGATACGAACTAGTTTTTGCAAATGATGAACGCAATAACTATTGCGGAAAGATTCTTCATTTTAATAAAGGAGAAAAGTTTTCAATGCACTTTCATGATATAAAAGTGGAAACATTTTATATTTTAAATGGAAAACTCAGATTGAGTTTGCTAGACTTAAATTCAAAAGACGGCGAGGTTTTTACTGATACAATCGAAAAAGGGTCTTGTTTGGACTTACCCAGATTGCAGCCACATCAAATCGAAGCTCTTGAGGACTCTGACATAATTGAAGCAAGCACATTTCACAGAGACGAAGATAGCTACAGGATTTGGCGATGATATACGTTTTATTTGGACAACCTGAATCTGGAAAAACTACTCTTGCGAATAATTTAAGGCTGGAGTTGAGAAAAATATATGGTCCAAATATGAACATCTTTAATATTGATGGCGATGAATTGCGATCCATGATTCCAAATAATAATTATACCATCGCTGGCAGATACGATAACGTAAGAAGAGCAAATGCGATTGCCACATATTTAAATCATATGGGATGCGAAGTAATAGTATCTTTAATCAATCCATATGAAGAATTAAGAAAAGAACTGAAAAATTTAAATCCAAAGGACACAAAATTCATTTATTTGCTTTCTGATAGAAAAAATAAAGAAAAATTCAATGTGGAAAATTTCGAGGTGCCAAAGAAAACAGACTTGACTTTGAATACAAGTCAGCTTAATGTACAACAGTGCTTGAAAACTATTCTCGACCTGTGAAACAACAAGTTAAATACGACATTAAAGTTTATTGCGATCAAATTTCCACAATAGCAATGTGTATTGGTGCAGCTTTTATGCAAGGCAACTCTTCTCAAGAGCAAACAAAGCTGGAGTTAGAAAATATTTGCAATAAAGTTCAAAATGTAATCAGAATGATAAATCAAAATAAGACAGAACAAGGAGATGTTCAATAATCAGAAAAACTGATGAAGACGCAATGAATCTTTGGAAAAATTTATCTTTAAAAATTCACGAAGACTACTTTAGCGTAGTAGAAATTCCGAGAGGATCAAATGCTAAGTATGAATACAATCATCTTGTTGGAGTTTTCGAGCTTGACCGATGCTTGGTGACAGCAATGAATTATCCAACCAATTATGGTTTTATGCCTCAAACCATTGCTCCAGATGGCGACCCGCTCGACTGTATGATTTTTACAGATGTCCCACTCAACAGCGGCACAGTAGTTCGCGGTATTCCCCTTGCAGTTCTTAAAATGTTAGACAAAGGACAAAGGGATGACAAAATTCTTTTTGTGCCAAAATTTAACACAAGATACTCTAATCATAAAGAAATTAAAAAAGAGTATTTGGATGTATACGAAGATTTTTTTAGAAATTATAAAAATTTAACTTCTGGCTCTATAGAAATCATAGGTTGGGGAGACAAAAAAGAAGCGGAAGAAATAATTGCTGCTGCTAGCGAAAGTTTTAAGCGTGAAGGATAAAATATGGGAATGTTCGACAATGTGACTTGTACGTATCCGCTTCCAATGCCGGAAGACTTGGGTGAACTTACTCAAGAGCAAATACAAAACGCCAGTTATCAAACTAAAAATCTTGCAAACTGTCTTGATAGGTTCAGGATTGATAAAGATGGATTCTTGTGGCGCGAAAAAGTCGATGGATATCACGAAGAGGGCGACCCAAAAGCCAAATCTATAATGGGTAGACTTGGGAGATTTGTAGAAACCAGCAGAAATTGGCGAAAAGAAATCATAACTTGTACTGTTGATTTTTACGAGTTTTTTACACAACAGGAGTCTAATGATTATTGGATTGAGTATCAAGCCTGTTTTGTGGATGGTAAATTAAACCAAATTTCTCTTATTAAATTTGAAAAAGAAGATAATGCAGAAAGAAAAGCCAGAGCAGAAAAATGGGAAAAACAACTCAAAGATCGAAATGAGTTTTTAAACAAGTGGTGTATCAAATATTGGTATGCTCCTTGGAGATACATTGTAAGAATGGCGTTTAAAACTTACCGTAAAATTAAGCGTCATATCCCTTCTGACTGGCAAGTGGAGAATTTTTTACTACCTTGGTAATATGAGACCTTCACGCAAAGATAAAAAAAACAGTTTTTTTAAAAAAGTACTGAACGAACTTTTTAAGAGAGTTGGGTTTGATGGATACGACCAAAAACTTGTTGACAAATATCCAAACAACTGGTATGTTCAGAGAGAGTGGACGGAAGAACAAGAAGAGTCCTACAAACAGTGGTTTGCAGAGCAACATCAAAAGGCTTTTAAATCAACAAAAGAGTATGCGCGATCAGAAGCGGGTTGGTTTCTGTTTTCGTATGGATGGAAACTTAAATAAGTAAAATAAGGAAAATGGATAAATGAATATGTTTAAATCACAAAGAAAACAAAAAGCCCAAGACCTAGCTGATCGATTGTGTAAAATGGCGAGGATTTCTGACGTACAAGCTATGAATCCTTTGGTGTCTGATAAAGAAAAGGCGGCCTACATAGCTAAATCAGAGACCTTGATTCTTTGCTCCCAACTTATCAAAAAAGAAATTGTATGAAGCACGTATTACGGATTTACGTGTGAACCCGACTGATCAACTGGGTACGGCATTTCGGGGGATAGCCCCACCTTTTATGAAAACATTCCTGATTTCAGATACTCATTTTTGTCACAACAACTGTTACAAATTTACCACAGAATCTGGTGAGTTGATGCGTCCTTGGGCTTCAAATTCAGAGGAAGGTGACCAAATAATGACCGATAACTGGAATCGTGTTGTTGGAAAAGACGATAAAGTTTATCACCTTGGCGATGTCGCAATTGGCAGAAAAGGACTTGATATTCTTGATAGATTAAACGGTCGTAAAATTCTAATCAAAGGAAACCATGACATCTTCAAAGCCAAAGACTATTTAAAACACTTTAAAGATATTCGCGGAAGTCATAAGCTATTTAAGTTTATCTTAACACACATTCCGGTCCATCCAGAATCTATTGCGGATTGGTGCAAAGCCAACATTCACGGTCACATTCACGCACGAAAAGTTTTGCTTGATGGCAAACCAGACTTGCGCTATTTTAATGTGAGCGTTGAACAAATCAATCAAACGCCAATTGATTTTGAAGAAATATTAGAAAAATACAAAGATGAAGCCAACAAGTAATCCTCTTACAATTGTCAAACAAAGAACCCTTCTTCCATCGTTGAAGAAAATATACTCAAATAATATCAAAACATGGTTTGACAAAAAACCTAAACGCGCCAATAATAGTGACACGTTGGTTGGAATGATTTTGCAAAGCTATGACGATCAGATTTGATACTACATTAAATCAGTTTGAGTCTTACTGCTGGATTGCCGGTGGTGCTGTTTTGAGTCATTTGATGCAGACCCCGGTAAAGGATCTGGACATCTTTTTTTCTACAGAATCAAACAGACAAAATGCCGTTGATCGTTTGATCAGAAAAGGTGGCATTCATGTCAAGAAATTAAGACTTGGCGACTCAATTGAATTTGAAGATAAAGTTTATGACTTGCTTCACATGGGGGCAACGCCACAAGAAACTATTGAGTGTTTCGATTATACTGTTTGCAGTATTGCGGTAGACTTGCTTGGTAAAACATACAAGCACCCAGACTTTGACGAACATCTTGAAAACAGAAAACTCGTTTATACTGGCGGATATGATAGATGGTTTTCCGACATTTCAAAAACTGTCAACCTCAACGTACTGAAAGCAACAAGAATGGCGAGATACTTGAAAAAAGGATTTGACATTGACGACGAAAACATAAAAAACATTTTTAAAATATGACACTACTAATTAACTTCTTGACGGTATATTGTTGGGCAATGGCAGTTTATTATACGATTCTAAAGGCGATCGTTGTTTTCATTGATTGGAAATATGATAAGGCTGAAGCTGACATAGCGGAGCCATTGGCGACTACTGGTCCGATGGCGATTTGTTTTTTGATTGCAAAATATTGTATGTAATGAGCAATCCTTTTTTAAATTCAGAACGACCACTTCACTCTTTGACAAAAAAAGAGTTTAATCAACTCAAAAAGAGTGGTATGCTTTGGGAGTTGTATCCAGAAGCACCTGAATATTGGAGTCCAACAAAGGGCAAACGAGAAATCAAATTTAGAGTTTGGGATGGATTTAACAAAAAATATATAAACCCAGAAGGATATTATTTTTCTACAGATATTAAAGAGTTCGTAGCATTTGATAGGTATTTCAATACAGATGAAGAAGAATTTAGTATCCAACTATACACTGGTTTAAAAGACAAGAATGACGTTGAAATCTATGAAGGCGATTTTGTCAAAGCTAGAATGATTCTAGCAAATCACGACTATTATGATTCTAATGGCGTGGTTGTATTTGGAGATGCCATGTTTAAACTGAACGGATACGGGCTTTATGAGTACACCGATATCGAAGTAATTGGTAATATATTTGAAAAAAATGTTTAGGATGAAGATTCATGTCTTTGAGTGTAATTTCTTATGATAAGAAAGAGCAAAATATGAAACAATATTGCAATGAAAACTATATCAAACACTCAGATTTAATAATGACAAAAAGAGAGTTTTTGTCTAAATTTGGTATGGGTTTTGGTGCTTTAGGGCTAACCGATCTTCTTTCCTTGGATTTAAACGCTGCTTCAACGCAGTCTAATATCCATTATCCCGGTAAAAAAGCCAAAAGAGTAATTCAAATATTGTTTAGTGGAGGTCAGTCTCACATTGACACTTGGGACGACAAGCCAGAGTTGAGAAAAATTGACGGTCAACCAGTTCCCGGTATGAATGGTTTGGCTAATGGTTCTCCATTCGAATTTAAAAATTATGGAAAATCTGGATTAAAAGTTAGCTCCGCTTTTGATAAAACGGCTAAATTTATCGATGATGCACTCATAATCAATTCCTTAACTACAGACGTTCCTGCTCATGAAGTTGCTACAATCATGATGAACACTGGAAATCTTCGTTTGGTTCGCCCAAGCGTTGGTAGCTGGGTTGTTTATGGTCTTGGTAGCATGAACGAAAATTTACCAGCCTTTGTTAGCCTTCGCACTGGAGGCTTGCCTCTTGGCGGTACACAGAACTTTGGTAGTGCTTTTTTACCGGGAATGTATCAAGCCACGCCAATCAATACCTCTCTCAGAAGTGTTGATCAAATGATCGCAAATATTAAAAATAAAAATATATCTTCTGTTGAGCAAAGAAAACAACTTGACGCATTTATATTGATGAATGAAGTTCATAAGCAAAAGTTGATGAAAGATAAAGAGCTTGAAAGCAGAATGAATAGTTTTGAGCTTGCATTCAAGATGCAAACAGAAGCTACTGACGCTTTTGACATCAACAAAGAAGATAAAAAAACTAGAGATTTGTATGGGAATACTTCTCAAGGCAAGCAAATGCTAATTGCTCGCAGACTTGCTGAAAGAGGAGTTCGTTTCGTTCAAGTTTGGACTGGAGGTTGGGATAATCATAATGAAATTAAAAGATCTCTTGGTAATGCAGCTTCACAAGTTGATCAACCAATTGCGGCACTCATCCAAGACCTCAAGCAGAAAGGAATGCTTGAAGACACTCTTATTGTAATGACTGGAGAATTTGGTCGTACTCCAACAAGAGATGGGAACGGAGGTAGATATGGATACGGTCGCTCACATTGGAATAGAGCCATGAGTTGCGTTATGGTTGGAGGTGGAGTCAAAGGTGGTACAGTTTATGGTAAAACTGATGAATTTGGCAAAGACGTAATTGAAAATAAAATGAATATTCACGATCTTCATTCAACAATTCTTTACGCCCTCGGCATGGATCACCGTAAGTTAGAATACGTTTATAATAATAGACCATTTAGACTAACAGACGTATCAGACTCTGAACCATTAAAGGAATTATTCATATGAAAAAGATAATATGGTTTTTTATTTGTTTTTTTATATTTTTCATTTACGATTGCAACGCGCAAAATAGCCAAGATATAAAATTTTTTGAAACAAAGATCAGGCCCGTTTTAGTAGAAAAGTGCTATAAATGCCATAGTACTAAAAGCAAAAAAATAAAAGGTGGTTTAAAATTAGATACCAAGGACGGCACCTTAAAAGGTGGCAATACTGGTCCAGCCATTGTTCCAAAAGATTTGAATAAAAGCTTGCTTGTCAAATCAATTCGCTACACTGATGAAGATTTAAGTATGCCTCCAAAAGAAAAGCTTCCTGATAATATTATCAAAGACTTTGAGACTTGGGTTAAAATGGGAGCTTATGATCCAAGAACGTCCACTTCTACAATTACAGCTTCTGAAGTTGCTGCTAAAAAACATTGGGCTTACGAACCGTTAGTAAAACCTTCGGTGCCAAATACGAAAAGCAAATGGATAAATAATGAAATAGACTCTTTTATCTTTTTAACAGCTAAATCTAAAAACATCCTACCTTCCATTGAAGCTGATAGAAAAACTCTGCTTCGTCGCGTGTATTATACATTGACGGGTTTGCCGCCAACCATAGAGGAAGTAAATGAATTTGTTAACGATAAATCTTCAAACGCTTATGAGAAAGTTGTCAACCGTTTACTTTCGACTCGCGCATTTGGAGAAAAATGGGCTAGATATTGGTTTGATACCTCACGTTATAGCGATACTACTGGTTCCGTAAATAGAAATAGGGAAAATAGATACACGTACTCTTGGACTTACAGAAATTACGTGATTGACGCTTTTCAAAACGACAAACCATTTAATCAGTTCATCGTTGAACAAATTGCCGCCGACAAGATTTCCAATCTTCCCAAACAAAATCTAGCGGCTCTTGGGTTTCTTACTCTTGGAAAGAACTCTGGTAACGCTAACGACATTATTGATGATCGCATTGATGTTATCACCAAAGGGTTTATGGCTACTACTGTTGTTTGTGCAAGATGCCATGATCATAAGTTTGATCCCGTTTCAACCAAAGATTATTACGCTCTTCATGGAATTCTAAACAGTAGTTATGAGCCTACCGATAAAGATAAGCCTCTTCTGTTAACTATAACAGAAACTCCAGAGTATAAAAATTATTTCGCCAAAAAACTCGCTTTAGAGCAAAATGTAGAAAACTTTAAAATAAAAAAATATTCTGAAGCGTTTCAAGACTTTCAAACGAATACATATAAGTGGATGTATAGCTCGTACGCTCTTCAAGACGTAGTAAACTCTAACAAACAAGCTTATATCAGAACAAATTCTCTTAATCCCCGCATGATGCAAAGATGGGATCGAGCTAGAAAATTTACTGTCAATAAAAAGGTAAATAATAAAAATACCAAAGTAAGTCACCCAGTTTTTCTGCCATACTCTAAAATGTATAATGTCAAGAAAGATTTTAGCGCAGTATATAAGAAGATGTTAGAAGCAAATAAAGACAATATCAACCCTTATCTTTATTCAAAAATCAAAACAAGCAGAGTACGGTCAATGTACGATTTGGCGGTTATTTATCAACAAGTAATTATTGAAGCTCAAAAGAGAAATTTTAAATTTCAAGGTAAAAAAGACAAAGCTCCAGAAGGGTTAATTGATTTTTGTAATGCTATTTACTCAAATAATGGTCCGATGGATATGAACAAGGATAACTTCCAAAGATATTATAGCGACAATGGTAAAACAATGCGTTATGACAGGGAGGTAAGAAGAGAAATCGCCAAGCTTGTAACACACGAACTGACAGATCCTGCTACTCCTCCAAGAGCGATGGCTATATACGATAAACAAAGACCTTCAAACAGCAGTGTGATGATAAATGGCGACCCAAGAAAAAGAGGGGCAGTTGTTCAAAGGCGATTTATAGAATTTTTTAATAATGTAAATTCAAACATATTTACCAACGGAAGCGGAAGACTTGAATTGGCTATGGCTATAGCAAATCCAAAAAACCCACTTACACCAAGAGTCGCAGTAAGCAGGATCTGGCAAAGAATCATGGGGAATAGCTTTGTTGCGACCCCAGACGACTTTGGAATGAACACTCCTCGCCCTGTTCATAGTAATTTAATAAACTGGATGGCGGCTGAATTTATTGAAAAAGGATGGTCACAAAAACATATTATTAAAAAATTAGTAATGTCCGCTACTTACAGGCAGTCTAGTTTAATAAGTCCCAAATACTATAATATCGACCCAGATAACGAGTATTACCATAGAGCCAATTTACAACGCTTAGATTTCGAAGGATTAAGAGATACAATTCTTTCGGTGTCTGGAATATTAGAAGAAGGAAAATTCAAGCAGCACATTGATCTTTTCGCAAAAGGCAATAATAGAAGAACTATTTATGGAACTATAGATAGAAGTAGATTTCCAGAGCTTTTGCTTACATTTGATTTTGCAACCCCAGAAATGACAACTGGCAAGCGATTTGAAACAACAGTTCCTAAACAAGCCTTGTATTTGATGAATTCTGATGATATGAAAAACTACTGCGAAGCAGTGTTCAATGACTACAGAGTAGCCAGATCAATTGACTTTGAAACCCGTATTACAACATTGTTTAACATATTTTACCAAAGAAATCCTAACAGCCAAGACATGATGATTGCCAAAAGGTTTTTTGAAGCAGAAGAAATTGATCCAACAAATATGTCTGAAAAAGAAGAAAAAGAATTCAACAAATGGAAACAATATATCCAACTTCTGTTTATGAGTAATGAATTGATTTATGTAAATTAAATCTTGATCTTTTTCAAATTCCGTCTACCATATAAGTATGGTTGGATGGCTGAGTGGTCTAAAGCAACAGTTTGCTAAACTGTCGTACTTGAAAGAGTACCGGGGGTTCGAATCCCCCTCCAACCGCCAAGCATCGTTAGTTTAATGGTAAAATAGAAGTCTTCCAAACTTCGGTTGTGAGTTCGATTCTCGCACGATGCTCCAATTTACAGAAAGTAACTCATAAAGAACGTAATAAAGATTTTTCACCGCGCATCGCCTAGCTTGGTATGGCACCTGCTTTGGGAGCAGGAATAACGGGAGTTCGAATCTCTCTGCGCGGACCATTTTTAGTGTAAATAAAGTTTTATGGGGGCGTACTGGTTTCGACAGTATTGCCGACGAATGAAGAAGCACGTATGAGTTGGTCGAATGGTCTCATTAAAAATCGACTAAAAAAACTAAATGGCGAAGATAACATTGCCGGTCTTCTTGACGAAGCTGCTGCCATCATGAACAATGCTGATGCTGTTCTGGCTGGCTTCGAAGCAGAAGTGGTCGCATGACCTGACAGATGATTCATTACCTCGCTGAATCATCTGTTACTAAAACAGAGGTTGCTGGTGCAAGGTGTTGATCTGTCCTTGCAACGTAGAGCGCATGACCTGAAATCGTGTCAACTGATCAAAATCGGGAAGAGGCAATGCTATTGAGCTTCCCTCGATTCGATAAATATAGCTAAACGTGTAGAAGAGCATACTAGGTAGTATTGGACGCGGGTTCGACTCCCGCCGCCTCCACCATTTATGATCGAAACAATACTTCAAGATGGGAATTGCAATTGCCATTATCGGAGCATCTGTTATAGCAATTCGTAAGAGCAAAATCAAAGGGTCTTCCCTTTTCAACTTCTCGCAGTCAGGAGAAGGCATACAAGAAGAATACGAAAAAAGCAAGGCGTCAACTGGACAAAAGAAAATGTCGAGAAAGCATGGAGTAAGATTCTGGTTTCTCATTGCCCTCTTGGGTATCACAACAGTGCTGGGGTATCTCTCCCAGCACTTTTTTGCTTTCATTGTGGTATCTGGGAAGAGTATGGAACCAACATTGAAGTCATGGGAAACCATATGGATTCGCAAGGATTGCCCCAACTACTATGTTGGTGATATTGTTGTTGCTGATATAGTGGAGGATGGCGATATGGTTCGTGTCATCAAGAGAGTCATTGCCCGATACCCTGCCACAATTTCAATTTCAAATTCAGTAATTCTAGTAGATGGTAAAGAAGTCATAGATATCTTATACTATCCCACCCCCTTGAATACAAATTTCACCTTTGAGATGAAACCCGATCAATACCTTATCTTTGGTGATAACAGTAAGATAAGCGATTACTATTTCATCAACAAAGAACAAATCATAGGACGAATACTCACAGAATAAGCTTTTATAAATATAGTATATGAAACTTGTATTATCAATACTATTCTTGTCCGCTTGTTTCGTCTTTGGTGCAGATGATTTTGAGAATGCAATTCGTCCACTTATCGCAAATAACTGCTATGAGTGTCATTCATCCAAGGCAAAGAGAGTCAAAGGTGATACATTACTGGACTCCAAGGAAGGCATTCAGAAAGCACTCAAAGACAACGTCCTGCTTAACGCCATTGTCTCTGGTGATATGCCACCAAAGAGAGACCTTGGAAAAGTAAATCGAAACATCCTTGCTTCATGGATTAAGAATGGTGCCAAACTTCCCACTAATTTCAATGCATCAGGTTCTCGCTGGGGTAAAGAGGTGGAATCTCATTGGGCATTCCAGAAGGCATATACTCCAACAGTTCCAAATTTCAAACAAGAGAATCCTATTGACAACTTCATTGCCGAGGGTCTCAAGAAACGTGGGGCACTCTTTTCACCTGAAGCACCAAAGAGAGAATTGATTCGTCGTCTCTACTTTGATATGACTGGATTACCACCTACACCACTTCAGGTTTCTGAATTTGAAAATGGTGGAAAGAATTATTACAAAATCGTAGACGAGATTCTCTCATCCAGAGCATATGCAGAGAGATGGGCAAGACACTGGCTGGATGTTGCTCGCTATAGTGATTACAAGGGCGGTGCCAATAATCGTCGTGATGATCCTCGCTATGTTTATGCATGGTCATATCGTGATTATGTGATTGATTCCTTTCATGAAGACAAGCCTTACAATCGATTCATTCAGGAACAGATTGCTGGTGACCTTCTTCCAAAACCAGATACAGGAGGGCTTGGGTTCATCACTATTGGTCGTCGTGACAATAATGCAAATGATGTGATTGATGATCGCATCGATGTCATCACCAAGGGATTCCTTTCATTGACTGTTACTTGTGCGAGGTGTCATGATCATAAGTTCGATCCAATCAGTCAGAAGGATTACTATGCACTACATGGAATCTTTCGTTCAGTGCGTGAACCGAATGAATTTGAGCTTCCAATGACAGAAGACACAACTGGTTCAAATGGATTTAATGAGTATATCACCAAGAAGAAAAAGTTGGCTTCTGATATCCAAGTGTATAAACGCAAGGAGTATTCAAGATGGTATGACCATTTCCGCAAAGGTTCTATTCAGTATATCGTCCATACACACAACTATTACAATGAGGTACCGAATGAAGCCAAGGGGCAGTATTCCAGAACTAATAAGGTTGATAAGGTGACTGGTCTTGTTGGTAGGATGATGTCTAACTGGAATCGTGAAATGAACAGCAAAGATGATTTCTGGAAAGTTTACCAACTAGTAAAAGTAAGCAAATCAGTAAAGAAATCAGAAAAAGAGATTCGTAAGGTTAATGAGATTATCCTGAGAGGTCTTCGTCTTGCAAAGGCAGAGACTCCTGTTCAGGTTGCAGCATGGTATGGTAGACTCTTCTACGAAACTTATGAAAAGAAGATCAATAAGAAGCCATTATCGTCTCTTCAAAAGAAGGCTGATAAGATTCTATTCAAGGATAAAGGTCCGTGTGACCTTGGTGATATTGAGAATTTCTGGAGGATTCTAAACAACCGCGAGAGGACTCAATATCAAAGAGGTCTTCAACGTGTTACCGCCAAACTCATTGACCATGAGTGGGCAAGCAGTGTGACGCCTCCACGTAGTATGGTGATTACAGAGAATCGCCCAGTGACTTCTCGTATCTTCCTTTTGGGAAATGCAAGAAAACTTGGTGATTCTGCCCCACGTTCTTTCATTGAATACCTTGATCCAGATGGAGGAAAGTATCCTGACAAGACTTCAGGTAGACTTGAACTTGCAAATTCAATTATTGAACATCCACTCTCCACACGTTCCTTTGTAAATCGAATTTGGATGCACCACTTTGGTCGTGGTTTTGTGGATACACCAGATGACTTTGGGATTCAGGCAGAAGACCCAAGTCATCCAGAACTACTAGAATTTCTTTCAAATTATCTGAGGGAGAATAACTGGAGCATCAAGAGGTTGCATCGTCTGATTGTCACAAGTCGCACATATCGTCAATCAAGTAAGGCAGATGGAAAGATGGAACTCAAAGACCCCGGTAACATCTTCTTGCACCGTCAGAATATTCGACGCCTTGAGTTTGAAGGTATTCGTGATTCACTCTTCTTCTTTGCCAATGGTGGTAATTTTGAAAAGGCACATGGAGGACCAGTCAAACTGTTTAATTCACCATACCCCAATGCTCGTTCTATCTTTGGTGAGATTGATCGTCGTCGTCTTCCAGAGATTCTATCCAATTTCGATATGGCTGATCCAAACCTCCCAACAGGAAAGAGATTTCGGTCATCCGTTCCACAACAGTCTTTGTTCATGTTAAATAATTCGATGATGATGGTGAAAGTGAAAGAAATCGCAAGCAGATTCGATAAGGTAATCGATGAACCGGGAAAGATACAAGCAATCTATCAATTGCTCCTGCAAAGGAATCCAACCGATATGGAAACCAAGCTTGCAATCAAGTTCATTCAATCAACCCCACAAGATACATACTCTCCATTTGAACAATTCATTCATGTCATGGTGATGTCAAACGAGACGATGTATATTAACTAATATGAATACATGCTCTAATATCAAACCACTTCCATCCTCCCGTAGAGAATTTCTGCGTTCAACAGGTATGGGTCTTGGTGCGATCGCTGCAAGCACAATGTTCAATGAGAACGCACAGGCAGTTGCACCTCAAGGAAAAGCAAAGAGAATTCTACACATCTTCCTACAAGGTGCATCAACACATCTGGATATGTGGGATTACAAACCAGAACTCGAAAAGTTTGATGGCAAAAAGATCAACGGCAATCGTCTTGGTCATGCCACTGATTTTGAGTTTACTCCTTGTGGTCAGTCTGGTCTCTTGATGTCTTCTTGCTTTCCTCAATTGCAAAAACATGCTGATGATATCTGTGTAGTTCGTTCAATGATGACAGATGTTCCTGCGCATGATGTTGGTGTTCGTATGTTCAATACTGGACAGATTTCATTACCTCGCCCTTCCTTTGGTTCATGGGTATCCTATGGTCTTGGTTTGGCAAATGATAATCTCCCCGGTTTTGTTTCTCTTGCTCCCGGTGGTGCTCAGAGATACACAGAGAGTATGCAGTCTGCCTTTCTTCCCGGTCTCTATCAGGGAACTCCAATCGATACTCGTTTGCGTGATGTGAATCAAATGATTGCCAACATCAAGACAAACGGAACACTTCAGGAACAGAGAAGAAAACTTGATCTCCTTGCTAAGATGAATACCATACACTCGCAGTTGAATGGTAAAGATATTGAATTGGAGAACAGAATCAAGTCATACGAGATTGCATACAATATGCAAATTGAAGCAACAGAGGCATTTGATGTAAGTAAGGAAGAAAAGAAAGTAAGGGATACTTATGGAAACACAGATACAGGCAAGCAGTTTCTTATCGCCCGGAGACTTCTTGAACGTGGTGTTCGTTTTGTGCAGGCATGGAACGGAGGTTGGGATATGCATGACAATCTCTTTACTTCATTGACAGTAAGAGCGAAGGGTATCGATGGTCCCTTGACTGCATTGATTGATGACCTCAAGCAACGTGGAATGCTCCATGATACTCTTATCATTCTTGGTGGTGAATTTGGAAGAACACCTCATCGTGATGGTGCTGGTCGTAATGGTTATTTTGGTCGTGCTCATCAACACACTGGATTCTCCACTGCCCTGATCGGTGGTGGTGTCAAGGGTGGGACTGCATATGGAGCAACTGATGAACTTGGATACAAGGCAGTTGAAAATCCATGCCATGTCCACGACCTTCATGCCACAGTCCTTACACTTCTTGGGTTTGACTTCAAGGAATTCACTTATCGCTACAATGGTCGAGACTTTCGTCTGACTGATGTTCATGGAGAAGTCCAGAAAGGCATTATCGCCTAATACTATGATGAATAGAAGATCGTTTCTTTTTAATGGTTCCGTGATGGGTCTCTCAATGGGATCTATTCTCAAGGCACAAGCAGAGTCAAATCTCAAGGTTCGTGCCAAGAGTGTGATTCAGATATTCCTTCCTGGTGGCATGGCACATCAGGAAAGCTGGATTCCAATTCCTGATGCTCCACTTGAATATCGTGGTCCCTTGGGTGTAGTGAATACCAATGTCGCTGGATTGAGACTCTCACAGAATCTAAGTGAGACTGCAAAGATTGCTGACAAGATTACCGTGATTCAATCAATGTCTCATGGTGAAGCAGCACATGAAAGAGGAACGCACAACATGATGACTGGATATCGCCCATCTCCAGCACTCATATATCCTAGTATTGGTTCAGTGGTTGCACATGAATTGGGTGGAAGAAACAACATTCCACCATATGTGGCAATTCCGAACAAGGCAAATGATTATGGTGGATCTGGTTATCTCTCAACTGCATTTGGTCCCTTTGGGCTTGGTTCAAATCCAGAATCTGGTGACTTTCAGGTAAGAGACCTTGGGCTACCATCTGGTGTAGATACCAATCGATTTGCCAAGCGCAGGTCAATGCGCTCGATTGTGGACAATCACTTTTCAAATCTAGAAAAGGCAGATGTCATGAGTGGTGTTGACAAGTTCTACTCTCAGGCATATGACCTGATTTCAAGTGAAACTGCAAGAGCAGCATTCGACCTCAAGACAGAGAATTCAAAGACCCGAGAGAATTATGGAACTGGTGCTGCTGGTTCTCGTTTCCTTCTTTCTCGTCGTCTGGTCGAAGCTGGAGTAAGGTATGTCACTGTTACCTTTGGGAGTTGGGATATGCACGATGGCATTGAGGCTGGAATCACAAGATGGCAACCTGAATTCGATAAAGCATATGCTGCACTGATTCGCGACCTTGATGAACGGGGTATGCTTGATGAAACTCTGGTGGTCGTGACTTCTGAATTTGGTCGCACCCCAAAGATTAATCGAACTGCTGGTCGTGACCATTGGGCAAAGCTTTTTGGAATTGCACTTGCTGGTGGTGGAGTCAAGAGAGGATTTGTCTATGGCAAACCTGATATGACTGGCAGCGAACCAGAGGAAGATCTAGTTACCCCTGCTGATTACGGAGCAACTCTGTATCACCTTATGGGTATCAATCCCGAGAAGCGGCTCATGACCTCTGGTAACCGTCCAATTGAAATCATTAAGGATGGTAGGGTTCTCAAGGAAATCATCTCTTGATTTCAAAAATTAAATCCACTATAATAGAATAAACAAAGCACCTGTAGCTCAGTTGGATAGAGCAACTGCCTTCTAAGCAGTCGGTCACTGGTTCGAATCCAGTCAGGTGTACCATATACTTTATGACTGATAAACTGTTTACAATTTACCTCCCCGGATCGGTCGCTGTTGTGTATGCATTAACAGGAATATATTATCTCATAAAGAAGAACTATCCTTGGTCTATAGTCTGGATGTCTTATGCCATGGCAAACATTGGATTGGTTCTTGCATCAATAAAAAAATGAAAAACAAGCACACACAAGAAGAAACGAGAGACATTGATGACATTCTTGGTATTGTCTTTATCCTTTTTCTGTTCGCATCTTTCATATATAATTTGTGAAAGTTGAACCACATCGAAAGACAACCCTTGTTCTGAATTCAACCTATGCACCAATAGGATTCTTTACAGCACGAAATGTGATACGGCATATGATGAAGTTTAGTGGCAAAGGTATGGATAAAGATTTCAATGCACTCCAGTGGGATGACTGGAATCATTCTCTGAATATGCATGATGACCAACCCTACATGAGTTCCGTACGGCACAATTGGTATGTCCCCACAATTCTTCTGATACCTTCATACAGCAAGATGCCTCAGTTCAAGAAGAACACTCAGCCGACAAGAAAGCAACTCTATGTCTTGTATGATGCAGTCTGTCAGTATTGCCTGAAGAAGATTCCCTTTGATCAGGCAACAAAGGACCATGCATATCCAAAGTGCAAGGGTGGTTCAAATGATGACTTTAATTTGGTTCTGGCATGTAAACGATGCAATCGGGACAAGGGGCACAAGTATCCCTTCATGAATGCTCTGGGTAAAGAGGTTCGTGCCAGAACACTAGTGGATTTGAACTTTAGACTACAAAGACTTGGCATTGATTGCCGAGATGAATGGGAACACTTTATGTTTAACTGATTATGAAAAACAAAGCGAAAATACTCATTGACATGGATGGTGTGGTTGCTGATTTCGTTGGTGGAATCTGCAAGGCACACAATAGAGAAAACCCTTATGAGAAGGGATTCACTGGATACCAGATTGAAGAGGCATGGGGTATTACTACAGATGAATTCTGGAAGGTCACTGATAATGTAGATTTCTGGTATGACCTCGATAAGTTTGAATGGGCAGATGAACTCATTGAGCACTGTGAGAACCTTGTAGGTATTGAGAACATTGCATTCTGCACTGCACCATCAAGAAATCCACTATGTGTTGTGGGAAAGAGTATGTGGCTTGACTGTTACTTTCCCAAGGTGAAGCGAATCTTCACAAGGGAAAAGTATTTCTGTGCCAATCCTCAGACCATTCTGATTGATGATACAGATCCTAAGATTGAAAAGTTCTATGAGCATGGTGGGATTGGTGTTACCTTTCCACAGCCTTGGAATCAATCTAATCTTGGTGGGCTTGGGTCAGGTGGATTCGATAGTGTTCTTTATGCTATAGATGGAGCCGTGGATAGGATAAATAAAACCATATGATATTCGGACTTATCAAATCAGTCTTGAAATCGCTTGAACTCTACCTTGCGTTCAAGAACAAGGCATTTTATCGTGACCTAATCGACGACCACCGTGAAAGAGAGAAAGGACTCATTAATGAAATTGAAAAATACCGTTCTTCTGGCAACAGCAATGATGCCCTTCGTGCTGACCTCCTGCGCGACCAACTCCTCACCGAACGTGAACAATTTGAATCTTTGGCAGCCACCTACGTTGCATCTCAAGGCGGGGACAAAGGTTCAGACAGTGGAGGGAATCTACCAAGCACAGACCGATGAAATCTGGCATTCTGATAAACGCTTTCGCCAACTTGAGCGGAAGGTTTACAACAAGTGAAATACCGACCATCATCAATATCTGTTGCTGGTGTCGATTTTCAAATCAAATACTGCAAGATAAGTGAGTATGGTTTGTATGAGTTGGAAGACAAGGTAATCAAGATTCGCAATACTCTGACTGATGAACAAGCATTTGATACTCTGATGCATGAATGTATTCATGCTGCTTTTGATATGAGTGGTATTGCATACATGATTGATGACGATCAGAAAGAAGAGGCAATCGTCAGAGCATTGGAGAATCTACTGTTTCCGGTGTATCAGCAAGAATATGAAAAATTCCGCACCACTAAAAGCAGTGCGGAATTATCCCCTAAGAAGAAGAAGTAATCAACCCTTCTTCTTCTTTTCCTTTGGAGCAGGAGCCTCAACGGGCTTTACTCCGGTTTCCTTGGCTTTACCTACGTTAATCGCCAACCAGTCAATACCCTTGTAGACCTTTGCCCAGATAGTGCCTTCCTTTGGTGTAGGTGTGACACTGGCGATAACGGAAGCAATCGTGACGGCAGCGGTGACATATTCAAACCACCCCTTTTCAGTCAAGAATTGAATTACAGTTTCCATATTACTTTGCTTTCGTTTGTATTGTTAGTGTAGTCATGACATCACTATATACATAATAAATACTTCTTTATTTATGCCAGAAAAAAGAATCGCACATTTGATTGGTAATGGTCCTTCCAAGAAGTTCTTTCGGAATGAGCCTGTTGGTGATGTGTATGGTTGCAACTTTGGGACAGAGGGTATAAAGCACAAGGGTGTATTCATACATGACAAGAGACCTCTTAGGCACATGCAGAATCATAACACCAAACTTCAAGATCCTCTCATTGCAAGAATCAAATATGAAGCAATGGTGAAACCTTTGGTGATAAAAGGATTGATTGATAAATCGACCTTACGATGGATTCCTGATTCGGTTCGAACAAGAAACTCTGGGCACGATGGAATCATCTACCTTCTAGGACATGCTGAAGAGAATTACACTGAACTTCACCTTTGGGGTTTTGATTCTCTGACTCACGGGACAGTTGAATCAGATTCAAAGGGTAAGATTGATGGTTCGAACCCAAGGCAGAAGATGTTGAAAAGTTGGGTTCATACGTTTGCCAAGATAACTCATAAATTCAAATCCAAAGGGAAGTCGATCTTCCTTCACCATGATGATATTAAAGTAGAAAAGGTAGCGTAATATGTCAGACAAAGACTTTTTTGATTTCGGTTTCACGGCAATGGATGAGGATGAATTGGATATAGTCCAAAGCGCATCCCAGACTGCTGATGAACTTCAAGAGACTAAGGAGAAACTTGAGAAACTCCATAAGGCAATACTGCCACTCTTGGCGAATCTTGAAAAGAATCCCACGAAGCCTTACATCTATTGGGCAGATCGCAAGGAGAAGATTCAGCAGTTTCGTAAGCACCTTCAGGGAATTGTATCTTGATGCGAGTCATTGCCGGACCATGTCAGCACGAGACTCTGGAGATGAGTCTTGAGATTGCAGAGGAGTGCAAACGCATATGCGAAAAGTTTGATTGCGATTACTTCTTCAAGGCAAGCTATGACAAGGCAAACAGAACCAGTCTTGATTCACCAAGGGGAGTTGGCATCAAAAAGACTCTGAGTGACTTTGGTGAAATCAAAAAAGAACTTGGTGTCAAGATACTCACTGATGTTCATAGTATTGAAGAGTCTCGTCTGGTAGCGAGTTCTGTGGTAGATGTAATTCAGATTCCTGCTTTCCTTTGCCGACAGACTGACTTGATTGTTGAGGCATCATGGAGTCAGAAGATCGTGAACATCAAGAAGGGACAATTTCTCTCACCACAAGATGTTCGCGGTATCCTCACCAAGACAAAGATTGCAAAGGAGGTTTGGATTACTGAAAGAGGCTCTTCGTTTGGATACAACAATCTGGTGGTGGATTATGCTGGTATTCAATACATGCTTCAGAACTACGATTGCCCAATTGTCTTTGATGCAACTCACAGTGTTCAGAAACCGGGTGGCAATGGAACCACTAGTTCAGGGAATCGCGAGTATGCACCGGGAATGGCAAGGGCAGCAGCAGCAGTTGGGGTGACTGACTTCTTTTTCGAGGTTCACCCAGCCCCCAATGAGGCTCCTTCAGACGGTCCAAACATGATTTTTTTGGATAAATTTGAAGAAATCCTGAAATCCGTCCACTTTATCGTTAAAAACGGTAGTTTTTAGGGCAAAAAAAGTTCAAAAAAAGTGCTTTTAGGGGTTGTCGGATCCGGGACTTTGAACTAGTATGTTCTCATGGTTAAGCATACGATAACTTACTTCAATACTTCAATTTCTCCCTATGCGGAGATCGAGCAGGACGGCGACTCGTTCCTCGTCTTCAATCTCGTCACCGGAATTCTGTCCGCCACGTTCCCTACCTACGACGAAGCGTGGGCTGCTGCTCGCGAAATCTTTCATCGCTATGAAGCGATGGAGGCTTGACAGGAATACAAAAGTAGATTACTCTTTTACTGTAATGCGAAACATGAAAAAACTTCTTCTCGCCCTTATCATGTGCTTCCCGATTTTTAAATCCCATGCCTTCACTCCTGAAGAGACGGTGGCAATCACCATTCTTGCTGAAGCCCGTGGAGAGGGTGAATCCGGTATGTATGCCGTCGCTTGTGTTATCTCTCAAAGAGCGATTGAGCGAAAGATCAGTGCCGCTAAGGTTTGCACACAGAAGTGGCAGTTCTCCTGCTGGAATCCCAATGATCCCCAGAAGGGAAAGCTTGGTCGCCTCTTGAATCTTCCCCAAGCAAAGTATGCCAAGATGCTCGCCAAGAACATCATGAACCTTGACCGTTCCTATGTGGGATACGCCAATCACTATCACACCCATTCAGTGAAACCCTACTGGAGCAAAGGCAAAAAGGCGGTGAAAACCATCGGAAATCACCGTTTTTTCAAGCTGTAATTTTTATCAAAAAAAGCCTTGTCTTTTTTCCACTCTGCCTTAGAATCTCTCTCGTAAATAGAAACACACAAACAAAACAAACAAAACAAATACTATGAAACTGACTGAAGCCAATACAAAACTCGCCAAGATCCTGAAGTCCTTCAATACTCCTACGATCTGTCCACCCATCGAATTCAAGAAGCAAGCTGCTGCAGCTGGAGTCGACAAGAAAGACTACATGCGAGTCTTCAAGGTTGCTGGTGCCAAGGTCGGCAACAAGACGTATGATGTCGCTGTCATGCTCGCTGCTGTTGAAAACGGTCTGGGTTCGGGCAAACGTGGTCGAAAAGCCGTCGCCCCTGTTGTCAAGAAAACCAAGAGCAAGAAGGCACCAGCCAAGAAAACTGAGGTTGTGACGACCAATGACCCTGTTATTGAGGGGACTTTCTATGCGACTGACGCGGACATCGCTGATGAACTGAGCCTCATGGGGACCACTCTGTAATCTAACCAAACCAAACACAGCAACAAATGAAGATCAAAGTAAACGGAATGGAAATCGAAGGCGACCGCAAAACTCTTCGAGACTTGCTATTCGCCACCAACCGAGCTCCTGAAACATCTTCGGACCGCTCAACATGTCACAAGAGCAAAAACAAACACATCTCCCATGGTCGCAAAAGGAACGCTGGCGTCCCGCGACTCACTGGTGCAGATCGGGATGCTCGAGATGCGGCGATCGTCAAAATCATCGCTCATGATCCCACGGCGACTGTAGATAACGTGCAACAAGAACTTCGGCGATCCGGGACCAACTTCAAGGTTTCTAAATCGGTCGTCAACCATGCCTGTCGTGAGGCTGGCGGTCACCAGCAACGGGGATCTTGGTTCTTCCCTGCCTCCCGGTAAGAGATAACAGAATACCATCTATATTATGAAACGCACAAAAGCATTCCTTCGCAACGGTCGAATCAAGGCAATCGATTCCGCATTCACTGGTGAAGAACCAGTATGGGACTCCAATACAACTGACCTTGAATTGTATCTCGCCAAGGCATTCAGTTTCTACAATTACTATCTTGAGAAACCGGACTTTCTTTATGTGCTTCATGAATACATGGTTTCAGATTCCCAGTATGGTTCAGAAAAGGCATCTCTCCTGACTAGCAACTATCCTCAAGATGAAGTTTATTCTCATGTTGGGGGACTTGCACGAATGGCAACACAAGGTGCGCCTGTTCAGGAAAAGGTCAGGAAGTTGATTGACCTTCTCCTGAGAAAAGTTCGTCCTGTTGCTGCATCACCAAAGAAGACTGGACCTTCTCCTATTGAGATTGCAAGGGCAAGAATCCCTCAACGCTCAAGGGAGAAGGTCCAGTCTCTTATCACCGACCTTGAGGCACTTATTGACTCATGGACAGTCAAGACTACTGGTAAGATTCGTGAATTTGATATCACTGCGGCATTGAATGAAATCAATGTCGAGAAGGAGTATCATCGACCGATTCAAGAATGGATCAAGAATTACCACGATGAGTATTGGCAAGCCTATGACAAGTCTGATGATCAACTGGTAGAGGGATTCTCGTATCTCTCAAAGTCAGCACTCAAGAATCGCATCAAGGCTCTTCAGGGGATGTTCAGGCAGGTCAATTCATGGGCGAAACCCACTAAGGCACGCAAGCCTCGCAAGAAGCGTGTCCAGAGCGCAGATCGTCAGGTGAAGGCTCTGTCTTACGCAGCGGAGGATAAGGACTTCAAGTTGAGTTCAATCAACCCTGTGACCATCCCTGGCTCACAACACCTATACGTCTTCAATGCCCGATACAAGGCACTGAGCGTCTATCACTCAGCTTCACCTGAAGGATTCGCTATCAAGGGTTCCTCGATGAAGAACTATGATGAAGCCTTGAGCTACACTATCACTCTAAGAAAGCCAGAGGAGATCCTTACTGCGGTTAACACCAAGACACCAAAACAAATCGAAAAGATCATTGAAAAACTAACCACAAAGAAAAAGAAAGCCAATGGACGGATCAATGGACATTGTATCCTGCACCGTGTCGTGGCAACCCGTAAACTGTAATGCGTAATCTACAAGAAATTCAAACGAAGCTGGATATTGAAATGGAAATCGGTATCAATCAAAATAGGCTAATCGGTGAAGTGCTGCTGCATGTCCAGAGAGATAAGTTGACTTACATGGAGGCACTGATGCAGGTCTGCGACGATCATGAGATTGAACCAGAAGATCTAGCCAAGCTCGTCTCCGGTAATCTCAAGGATCGACTTCGTGCTGAGTCTGTTCAGCTTAACTGCATCAAGGATGAGTCTCCAGTCAATACACTTTACTGATATGAGAAAATACGAAATCACAAACGAAACTCACCCGAATAACAAGAATCTGAAGCGCATTCGTGCCCTGAAGGATTTCAGTAACGTCAAGAGGGGTGAGCTTGGTGGATTCATTGAGTCCGAGAAGAACTTGGATCAGGAAGGCAATTGCTGGCTCTCTGGGAATGCAAAGGTCTTTAGAAATGCAGTGGTCTCTGGGGATGCAGTGGTCTCTGGGAACGCAGTGGTCTCTGGGGATGCAAAGGTCTATGGGGATGCAGTGGTCTCTCATAATGCAGTGGTCTCTTGGAACGCAGTGGTCTCTGGGGATGCAAAGGTCTATGGGGATGCAGTGGTCTCTGGGTATGCATGGGTCTCTGATAATGCAGAGATTTGTGGCAATGCAAGGGTATCTGGTAATGCAGTGGTCTTTCATAATGCTCAGGTCTA
>Ga0222719_10000396_pt1 | contig 43486 bp, 40 predicted proteins | sample C33_34DmetaG_FD_165039 | JGI IMG/M metagenome (GOLD analysis project Ga0222719, IMG submission 165039) | Estuarine water microbial communities from San Francisco Bay, California, United States - C33_34D | ecosystem: Environmental > Aquatic > Marine > Unclassified | place: USA: California... | reverse complement strand
GGTCTGCATTGGCTCATGAACTGACTGACGTGGCATAATGCCGGGGGCTTTGACTTCAACGCGGCTGCGTTTGGTGTCTTTTAGCGGGCCTTTACCGTCAATCGGATTGCCAAGCGCATCAACAACGCGGCCAAGAAGCCCCATGCCAATCGGCGCATCCACAATCGAAGCTGTCCGGCGCACAACATCGCCTTCGCGAATCGAGCGGTCATCGCCAAAGATAACGATACCCACATTGTCGGATTCAAGGTTCAACGCCATGCCTTTGACGCCGCTTTCAAATTCGACCATCTCACCAGCTTGAACTTCGTCAAGACCGTGGGCGCGGGCAATACCGTCACCGACTGAGAGCACACGGCCCACCTCGGCAATTTCTGCCTCACTACCGAAATTGGCAATTTGTTCCTTGAGGATCGCTGAAATTTCAGCCGCACGAATATCCATCACGCAACACCCTTCATGGCTGATTCCAGCCGGCTAAGTTTGGTTTTGATTGACGTGTCAATCATACGAGAGCCGATACGCACAACAAGACCGCCAATCAGTGACGGATCTACACGCATCGAAAGTGACAATTTGTCGCTTCCGGCAAGCCGGGCGACGGTTTTTTCCACAACGGCCTTGCGGCTGTCATCAAGCGCAACGGCTGAGATGACTTCGGCGGAGACTTGACCACGACGACGGGCATGTTCTTGCTGAAATGCCTGAATGACGCGGGGTAGCGCACTTAACCGGCCATTTGCCGCCAAAGTGCCTAAAAATTTCACGGTCAGCGCATCAGCGCCAGATTTTTCCATGATTGCGATGATCGCTGCCTGCTGTTCGCCGCGCGATAGAATGGGTGATTCGACAAGCTTTTTCAGATCTTGGCTTTCACCAAGCATGGCACCAAGGCCGCCAAGCTCATCATGGATGGAATCAACTTTGTTGCTGTCGACAGCCAACGCATAAAGCGCGCCGGCATACCGCCCTGCAAGACCTGTAGCGCCTGAACTCACCGACTAATCCCTCATCCTGAAAAAAATTCGATTTTTTGGGTGCACCCTCAGTCGCACGCTCGCGCGCCCTGACCAGTTGTGACGGGTGGTTGCTATCATAGCCATGCCCGAAAGGCAAGCAGTCAGGCCATGAAAATTTGATGAAATTGCGATGTTTCGTTATGGCAAGCAAGACCGCCAAGCCTAGAGAAAACTATAGGGGTCAATGTCAATCTGCATCCGTACCGATGATGGCAGTTTGATTGTGCCAAGCCAGTCTTGCAAAATATGCTGAATATTCACACTCTTATCGGCACGAATCAGCAATCTGGCGCGGTGTTTTCCCTTTAAAAACCCAATTGGGGCAATCGCCGGCCCAAAGATTTGCACCGAGTCAAAATGCGGGCGCGTTGCGGCAAGCTGGCGGATTGCCTCAAAAAGCCGATCTTCATGTGGTGAGGCGATGATAATGGCCGCCAATTGGCCAAAGGGCGGCATTCCGGCGGCCTGCCGCGACGCCGCCTCTTGTGCCAGAAACGCATCGCGATCACCGGCAATCAGGCTTACCAGAACCGGATTCTCAGGCTCTAAAGTTTGCAGCATTGCAGCACCTGGCCGCGATTCGCGTCCGGCACGCCCAGCAACCTGACTCAGCATTTGAAAGGTACGCTCAGCCGCGCGCAAATCACCGCCAGCAAGCCCAAGATCAGCATCAACAACACCAACAAGCGTCAAATGCGGGAAATGATGCCCCTTGGCGGCCATTTGCGTGCCAATAATGATATCAACCTCGCCGTCACTTACCGATTGGATAAACGCCTCGGCCGCTTTTGGCGTGCCAACCGTATCGCTCGACAGCAGCGCAAACCGCGCTTCGGGAAATCTTATCAAGACTTCTTCGGCAAGCCGTTCAACCCCGGGGCCACAAGCCTGCATCTGGTCTTTTGCCCCGCAGGACTTGCAATCATTGCTTGGCCGCGATTCATGACCGCAATGGTGACAGCGCAGGCGACCTGCCAACCGATGCGCCACCATCCATGAATCGCAATTGGGGCATGTAACCTTGGTACCGCAAGCCCCACATAAGGTAAGCGGCGCATAGCCGCGCCGGTTCAAGAATAACAGGCTTTGTTCACCAGCCTTTAGCCGCGACTCGATTGCCTCGACAAGCGGCGGGGCAAGCCATCGTCCGCGTTCAGGCGGGGTGGCGCGAAGATCAATTGCCGAAATATCGGGAAGCTGGGCGCCATGAACGCGTTTGGGCAAGGCCAGATAGTCATAACGTGGCGGCGATCCGGTTTTACCAGCATTCACCCAGCTTTCCAGCGATGGGGTCGCGCTTGCCAGCACCACCGGCACATTATCTAATCGGCCACGCAAAACCGCCATGTCGCGGGCTTGGTAAATCACCTGGTCTTCCTGTTTGAAAGCATGTTCATGCTCTTCATCAACAATAATCAGCCCAAGCCGTGAAAAGGGTAAAAACAGCGCCGATCGCGCCCCAACCACAACCGATGCTCTTGCTTGCAAAACAAAACGCCATGATTTGCGTTTTTGTGCGGCGGATATATCCGAATGCCATTCCACTGGCGGTACACCAAAACGCGCGGTAAACCGCGCCCGCCATGCCGCCGATAGGGCAATTTCGGGAAGCAGAATCAAAACCTGCTGGCCAGCGGCAATCGCCGCTTCAACCGCCTCGAAATAAACCTCGGTCTTGCCCGATCCGGTAACCCCATCAAGAAGACAGGTTTGAAAACCATGGCCAACCGCGCCGCGTAAATGATCAGCGGCTTGCTGTTGATCCGATGTTAAAGTGACATGATCAAGATCATGCCGCGGCAAAGGCGGCGGTTGGTCGGCCGAGACCAATGTGACCTGCAACAGGCCTGCCGTTTCCATGCCATTAATGACCGCCTGACTGGCACCGCAAGCAGCCCTGATCATTGCCGCCGTTACGCCGCCCGTCGCAGCCTGATGATCGGGCGCAGCGGATGCCTCGGTTTTAGCGAGGTAATCAAGAACATGCTGGCGCGCCGTGGTAAGTCGGGTTTCGCCCGATGGTGCGCCAATCGAATAGCATTTTTGCTGGGGCGGACGATCAAAGGCGGCTGGCTGGCTAAGCACCATTTTCACCACCGCCCCCAAAGGCGCCATTGTCCAAGCGGCAACGCGTTCGATAAATTGGACAAGCGCATCTGGCAGCGGCGGCAAAGTCACCAAGCTTTCAACCGCCCGAAGCTTGGCCACCGGCACATCACCAATCGCCGCGCCCATCACGATGCCCGGTAAATGCCGCCCACCAAACGGAACCATGACAATAGCGCCACGAACCGCGCCAACGGCCGGACCTGCCAGATAATCATAAATCCCGCCAACGGGCGCTGCCACCGCAATGGCAAGCGTCGATTGTGGCACCATGCCAAGAGATTCATTCATGATAAATCTTTATAAACATTGGATCCTGTGAAATTATCCACCATCACAACAAGCTGAATGGCGGTTATTTTAAGATTGTGGATTTGCGCTGTTGCTTCAAGTAAACTTGCGTGGCGTGCAGAAAAAGCGCAAGCATCAATCCAGTTAAAATATCAATCTGGTTAAAATATCAATCCAGTGAAAACATCAATCCAGTGAATACAGGGTCAATAACATGAAAATCTTCCTCGATAGTGCCGATATTGGCGAAATCACCGCGCTTTGCGATACTGGATTCGTTGATGGGATCACGACAAATCCATCTTTGATTGCCAAATCAGGACGTAACATTCTTGAGACGATTGCTGAAATTTGCAGCCTTGTTGACGGGCCAGTGAGCGCCGAAGTCACGGCGACCGATTTCAAAACAATGCATACCGAAGGCCAAAAGCTGGCCGCCATCGCCCCCAATGTAACGGTAAAAGTGCCATTGACGCGTGACGGGCTGATGACCTGCCGCGCGCTTAGCGATGCTGGCACTGATGTCAATGTTACTTTGTGCTTTACCGCTGGGCAGGCCTTGCTGGCGGCCAAGGCAGGCGCAAAATTCATTTCCCCCTTTGTCGGACGGCTTGACGATATCGGCCGCGACGGAATGGGGCTGATCGAGGAGATTTGCAGCATCTATGCAAATTATGATTACGATACCGAGGTTCTGGTTGCCTCAGTTCGAAGCACCCAGCATGTTGTTGACGCCGCCCTGATGGGTGCCGATGTGGTGACTTTGCCGCCAAAGATTTTGACTGCGCTTTATCATCACCCGCTAACCGATAGTGGCTTGGACGCGTTTCTGAAAGACTGGAAGGCAACTGGCCAATCGATTTTATAAGCGCGATCCAAGCGGGTTTCGCCGCATCGGAAACGCCAAGCAAAGGCAGCATTATGGCAGACGATAAATCCAAAAAAACAATCACCGCCAAAGATGTTGCCAGCTTTTTGACCGATAACCCTGCCGAAATGTCGAAATTGCTGGCAACCCAGCCAGAACTGCTTGCCGCCTGTATCACCGCGGCGGGTACCTCGATCGGGGCCAATGACAAAATTGACGATAAGGTGGTGAATCTGATTCCGGCACTGGCCGCCAAGGCGCGGCAAGATGCCCGCAAATTAAGCCAGACGCATCAATCACTTTTGCATGTGGCCGCCGAAAATATGCTTAGCTGGACACGGCTTCATCACGCCACATTGGGGCTTCTTGCCAGCACCGATCTTGCTGGCATGTGTCAGGTGATTGCAACCGAATTTCCGGTGATTTTTGACCTGAATCAATGCCAATTGATTAGCGAATCCGAAGCGGCAATTCCGGATGCGCTTGATCTGGGGTTGATGGTGCATCCAGCAGACCAGATTGACCAAGCCACCGAAAACCGCGGGCTGTTTTTGGGGCTGCCAAATGAGGCCGCCCAGACGATGCTGATCAAACCGGCACAAAGCCTTGCCATTATCCGGCTTCCCGATCGGCTTCCCGATCCGGTCTCGCAATGCCTGTTATTGCTTGGCGGCAAAACCGCCAATAGTTTTCATCCCGATCTTGGCAGTGACCTTCTTGTTCTTCTTGCCGAAATGGTTGGCGTTACCTTGGCGGCAAGGCTGGAATTGCAGGTGAATTCACGATGATTGCGGCGGCACATCGGGACGCATGGCTTCGCTGGCTTGCCAGTGAAAAACGCTATGGGGCAAACACGCTTGATGCTTATGAACGCGATCTTGATGATTTTTCCAGCTATCTTAATGCTGGTACAAACTCGGCCAATGCGCCGCTATCTCGCCAAATATTTCGGGGCTGGCTAGCGCATATGGCATCACGCCAGCTTGCGCGAACAACGATTGCAAGGCGGGTATCCTCGGTGCGCAGCTTTTACCGGTTTTGCGGCCGCAACAAGCTTGTTGATGTTCCCGACCTTGGCTGGTTACGCGCACCGCAACCACCGCGCGCCGTGCCAAAATCAATGTCGGTCGATGATGCCCACGCCCTGCTTCAGGCCATTTTCAACCGGCGCGGTGCCGATTGGGTCAAAAAACGCGATTTTGCCGTTTTGATGCTGCTTTATGGTGCCGGATTACGCATTTCTGAGGCGCTTGGCCTTTGCCGTAAAGATGCGCCACTTGGTGACTGGCTAACGATTACCGGCAAGGGCGATAAAATGCGCGATGTGCCAGTTCTAAAGGCGGCCAGCGAAGCGGTTGATGATTATCTTAGGCATTGCCCATTTGATGATGGGGCGCAGGCGCCATTATTTGTCAGCAGCCGTGGCAAGCCACTTGGCGCCCGCGCGGTTCAACGTCTGCTTGAAGGGTTGCGGGTCGAACTTGATTTGCCATCGCATGTTACACCGCATAGTTTGCGCCATGCCTTTGCAACGCATCTTCTTGGCAATGGTGGCGATCTTCGCGCCATCCAAGAATTGCTTGGCCATGCCAGCCTGTCAACAACCCAGCGCTATACGCATGTTGACGAAACCCATCTAATCCAGATTCACCGCGACACACATCCACGCGCACAACGCTAAACGCATATGCCCGCAAACTGCATGCTTGGCAGTCAGAGACGACGAGCTAGATATGAATGGCGCGGCCATCAACTGCCAGTGCAGCTTCTTTCACGGCCTCATTCAACGTCGGATGACCATGACAGGTGCGGGCAATATCTTCGGCTGAGGCACCAAAGGCCATGGCGGTGGCGCATTCATGAATCACCGTTCCGGCCTCATGGCCGATAATATGAACGCCAAGAACCTTGTCAGTTTTTGCACAGGCCAGAATTTTCACAAACCCATCGCTATGTCCTTGCGCCCGCGCACGGCTGTTTGCTGAAAACGGAAACACACCCTTGGCAAAATCGACCCCAGCTTCGGTCAAGGCTTCTTCAGATTTTCCCAAAGTGGCAATTTCCGGCGCAGTATAAACAATGCCCGGTACCAGATCATAATCAACATGACCCGGCTTACCAGCCATCATTTCAACAGCGGCAACCGCATCTTCTTCGGCCTTATGCGCCAGCATCGGCCCGTCAATCACATCACCAATGGCATAGATATCGTCGATACTGGTCTCAAAGCGGGCATCAACCGCAATGCGGCCACGCGGCGTCATGGTAACACCAATCTTTTCCAGCCCAAGACCGTCTGTTGCCGGATGCCGCCCAACCGAAACAAGCGCGATATCAGCCTTGATGGTTTCTTCATCACCGCCATTGGCCGGGGTGACTGTCAGACTAACGCCATTTTTTCCGGCTTTGGCCGATTTTACCGCGGTGTTGAGACGGAATTTCAAACCCTGCTTTTTGGCAATGGTCATAAATTTCTTGGCGATTTCAGCATCCATGCCAGGCAAGATCCGCGGCAAAAACTCGATGACTTCAACCTCGGCACCAAGGCGCGCCCAAACCGTGCCAAGCTCAAGCCCGATATAGCCTGCGCCAATCACCACCATTTTCTTTGGCAAGGTTTCAAGACTCAAAGCGCCGGTTGAACTGACAATATGTTTTTCATCAATGGTAATGCCAGGAAGGCTGGACGGGTGACTGCCGGTGGCAATCATGATTTTGCCAGCTTTATAATCGCCTTTATCCTTACCATCGACAATGGTCACGCTTCCCGCGCCAGTGATGGTTGCGCTTCCTTCAAGACGGGTGATTTTGTTTTTCTTGAATAGAAAATCAATGCCGCCGGTCAGCGTGTCAACAATATCACTTTTTGATTGCATCATCTGTTTCAGATCAAGCGCAACCGATCCAAGCGAGATGCCCAATTTGCCAAGCGTGCCTGATGCCGCGCTGGCAAAATGCTCGGACGCATTCAAAAGCGCCTTTGACGGAATACAGCCAACATTCAAACAGGTGCCGCCAAGCGTTGGCCGTTTTTCGATGCAGGCAACATTCATCCCAAGCTGGGAAGCGCGAATCGCCCCGACATAACCGCCCGGGCCAGCACCAATAATGATGAGATCAAAGCTGTTATTCTGCATCTGTCTTTCCTTTTTGCCGGCAATTTTTATGAAACGGTTTTGCATTGCTGTTTGGCAATGCGTGCCATTAGACGCCCATTAACAAGCGGCGCGGGTCTTCGACCATTTCCTTGATCCGTGCCAAAAATGATACGGCCTCGCGACCATCAATAATACGATGGTCATATGATAGGGCCAAATACATCATCGGGCGAATCACAATCTGGTCATCAATCACAACAGCGCGCTTTTCGATCTTATGCATGCCAAGAATACCGCTTTGTGGCGGGTTCAAAATCGGCGTTGACATCATTGACCCGTAAACACCGCCATTCGAAATGGTGAAAGTGCCGCCAGCCATATCATCAGGCGCAATTTTGCCATCGCGCGCCCGAAGACCAAAATCCGAGATTGCCCGTTCGGTATCGGCCAAACTCATTTCACCAGCATCTTTGATGACGGGTACAACAAGCCCTTGCGGCGTGCCAACAGCAACCCCGATATTATAGTAATTCTTATAGATAATATCAGTGCCATCAATTTCGGCATTTACTGCCGGAAATTCACGAAGCGCCTGAATGGCTGCCTGCACAAACACACCCATAAAGCCAAGCCGGACTTCATGCGCCGCTTCGAATGCGTCTTTATAATCAGCCCGCAATTTCATCAGCGACGACATATCCACCTCGTTAAAGGTGGTCAGCATCGCCGCGCTATTTTGCGCCGCTTTCAGCCGTGCGGCAATGACCTGCCGCAATTTCGACATGCGAACACGCTCTTCACGCGCCGCATCAACCGCCCGCGGCGTTGCCCGTGGTGGTGTTGGCGCATTTGCCGTTGTTATGACGCTTTGCGCTGGTGCCACCTGCGGCTTGTTGATCGCCGCCAAAACATCAGCCTTGGTCAAACGCCCGCCAACACCTGTTGCCGCAATATTTGCCGGATTGAGTTTATGTTCATCAACCAGCCGCCGCACTGCAGGTGACAGGTCAGAATTGTCAATTGCCGCTGGCGCAGATGCCGCCGCCACAACCGGGGCAGGGGTTTCATCGGCCGCTTTTGCCGGGGCTGATTTTGGGGCTTCTTGTTTTGGCGTATCTTGTTTTGGAGCCGGTTTGGCACCTGCCGCGCCTTCTTCAACCCGCGCCAAAAGCGCGCCAACTTCAACGGTTTCACCTTCGGCGGCGATGATTTCACCAAGCTTGCCGGCAACCGGTGACGGCACTTCCAATGTCACCTTATCCGTCTCAAGCTCAACAATCGGCTCATCTGCAGCGACCGCGTCGCCAGCCTTTTTTATCCAGCGGGCAATCGTTGCATCGCTGACTGATTCGCCAAGTGTTGGAACATGAATATCAATTGACATTATAAGCACCCTCCTACGGTACCTTGTCTAAAAGCTTTTAAAAAAACAGGCTTTGTCTATTTCTTTGTCGAACCGGTTTTTTTCGAGCCAGCCGCCATTGGGCCAAGAGCATCTGCAACCAGTGCATTTTGTTCACGGTTATGACGGGCTAATGAGCCAGTGGCTGGTGATGCAGCGGCAGGGCGACCAGCATATTCAAGCCGGTTTTGACGCATGCCGATATCTTCCATAACCTCTTCAATCGAGTCGCGGACAAACATCCAGCTTCCCATATTTTTTGGCTCTTCCTGACACCAGATAACTTCGGCATCAGGGGTTTTTGCCAAACGTTTGTGAAGCGATTTTTGCGGGAAGGGATAAAGCTGCTCAACACGCAGAATCTCGATATCCCAAGCCGCCGCCTCATCGCGTGCTGCGGCCAAATCATAATAGACCTTGCCCGAACAGATCACGACGCGCTTTGCTTTGCCATGTTTGACCTTGCTGCCTTTTTCATCAAGCAACCGGTGAAAGCTGGTTCCCGGCCCCATATCGGCAAGATCAGACACCGCAGCTTTATGCCGAAGCAGTGATTTTGGCGTCATGACGACAAGTGGCTTGCGGAAATTCCGGCGCACCTGACGGCGAAGAACATGGAAATAATTGGCCGGAGTGCTGCAATTGACCACCTGCATATTATCTTCAGCGCATAATTGCAGATAACGCTCAAGACGCGCCGATGAATGTTCGGGCCCCTGACCTTCATATCCATGTGGCAGCAAAAGAACCAAGCCATTCATCCGCAGCCATTTGGCCTCACCTGACGAAATAAACTGGTCAACAACAACCTGCGCACCATTGGCAAAATCACCGAATTGCGCTTCCCACATTACCAAGGCATTTGGTTCGGCTTGGGAAAAACCATATTCAAATCCCATAACCGACGCTTCGGAAAGCGGCGAATCAATGACCTCAAAAATAGCCTGATTTTCATCCAAATTGGCCAGCGGCGTATAGCGGTTTTCGGTTTGCTGATCGACAAAAACAGCATGACGCTGGCTAAAGGTACCGCGGCAGGAATCTTGACCAGACAAACGTACCGGATTGCCATCAAGCAAGGTTGCGCCAAAGGCCAGATGTTCGGCGGTTGCCCAATCAATGCCTTTGCCTGTTGTGATGCTGTCAGCGCGCGCCTTCATAATGCGAAGCAATTTGCTGTTAAGCGTCATATGATCTGGCGCGGTGGTCATCACCTTACCGATCTTATAAAGCCGGTCAAAATCAACAGCCGTATCGCCGCGCCGCTCATCGCCATGCGCGGCAACCATGCCCGACCAGCTGCCTTCAAGCCAATCGGCCTTGTTTGGAAGATAGTTCGTGCCAGCCGCAAATTCATTATCAAGATGGGCAATCCGGTCATCAATGACCTTATTGGCAGCAGCCTCGTCATAAACACCTTCGGCAACCAGCCGCGACGCATAGATCTGCCGAACCGAAAGATGCTCGCCGATCGCTTTATACATCAAGGGCTGGGTAAAGGCTGGTTCATCACCTTCATTGTGACCAAACCGGCGATAGCAGAACATATCAATCACCACATCCGTGCCAAAGGCCTGACGGAATTCAGTGGCAATGCGCGCCACATGAACAACCGCTTCGGGATCATCACCATTCACATGGAAAATCGGCGACATGACCATTTTGGCAACATCGGTCGGATAGGGAGACGAGCGCGAATAATGCGGGCTGGTGGTAAAGCCAATTTGATTATTCACCACAATATGAATTGTGCCGCCAGTGCGATAGCCGCGAAGCGCCGAAAAGGCAAAGGTTTCGGCAACCACACCCTGTCCGGCAAAAGCCGCATCACCATGAAGAAGAATACCAAGAACCTCGGTCCGATCAGCGTCACCGCGCTGTTGCTGTTTGGCTCTGACACGCCCAACGACAACCGGATCAACAATTTCCAGATGCGATGGATTTGGTGCCATCGACAAATGCACATCAATCTTGTCAAATTCGCGATCGGCCGATGCGCCCATATGATATTTCACATCGCCCGAACCACCAACATCTTCGGGGTTGGCAGGGTTACCAAGAAATTCAGATACAATCGCACGAAATGGCTTTTGCAGAACATTATGAAGCACATTCAAGCGGCCACGATGAGCCATGCCAATCACTGCCTCACGAAGCCCTAGCTGGCTGCCGCGCTTTAATATCTGTTCAAGCGCCGGAATGACCGATTCACCGCCATCCATGCCAAATCTTTTGGTGCCGGTATATTTCTTGTGAAGATAGCGCTCAAACTCTTCAGCATCGACAAGACGTTCATAGATCGCCTGTTTGCCTTTGACGGTAAAGCTGGTCTGATTGCCAATCGCCTCGATGCGTTCTTGAATCCAGGCTTTTTGGGCTGGATCTTGAATATGCATGAATTCAACACCAATCGTGCCGCAATAGGTCTGGCGAAGCCGGTCAATGATTTCGGTCAATGTTGCGGTTTCAAGCCCCAAGACATAGTCAATGAAGATTGGCCGATCCCAATCATCATCACCAAAACCATAGCTTGCTGGATCAAGCTCGGGATGAAGCGGCTTTTCTTCAAGCGCTAATGGATCAAGATTTGCCAGAAGATGACCGCGAATACGATAGGCACGGATCAGCATTACCGCACGAAGCGAGTCCAATGTAGCGGCGCGCATGTCGCCAGCATTGATATTGCTTCCCGATTTATGCGCCTGTGCCACGGCCTTGATTGATGCATCAGCATCAACCGCGCCAACAACGCGGCTTTGTGGCCGACCCCAGCTTGGCCCAGCCTCGGTATCAGCGCCAAAATCAGCCGCCTTGCCAAGCTGCTCGAAATAGGCTGCCCAATGCCGATCCACTGATGACGGATTATCCCGCCACGCTTTATTCATTTCAGCTATGAATGTGGCATTTGCGCCAGATAGGAGACTGAAATCGATCTCGGTGGCGGCTGCCACATCACCAACATTAGAAGCAATATCATCCATGAAATAATTCACATTTCCTAGCGTATAAAGGCTCAAACACAAGGGTTAGTCTATTCGTTAATTCCGGTAATTCAAGTCGTATAAAGATTTCCTGCCTTATGGCAATCAATTCTGCCTTTTCAGGTCAAAAATCCACCGCCGCCAGCCCATCAAGACCAATTTTCAATCCTCAAACAGAAGGCCGGATTTCACCGGCCTTCTGGTTTGTTACAAGCGTCTCGGGCAAAGGCCCGATGCCTAGAGATTATCAACAACCTCATTCAGGGCTATGACCGCAGCAACCGAATTATCAAACATTGTCTGCTCATCGGCATCAAGGGCAATTTCGACAATCCGCTCGACACCATTGGCACCAAGAATAACCGGCACACCAACATAAAGCCCGTTCAGCCCATAAGCGCCATCAACATAAGCCGCACATGGCAAAAGCCGCTTTTTATCTTTTAAATAAGCATCCGCCATATCAATTGCCGATGATGCCGGCGCATAAAAGGCCGACCCGGTTTTCAATAGCCCGACGATTTCAGCACCGCCATCGCGGGTACGCTGAACGATTTCGGCAATTTTCGCATCGGTTGACCAGCCCATCTTGATCAGATCAGGAACCGGAATACCGGCAACCGCCGAATAACGCACAAGCGGCACCATCGTATCGCCATGTCCGCCAAGAACAAAAGCGGTCACATCTTCAACCGACACATCAAATTCTTCCGCCAAGAACAGGCGGAAGCGTGCCGAATCAAGAACACCAGCCATGCCAACAACCTTGTTGGTCGGCAGGCCAGATGCCTTTTGCAAAACACCAACCATCACATCAAGCGGGTTGGTGATACAAATCACAAAAGCATCTGGACAATGATCCTTGATGCCAGCGCCAACCTGATGCATCACCTTGGTGTTGATGCCAATCAAATCGTCGCGGCTCATGCCTGGCTTGCGTGCCACACCGGCGGTTACAATCACCACATCGCTTCCAGCCAGCGCGGCATAATCATTGGCACCAGACACATTTGCGTTAAAACCCTCGATCGGGCTTGCCTGCGCAATATCAAGCGCCTTGCCTTGCGGGATGCCTTCGGCAATGTCAAAAAGCACCACATCGCCAAGCTCTTTTAGCCCGGCCAGAAGCGCCAAAGTACCGCCGATATTACCAGCGCCAATAAGAGAGATTTTATTTCGTGCCATATCAATGAATTCCATAAATTGCAGGGTGAAATCGTACCCCGCCATGTTTTGAGGCTATACCGCCCCACGAAGCACGTATTTTTGGTGTACCTAACTATCAAATAACATACAAGAACAAACCCGCAAAAACAGGCGTTTGAGCAGATAAATCGCGGGTCTTCATGACCGGTCTTTATCCGCTATCTTGCATCCTGCCACGCTTTGCCATTTCACCAAGCCGTGATGCGGTGCGGGCAAATTCAAATTGCCATTGATGGCCTTGATAAAGATCGTCAATTTCGGCATCCCCCGACGCAATTAAAAATCGGCCACGATCATAGAGCGCATCAATCAGCCACATAAAACGGCGGGCGACATTTTCATTGGCATTGGTAAATTTCGGAACATCGCTTACCACAAGACCGGCAAACCGCCCAGCAATGGCAAGATAGTCACGTGCGCCAAGCGGCACATCACACAGGCTGGCAAAACTGGCAAAACCAACATCACCCGCCGCGCGTTCGATGGTAATGTCGCGCCCAGCAACGCGGATCGTTTCAGCGGTGATTGCCGCGCCGCCAGCGAGCTTGTCAAAAGCCGATTCCAACTGCGGACGCGCCGTTTGTGACGGCACATGCCATGCTGGTAAATCAGCCAGAACCGCACCGCGCCAGTCAGTGCCATCATCAAGCTGGCACATCTCGCAGCGCTGTTTCAAAAGATCAATGAAGGGCAAAAACCGGTCGCGGTGAAGCCCGTCTTTATACAGATCATCGGCATGCCGGTTTGAAGTGGCAACAACAATGACACCGCGTTTCATCATGCCCGAAAATAGCCGCGCCAAAATCATCGCATCGGCAATATCGCGCACTTCCATTTCATCGAAACAAATCACCGCACCGCGCCGCACCAAATCAGCAGCGGCCATTTCAATCGGATCATCAGCACCCTTGCTTCGCGCCTCGTGAATCACATCTTGTGCCAGAACCATAAAATCATGGAAATGAAGCCGCCAAATGGCAGGCAGATTTGGTCGACCCAGCCCTCGTGCAGCAACCGAGTCATGAAACATATCCATCAGCATAGTTTTGCCGCGGCCAACCCCGCCATAGATATAAAGCCCTTTGACTGGCGCTTGCGCAGGTGGCAAAATCCGGCCGAATAGGCTGCCTGAAATCTTGTCCAACATCTGGCGGATCACCATTGGCCATTTACGGCGCGGCAATGCGGCTGTCTGCAACCGGTCAATCAGCTGGTCAAGACGTAGGGCAATGGCTGCCTGTGCCGGATCGGCATGCAGGGTTTTGGCAGCAATCTTTGCGGCCAGTTTCTGGCTTGGGCAAAGGTGGTGGTCGTTTTGGCCGTTCGTCATGACGATTTACCAGCTTGTGACTTTGACCAAACCCTACGCCGGAAATTACCGTTGCGCCATCTCGCTTTTAATGCCAGCAATCGCCTTGCCTGGGTTCAATCCCTTTGGACAGGTTTTCGCGCAATTCATGATCGTATGGCAGCGATACAGCGAAAAGCTGTCATCAAGCGCGTCAAGCCGTTCACGTTTTTGCTCATCACGGCTATCCGAAATCCAGCGATAGGCCTGCAACAAAACCGCCGGACCTAGATATTCATCACTATTCCACCAATAGCTTGGGCAAGCGGTTGAACAGCTAAAGCACAAAACACATTCCCACAAACCGTCCAGCTTTTCCCGCTCGGCAGGTGATTGCCGACGCTCACCGCCATCAGCCACTTTGCTATCGTTTTTCAGCCAGGGTTCAATCGAGGTCAATTGCCGATAGGCATTGCTGAGATCGGGAACCAAATCCTTGACGACTGGCATATGCGGCAATGGATAGATTTTTACATCGCCTTTGACATCGCTGATGCTTTTCAAACAGGCAAGCGTGTTGGTGCCATCAATATTCATCGAGCAAGAGCCACAAATTCCCTCGCGGCACGACCGGCGAAACGTAAGGCTGCTGTCTTTTTCATTTTTGATTTTGATCAACGCATCAAGCACCATTGGCCCGCAATCATCGAGATCAATTTCAAAGGAATCGATGCGCGGCTGCGAATCATCATCAGGTGACCAACGATAGATTTTAAAGGTTTTCACCTTGGCGGCATCAGCCGATGCCTTATGGGTGATACCATCGGTGATCTGTGAATTTTTAGGCAATCGAAACTCGGCCATGATTCTTTCCTCGTCCTTACCTAGTACACGCGTGGGGCTGGCGGGATTGGGGCAACGTCATTGCTCAAAGTGGTCATCACAACATTGCGGTAATCCAGCTTTGACTTGTTTTGTTCGTCAAGCCACATGACTGTATGTTTCATCCATTTTTCATCATCGCGCTCGGGCCAATCTTCATGTGCATGCGCGCCGCGTGATTCCTGTCTTTGCTCGGCTGAACGGATGCTCACCAAGGCCTGACCCATCAGATTTTCTAGCTCAAGCGCCTCGATCAGATCAGTATTCCAGATTAGCGATTTATCAGCGACACCGATTTTTCCCATCTTGGCAGCAATCTGATCCATCGTCGCAACACCTGATTCGAGTGATTCGCTAGACCGGAAAACCGCCGCATGACGTTGCATCGCATGCTGCATTTCCAACCGGATTGATGCCGCGCTTAAGTCACCATCGGCATGCCGCATCCGGTCAAATCGGGCAAGCGCCTTATCGGTAGCTGATTGTGGTGCGCGTTTTGATGTGGCACCCGGTTTAACGATTTCATTTGCCCGATGCGCCGCAGCACGGCCAAACACAACGATATCAAGAAGCGAATTTGTGCCAAGACGATTGGCACCATGAACCGAAACACACGCCGCCTCGCCAATCGCCATCAGACCCGGCACAACCGCGTTCTGATCATCTTTGGTTGGCGCCAAAACCTCGCCATGATAATTGGTCGGAATACCGCCCATATTATAATGCACGGTTGGCAAAACCGGAATCGGCTCACGCGTGACGTCAACGCCGCAGAAAATCTTGGCGGTTTCGGTAATGCCCGGCAGCCGCGTATGAAGCGTATCTGGATCAATATGTTCGAGATGAAGCATGATATGATCTTTGTTCGGGCCAACACCGCGACCTTCGTTAATTTCAATGGTCATGGCGCGGCTTACCACATCGCGGCTTGCCAAATCTTTGGCCGTTGGCGCAAACCGTTCCATGAAACGCTCGCCTTCGGAATTGGTTAGATAGCCACCTTCGCCGCGTGCGCCTTCGGTGATCAGCACGCCAGCGCCATAAACGCCGGTTGGGTGAAACTGGACAAATTCCATATCTTGCAGCGGCAAGCCAGCGCGAAGCGCCATCGCATTGCCATCACCCGTGCAGGTATGCGCCGATGTGCAAGAGAAATAGACCCGTCCATAGCCGCCAGTTGCCAGCACTGTTTGCTGTCCCCAGAACCGGTGAAGACTGCCATCTTCCATGCAAAGCGCAATTACCCCAGCGCATTCGCCATCATCCGTCATCAAAAGATCAAGAACGAAATATTCAATATGGAAATGCGCCTTATATTTCAGACATTGCTGATACAATGTGTGAAGGATGGCATGGCCGGTCCGGTCAGCCGCCGCACAGGCACGCCGTGCCATTGATTTACCATGATCAAGCGTATGGCCACCAAAGGGGCGCTGATAGATTTTGCCGTCTTCGGTACGCGAAAACGGAACGCCATAATTTTCCAATTCAATCACTGACGGAATGGCATTACGGCACATATATTCGATTGCATCTTGATCACCAAGCCAATCTGACCCTTTGACCGTATCATACATATGAAATTGCCAATTATCGCCTTCGCCCATGTTGTTGAGCGCCGCGCCAATGCCGCCTTGCGCGGCAACAGTGTGAGAGCGCGTTGGGAAAACCTTGGTAATACAGGCCGTCTTCAACCCGCCAGCAGCCATGCCTAGCGTAGCGCGCAAACCTGCGCCGCCAGCGCCAACAACGACAACGTCATATTGATGGTCAGTGATTTCATACGCACTCATAACCTACACCCTTTTCTTTGCGACGGTTTCGCAAGCTTGTCCGATGCCGAACACTTCACTGCCCCCTATATCAATCCCGCGATCATACCAACCGACACAAGGCTGGCCATTGCGGCAATGGCAAACACACCACGCGCAATTGTCACCAGCGCCAAACGGCCACTGGCAAGCGGAATATAATCTTCAATAATCATCTGCACGCCAAGCGCTGCATGAAACAATCCGGCAATCACCAGAATTGCCAATGCCACCGCATGCTGCGGTGCGGCAACAAAGGCCATCGCCGCGCTATAATCAAGCGGCCCCATCGACGCCACAAGATAGGTGAAATACAGCATAAGACCCAACGTCGCGACCGCGCTGATACGCTGCCAGCGCCAATGACCAAAGCCGGGTTCGCGGGGATGTTTTGCCGAAATTTGTGCCATAATACGCCCCCTAGCTACACTGCCAACCATAGCGCCGCCGTGACCAGAAAGGTCAGGCCAAGCACAAGATAGCCGCTTTGATAGACCTGTTTGATTTCAAGCCCGATGCGCAAATCCCACATTAAATGGCGGATGCCATTCAGCCCGTGATAGACAAGCGCCAGCGAATAGCCAAACACAACCAACTGCCCAAGCGGATGCTGCATGGCATCGGCAACCGGGTTAAAAACCGCCGCCCCGGCGGCCAGGGCCACAAGCCATAGCGCCACAAGCAGGCTTCCTGTTGCCAATACCGCGCCACTTGCCCGATGCATGATCGACATGATGGATGTCAATTGCGGGCGATAAACCTGCAAATGCGGTGATAATGGACGCGGCTTTGCCATTGGAATCCTCGACACGGGTCGTCAAAACGAAAGGGCAGGCGCAACAATGCGCGCGGACTATGATTTATATGTGGTATTGATTGGCAATAGTCAATGTGTAAGCAAAAAAACAGATGGTCAAATTGATCAGCTTTCCCGCCCATTTTATGAGCCAATGCAAATTGGCATTTTCCAGCGCATTGATCTGATTTGATTGCAATTGCCTTTTGCCGAAAAGCAGGTCAAAACAGAATTCATGGAACAGATTTTATCAATTCAATCGGCGGTAACGCTTGGCTTTGTCGGAAACAGCGTTGCCGGACCGGTCATCACGCATCTTGGGCATCACCCACTTTTGGTTGATAGCGTCACGCTTGCCGCCCATCCGGGTTATGGGTTGGTGGCTGGTGACAAAATACCCGATGACATTTTCAGCAGTATTTTAGACGCCTTGCCGTCTTTGGGCGCGCTGCCTCATATTGGCGCGGTAATCACTGGCTATCTTGGCGCGCCATCGCAAATTGACCCGATCACCAAGCTCATCACCGCATGGCAGGCCGAACGGCCAAAAGGGCATTATGTGCTTGACCCAGTGCTTGGCGATAACGGCCGAATCTATGTTGATAAAGGCCTTGTTAGCGCCATGCGTGACCAGCTATTGCCGCTTGCCAGCTTTGTCACACCAAACCAGTTTGAGCTGCAATTACTATCAGGGCTAGATGTGCATGATATCGCCAGTGCCGATGCCGCCGCGCTGCATCTGCTCGATCAAAACCCGCATTTGAATGGTGTTGTTGCAACCGGAATCAGCACGCCGCAAGGCCGCGTTCATGACCGTCTGATCGGCCGTTATGATCTTGTCGATCTTGCCTATGCCAAACGCGCAGCCGGCATTTCCGGTGGCGGCGATTTACTAACCGTCATTTTGACAAGCTGGCTTGCCGCTGGCATGTCGTTCAAAAACAGCTTTATCGCTGCCAGCGGGCAGGCGCATGACATTATCGATCAAAGCACCGGCCATCTGGAAATTGCGCTTCTGGAAAATCTTCACCGGTTGACGCCAATCACCAAAACCGCGTCAACCGTGAAATTAGATGGCTTGGCCTAGCGGCCGCTAAGCTTGCGCTCGGCAAATAATTCGGCAATCTGAACCGAATTCAAGGCCGCGCCTTTACGCAAATTGTCCGACACGCACCAAAACACCATACCATTTGGAACCGTTGGATCTTGGCGAATACGGCTGATATAAACCGCATCTTCGCCAGCCGCCTCATGTGGCGTCACATAGCCTTCATTGGCACGGTGATCGACAACAATCACGCCGGGGGCATTTTCCAGCAACGACCGGACAGCCTTTTCGGTCATTGGCTTATCTGTCTCGATGAAAACCGCTTCGCTATGGCCAACAAAAACCGGTATCCGCACACAATGCGCAACAAGCTCGATTGCCGGATCAAGAATTTTCTTGGTTTCGGCGCTCATCTTCCATTCTTCCTTGGTAAAGCCATCATCAAGGAACACATCGATATGCGGGATTGCGTTAAAGGCAATCTGCTTGGTAAAGATTTCCGGCTGCACCGAATCATTTACAAAAATGCCTTTTGTCTGATTAAACAGCTCGTCCATCGCTGGCCGCCCTGCACCCGACACCGCCTGATAGGTTGAAACCACAACACGCTTGACCGAAAACGCGTCATGAAGCGGCTTGAGGGCGACAACAAGCTGGGCTGTCGAACAATTTGGATTGGCAATGATATTGCGGCCGTTATTTTTGATCAGGCAGCCATCAATGGTCTCTGGATTGACCTCAGGCACAATCAACGGCACATCGTCATCCATGCGAAATGCTGATGAATTATCAATGACCACGCATCCAGCCGCAGCGGCTTTTGGCGCAAAGGCTTTGGCCGTGTCGCCGCCAGCCGAAAATAGCGCGATATCGGCGGTTGAAAAATCGAATTTATCAAGCGCCTCGATTTTTAAAATCTGGTCATCACCATAAGAGACTTCTTTGCCAACTGATTTTGTTGAGGCAAGCGCATAAATTGTGTCCGCCGGAAAATTCCGCTCGGCCAATGTTTGCAGCATCTCACGGCCAACCGCACCGGTTGCGCCGACAACAGCGACTCTATACCCCATGATTTCATCCTCCAGTAAAGGCCCAAGATCCATATCTGTCTGGCTGGGCGGCTAAATTTCCGCCATGAACAGATATGGCGGTTTGGTCTAACGTGCCAGACGATCCATTGCGTCAAGCACGGCTTTGGTCATGCCATCGGTGCCGGTCTGCTCGCAACCAGGCGCCATGATGTCACCCGTCCGTTTGCTCTCCAAAGCCATGTTCACTGCCTTTTCAACCAGATCGGCTTCATCAGCCTGATCAAAGCTATAGCGAAGCATCATGGCAAAGCTAAGGAACTGCGCCAGCGGATTGGCAAGGCCCTTGCCAGCGATATCAGGTGCCGAGCCATGGACCGGCTCATACATCGCCTTTGGCAGGCCGGTTTCGGGATCAGGCGTGCCAAGCGACGCTGATGGCAACATGCCAAGCGAACCGGTCAACATAGCCGCGCAATCCGACAATAGATCACCAAACAGATTATCCGTGACAATCACATCAAACTGCTTTGGGTTGCGAACAAGCTGCATGGCGCAGTTGTCAGCATACATATGGCTCAAAGCAACGCCTTCGCCTTCGGCAGCGTGAAGCGCGGTCATCACCTGACGCCACAACACGCCTGAATGCATGACATTGGCCTTTTCAACCGAGGTCAGCCGGCCATCACGTTTGCGCGCCAATTCCATACCAACACGGCCAATCCGCTCGATTTCGGGCGTTGTATAGGCATTGGTGTCATAGCCTCTTTTGGTGCCATCGCCTAAATCATCAATGCCGCGTGGTTCGGCAAAATAAGACCCGCCACATAATTCGCGAAGGATCATGATATCAAGTCCGGAGACGACTTCAGGCTTTAGCGTTGAGGCATCGACCAAAGTTGGAAACACCATCGCTGGCCGCAGATTGGCGAAAAGATCCATTTCCTTGCGAAGCCGCAAAAGCCCCGCTTCGGGACGAACCTCAAACGGAACGCCGTCATATTTTGGTGTACCAACCGCGCCAAAAAGAACCGCATCACTGGCAATCGAATCGGCAAGGGTTTCATCGGTAAGCGGCGTGCCATGAACATCATAAGCGGCACCACCAACAAGCCCTTCAGACAGATCAAAACCAAGGCTGCGATGTTTTGCCAGCCAGTCAATAATCTTCATATTGGCCTGCATGACCTCATTGCCAATCCCGTCACCGGGCAACACCATTACTTTGCGATTAGACGCCATCATCTTTTCCTTCAATTTTATGCTATGACCACGGCCGGTCTTGAGAACCGGTTTTTATAGCCAGGGCTGATCCTTCTCACGCTTGGCTTCATAGCTGTCGATATCATCTGCTTTGGCAAGCGTAAGACCGATATCGTCAAGCCCCTCAAGCAAGCATTTCTTGCGGAAAGGATCAATCTCAAATGACACGGTCGGGCCATTTGGGCGGTGGATTGTCTGATTGACCAGATCAACCGATAATTCCGGATTTTCTGTATCAGACGCATCGGCCATCAAGGCATCGCGATCATCAGCACTGACAACGATTGGCAGAATGCCATTCTTAAAGCAATTATTGTAAAAGATATCGGCAAAGCTTGTTGAAATCACACAGCGGACGCCAAAATCAAGAAGCGCCCATGGGGCGTGTTCACGGCTTGATCCACAACCAAAATTATCGCCGGCAACCAGAATTTCAGCATTGCGATAAGGCGCACGATTCAGCACGAAATCATCAATTTCGCTGCCATCCTGACGATAGCGCATTTCATCAAACAGATTCTTGCCAAGGCCCGACCGTTTGATGGTTTTCAAAAACTGCTTCGGAATAATCATGTCAGTGTCGATATTCAGAATATTCAGCGGCGCGGCAACGCCGGTCAGCTTGTCAAATTTCTGCATGGGATGACTCCGTTTTCCTTAGATATTCCGCACATCTGCAAGATGACCCGACAATGCCGCGGCAACAGCCATTTGCGGGCTAACAAGATGCGTGCGTCCACCACGACCCTGACGGCCTTCGAAATTGCGGTTTGATGTCGAGGCACAGCGCTCGCCTTCGGCAAGCTTGTCGGCATTCATCGCAAGACACATTGAACAGCCCGGTTCGCGCCATTCAAATCCAGCATCGATAAAGACCTTATCAAGCCCTTCAGCCTCGGCCTGTTCTTTCACAAGGCCTGATCCGGGAACGACAAGTGCCCGCATGCCATCAGCAACTTTGCGGCCTTCGGCAAGCGCTGCCGCCGCGCGAAGATCTTCGATCCGGCTGTTGGTGCATGAGCCGATAAACACTGTATCAACCTTGATATCGGTCAGTTTTTGACCCGGTGTCAGCCCCATATAGGCAATGGCCCGCTCCATTTTAGCGCGTTTATTGGCGTCTTTTTCCTTGTCTGGATTTGGCACGGCATCGGTGATGGCAAGCGCATCTTCAGGGCTAGTACCCCATGTTACGGTTGGCGCAATATCTTCGGCAGCAAGCGTAATTTCCACATCATAGACCGCACCAGCATCTGATGGCAGCGTTTGCCAATAAGCCACAGCGCGATCCCAATGATCTCCTTTTGGTGTCATTGGCCGGTCTGCCAGATAATCATAGGTTGTTTGATCAGGCGCAATCATGCCAGCGCGGGCGCCAGCTTCAATCGCCATGTTACAGACCGTCATACGGCCTTCCATGCTAAAGCCGCGAATCACTGATCCGGCAAACTCGATCACATGGCCCGTACCGCCAGCGGTGCCGATCTTGCCAATGATGGCCAAGATCACATCTTTGGCCGTCACGCTGTCGGCAAGGGTGCCATCAACGGTGATACGCATATTTTTGGCTGGCTTTTGTATAAGCGTCTGGGTTGCCAGAACATGTTCAACCTCGGACGTTCCAATGCCAAAGGCCAGCGCGCCAAATGCCCCATGGGTTGCGGTGTGCGAATCACCACAAACAATGGTCATGCCCGGAAGGGTAAAGCCCTGTTCCGGCCCAATGACATGAACGATACCCTGCCGGATATCATCCATCGCAAAATAGGGAACGCCGAAATCAGCCGCATTTTTTTCCAAGGCTTCGACCTGGATACGGCTTTCTTCATCTTCGATACCAACCGAGCGATCGGTTGTTGGGATATTATGATCGGCAACGGCAAGCGTGCGGTTCGGGGCGCGCACGGCGCGGCCAGAATTGCGAAGCCCTTCAAACGCCTGTGGGCTGGTCACTTCATGAACCAAATGCCGATCAATATAGATCAGGCATGTGCCATCTTCCTGTTGATGCACAAGATGTGCATTCCAGATCTTATCAAACAGAGTTTTTGGAGCCGACATATCATTCTCCTGATTGCTGCCGGCGAGGAGGTCATCTCAAAGCCGGTCTGGCAATTTAAGAAGATGACGCCTCGCGGTAGGTTACTTTTTCGGCGATACGAGCCGCTTTACCGGTACGGCCACGCAAATAATATAGCTTGGCACGACGAACACGACCACGACGCATTACCGTTACACCGGCAACCTGTGGCGCATGTGTTGGGAATACGCGCTCGACGCCTTCACCATAGGAAATCTTCCGAACGGTGAATGACGAATTGACGCCATCGCTTTTCCGCGCAATGCAGACCCCTTCAAAGGCCTGAATCCGCTCGCGCGTACCTTCAATAACTTTCACATCAACACGAACGGTGTCACCGGGTGCAAACTCTGGCAACTGACGTTGGCCAAGCACTTTCTCGATCTGTTTATTGCCTATGCGGTCAATGATGTTCATCGCCCGATTCCCTTCATAAATTCCGTGTCACCCTTGCCGGCTATTCACCCGACGGCCAGCCCTATGCTGGTGGGTCACTTACTTTTGCCCTTTTGCAGTGCCTGCCGATCCAGATATTGTTGCCACAAATCCGGACGCCGACGCTGCGTCTCTTTTTCTGCCTCCGCCTGTCGCCATTCGGCGATCTTGCGATGGTGGCCCGATGCCAGAATTTCCGGCGCTTCGATGCCATTCCAGACACGGGGTTGGGTATAATGCGAATGTTCCAACAACCCGGTCTCAAAACTTTCTTCGCGATGGCTGGCTTCTTTGCCCATTACACCAGGCAACAGACGAATCACCGAATCCATCACTGTCAGCGCCGCGGTTTCGCCACCTGACAAAATATAATCACCGATACTGACTTCCATCAAATCGGCCGAATCGATCACGCGTTGATCAACCCCTTCATACCGCCCGCACAAAAACACCGCCCCTTTGGCAGCGGCCAGATCGCGCACCAGCGCCTGATCCAGCACCCTGCCACGCGGTGACAGGTAAAGTCGCGGGCCCGGACAATCAGCCACTGCGGCCAAGGCCGCGGCAACAACATCCGGTTTTAGCACCATACCAACACCACCGCCAAGGGGGGTATCATCCACAGTCCGGTGCTTATCGCGCGCAAAGTCGCGAATGTCCAGCGTTTTCAGCGCCCAAATGCCTTCATTTAGCGATTTTCCTGCCAATGAATGGGCCAGATGTCCCGGAAACATATCCGGAAACAAAGTTAAAACCGTTGCCTGCCAATGTGGCAAAGCCGGATTAGCATCGGTTTGCCGGTCTTGATGAGGTTCGGTTTTGGTCATTTTCCCCATCCTTTCCGTCAAGGCAGACGCCATTGGTTTCGGCCGGATTAGGCTGGCGTATCACCATCTATGGCATCATCGAGCAAACCAGCCGGCACCGACAAATCGATTGTTTTTGCCGCCATATCAACCGCAAGCAGCCGGTCACCACCAAAAGGAACCATGATCGTTGGCCCTGATTCGACCGCAAGTTCGGCAATTTCACCAGCCCCAAAATCATGGATGGCAACCAATTTACCAAGCCATTGGCCATTTTGATCAGTCACCGCCATTCCCAGCAAATCAGCATGATAGATTTCACCATCATCCAGATCGGGAAGCCGGTCACGCGACACATGAAGCGTGACACCACGAAGCGCCTCGGCGGCCTCACGCGTTTCAACGCCTTTTGCCCGAACAATGGCCAATCCCTTGGCATTGACCGAGGTGACCTGCAACTGCAATTGCCGACCATCATCCAATGTAACCGGCCCATAAGCCGACAGCGCTTGCGGCGTCGCGGTAAAGGGTTTTACCTTGAACTGCCCCTTGATCCCTTGTGGACCAACAATCGCGCCAATCGGCAAATGGCCGCTTATCACTAGCTGTCTGCCTTTTCCTCTGCAGCAGCTTCTTCAGCAGGAGCTTCTTCAGCAGGAGCTTCTTCAGCAGGAGCTTCTTCGGCTGGAGCCTCTTCAGCAACAGCTTCTTCAGCTGGGGCTGCTGCCGCTGCCGCCGCAGCTTCTTCGGCCGCCGCAGCTTCAGCTGCTGCAGATTCGGCTGCTGCTTCTGCTGCAGATGCGGCTTCAGCTTCACGTTCAGCGCGCTTTTTACCAGGTGCTGATTTCTTTGGCTGATCACGAATAACCGGTGCTTCGGCAAGGCCAGCCGCAGCCAACATTTTATGAACACGATCGGTTGGTTTGGCGCCCTGTCCAAGCCAGAACGTGATGCGCTCGCTATTCAGCGTCATGCGCTGCTCATGCTCTTTTGGTACCATTGGATTATAAGTGCCAACACGCTCGACATAGCGACCATCACGTGGTGCTGAAGCTTCGGCAACAACAATCCGGTAAAATGGGCGTTTTTTTGCACCGCCGCGTGCCAGTCTGATTTTCAAAGCCATGAATTTATCCCTTTCATTGGCGTTAGTCGTCCATAATGTCTATTTTTTCTTACCGTCAGGTTTGCCACCCAATCCCGGTAATCCATTGGCAAGGCTGCTTCCCAATCCTTTGGCAAGCCCGCCGCCCAATCCTTTTCCAAGCCCCGATGCGCCAAGCCCACGAGACAGCGCACCAAGATCGGGCATTCCGCCACCGCCGCCAGGCATACCACTGCCACCAAGCATTGCTTTCATCGCCGCAGCACCGGTTTTGCCGCCCATCTTTTTCATCATGCGGGCCATATCTTGATATTGCTTGACCAGCCGGTTCACATCTTGAACCGACGTTCCAGACCCGGCCGCAATGCGTTTGCGCCGTGACGCATTTAACAGGCCAACAGCAATACGTTCTTTTTTGGTCATTGATAGAATGATCGCTTCTTGCCGTTTGATCATGCTGTCATCAATGCCGGCAGCCGCAATTTGTTTCTGCATTTTGCCGATGCCGGGCAACATGCCCATCAAACCGCCAAGCCCGCCCATTTTCTGCAACTGGCGAATCTGCGCCAGAAAATCATTCATATCGAACTGGCCTTTGGCCATGCGCTTGGCCAGCCGTTCGGCTTCTTCGACCTCAATGGCTTCAGAGGCTTTTTCGACAAGCGCGACAACATCGCCCATATCCAGAATTCGGCCAGCCAAGCGCGCCGGATCAAATTCTTCAAGCGCATCCTGCTTTTCGCCAACACCGGCAAATTTAATTGGGCAGCCCGTCACATGGCGCATCGACAAGGCCGCACCGCCGCGCGCATCACCATCAAGACGGGTCAGCGCAATGCCGGTAACGCCAACCGCCTTATGAAACGCTTCGGCTGTATTGACCGCATCCTGTCCAGTCATCGCATCGGCAACAAGCAGGATCTCATGTGGGTTGGTTGCTTTTTTGATATCGCGCAATTCGGCCATTAGGCTTTCGTCAATGCTAAGACGGCCAGCCGTATCCAAAATCAAAACATCATAGGCTTGCAATTTTGCGGCCTGCAAAGCGCGTTTGGCAATTTGCGTTGGGCTTTCGCCATCAACCTCGTTCAGCACGCCAACCTCGGCCTGATCACCAAGCATGCGCAATTGCTCGCGCGCGGCCGGGCGCGTAACGTCAAGCGAGGCCAGCATGACCTTTTTGCGGTCACGGCTGCGCAGCCGCAAAGCCAATTTACCTGCGGTTGTGGTTTTACCCGAACCCTGCAAACCGGCCATCAGAATAACGGCTGGCGGGTTGGTGGCAATATTCAATGGCGCGGCATCACCACCAAGCATTTCAATCAAAGCGTCATGGACAATTTTGATCACTTGCTGATCGGGGCGCACGGCGCGCATGCTGGCAACGCCAACCGCCTTTTCACGCACTTTTTCGGTAAAGGCCTTTACCGCAGGCAAGGCGACATCAGCATCAAGCAAAGCCAGCCGCACTTCACGAAGCGCCGCATCAACATCCGACTCGCTAAGCGCGCCACGGCGTGCCAGCCCGTCAAAGACATCAGCTAATTTACTTTTCAGCGTATCAAACATGGTTTTGAACCTGCTTGCCCTTGGTTATTTTGCGTTACCACCATCATCCAAATTGCGAAATGCCGCTTGGCACCCGTGCTCGAAAACTTCAAGGACGTGTGGAACCCGCTAAGGTCATTTCATTCGGCGATGGCCTGATTTGATAGAAGCTATTGCGCTTTTTACCGCGAATTGTCAAGAATAACTGATGTTCTTTATCTTGTCGAAAACACTTGGCCTTCTTCTTGAACCCCTCATCATCCCCTATCTGTTTTTGGCAGTTGGGCTTTTTGCACGCTGGCGGCGCTGGCGCTGGATTATGCGGCTGGCCATTTTGATCGCCATTACCCTGCCACTTGGCTATGGCTTTCTGCCGGTTTCAAGCCTGCCTTTGCAATTTCTAGAAAACCGGATTGCCCGCGGCGATATTGGCCAACGCCATATTGATGGAATCATTGTTCTTGGCGGATTTACCGGCAATGGCATTGTTGCGCAAAGCCGCGATCACTATACATTAGGCGGGGCGGCTGAACGATTTACCGCCGCCATGACGCTGGCGCGCGCGCATCCCGATACGCCGATCCTGTTTAGTGGCTTTTCGGGGGAATTGATCCAGCGCGGCTGGCGCGAAAGTGACAATATCCGTGATCTGGTCAAACAGCTTGGCGGGCTAAGCCAAACCGTTCTTTATGAAGAAAACAGCCGCAACACCTATGAAAATGCAGTGAATAGCCGGCAAATTCTAGCAGCGGAACCCGGTACAAATTGGATTTTAATCACCTCGGCAAATCACATGCCACGCGCCATTGGCAGCTTTGCTGCCGCTGGCTGGTCGGGCGTGATTCCCTATCCAGTTGATTTTCATACCCCAAAAACAGGCTATGCCGATCCTTGGGATATTGATCAGGGCGTCTTACTTGTGCGCCAAGCCTTGCATGAATATGCTGGGCTATTGGTCTATTATTTATCGGGACGAAGCGCGACGCTTTTGCCTGATTAAGCTTTACTCACCAACGTTACGGCGATCCATTTCAGAATCAACACCGGCAAGCGCCTTGGCAAATTCATCAGCGGCAAAAGGTTGCAGATCATCGGCGCCTTCGCCAACCCCGACAGCATGAACCGGAAGGCCGAATTCTTCGGCAAGCGCAACAACAACACCGCCTTTGGCCGATCCATCAAGTTTGGTTACAATCAGGCCCGACAAATCGGCAACGGCAGAAAAGGCTTTGACCTGCGACATCGCGTTCTGGCCAACGGTTCCATCAAGAACAATCACCGAATCATGCGGCGCGCTGTCATCTAATTTCCGGATTACACGAACGATTTTGGCCAGCTCATCCATCAGCTCGGTTCGGTTTTGCAACCGGCCAGCCGTATCAATGATCAACACATCGGCATTATCTTCCTTGGCCTGAACCATCGCCCGATAGGCAAGCGCCGCCGCATCACCGCCGGTTGCATCGGCGATCACCTTTGTGCCGGTTCGCTCGCCCCAGATTTGCAATTGCTCAACCGCGGCCGCCCGAAATGTATCGCCAGCGGCAAGCAATACGGTCTTGCCTTCGGCCTGCCAATTTTGCGCAAGCTTGCCTGCAGTTGTGGTTTTTCCCGAACCATTAACGCCAACAAGAAGCACAACATGCGGCCGGTTTTGGGGGTCAATCTCAAGCGGTTTGGCAACCGGTTTTAAAATTGCCTCCAGCCCATCGGCCAAGGCAAGCGCAATTGAATCTGCATCAACCGGCCCGTCAAATTTATGCGCCTTTAAAGCAGTGGCAAGCCGGATTGCCGACGCCGTCCCAAGATCAGCCGCAATCAGCGCATCTTCGACTTCTTCCAATGAAGCTGCATCCAGTTTGGATTTGCCAATCAGCGCCGATAAAGAGGGTAGGCTGGCAAGTGATTCGCTGACTTTTTTACTTGATTTGCTAAGACCGTCTTTTAGTTTTTTAAACCAGTTCATGCGCTCTGCGCCCCCTTTGCAACCGCACGACCAACAAGACTGTCGCCATCACGCCCGATCAATTCAACATCAACAAGCTGGCCTGACGGAATAAAATCACCCGCTAGCTGGATCTTGGCAAAATTGCGCCCATGCCCGCGATTGCCCGCCTCGACAAGAAGCTGATCGCGCTTGCCAATGGTGCTATCAAGAAAACTGCCAAGTCGTGCCGCACCAAGGGCGCGCAATTCGGCTGCCCGCTGCTTGATCACCAAGGCGGGTGTTTGCGGCATATCAGCAGCCGGTGTTCCCGGGCGTGGTGAATAGGGAAATATATGAAGATGGGTGATATCGGCTTTGGCTATAATCGCCAGATTGGCTTGATGTGCCTGATCATTTTCGGTTGGGAATCCGGCAATGACATCAGCCCCGAAAACGACATCCGGCCGACGGCGACGCGCCTCATCACAAAAGCGCAGAATGTCACGCGCCAGATGGCGGCGTTTCATCCGTTTCAAAATTAAGTCATCACCATGCTGTAATGATAAATGCAAATGCGGCAAAAGACGCTGGTCTTCGGCAAGAACATCCATCAATTCAGCATCGGGTTCAGCCGGATCAATTGACGATAGACGCAATCTTGGCAATTCCGGCACCGCATCCAAAATCTGGCGAACCAGATTGCCAAGCCGTGGCCGCCCGGGCAAATCACTTCCCCATGAGGTGATATCAACACCGGTTAACACCAATTCCTTGCAGCCATTAGCAACGAGCCGCCGTGCCGCATCAATCAGATCGCTTGCTGGTGCCGACCGGTTATTGCCGCGTCCATAGGGAATGATACAAAAGGTGCAGCGATGATCACAGCCTTGCTGAACCTGCAAAAAGGCGCGGGTATGTTCGTGAAAGCTATCGACCATATGCGATGCGGTTTCGCGCACTTCCATCACATCACTCACCAAAAGCGATGGCGCATCATTGGCCGCCAATTTTGTCCAGCTTGCCGCCTGCAATTTGTCATGATTGCCAACAACCTGCGTCACTTCGGGCATTGCCGCCCATGTTTCAGGTGCAATCTGGGCAGCGCATCCCGTGACAATGATTTTGGCATCAGGGTGATCGCGGCGGGCTTTGCGAATGGCTTGGCGTGCCTGTTTTTCGGCTTCGGCGGTTACCGCGCAAGTGTTAAAAATAATTGCATCAGACAGACCGGCAGCGCCCGCCTGATCGCGGATCACTTCTGATTCCCAAATATTCAACCGGCAACCAAAGGTTTGCACATCAGGCGCATTGCGTTTGCTCATGCGCTTGCCCTCATCAATGCCGATAAGTCGTCATTAAGCACCCCATCAAAAACATAGGCAACCGGCCCGCGCATAATCACCCGCCCGCCTGCTGTGCCATCATCCTGCCAATCGATAAACACACTGCCGCCATCCATGATGATTTCATTGCGCCGCGCACCGCGCCCAGATCGCGTCACCGCAACCCCAACAGCACATGCCCCAGACCCACAGGCAAAGGTAATGCCGCCACCACGTTCCCATACGCGCATGCGAAACTGGTCTGAACCAACCTTGGTCACAAAAGAAATATTCGCCCGATCGGGAAATAGTGGATGATGCTCAAGCTTTGGCCCGATATGCGCAAGGTCAATCGCCTCGGCATCATCGACAAATAGCACCGCATGCGGATTGCCCATTGAATGGCAAACCGCTGTCACCGGTACTAATGCGCCAAGATCAACCGCCACCGTATCGGCAGGACTTGCCAAAGGCACCTCATCCCATGCAAGCCGTGCCGGCCCCATATCAACCGCGATATGATCGGCATTTTCGGCCGCACGCCAGCTTTGCAAAATGCCAGCATCTGTCTCGATCGACAGCTTTGATAATCCAAGATCGCGCATCACCAGATCGGCAACGCATCTTGTGCCATTGCCGCAAGCAGCAGCATCACTGCCATCGCTATTGAGAATCTGCATGAAAATATCAGCCTTGGCCGAAGCGCGGATTACCAATATCTGATCACAGCCAATGCCGAAATGGCGGTCGGCAAGGCGCGTTGCCACAGCAGCCCCGATCACATCGGGAATGCCATTTGCCGGATCGCGCGCATCAAGAACAATGAAATCATTGCCAAGGCCATGCATCTTTAAAAAAGCTGTCATAGCACAGCATATAGCCGGTTTTTCCCCGTCGCGAAAGGGGGTCGGCATGGTGATGATCGCAGGTTAGAGGGTCAGGCTAATCGGTACATGATCCGATGGCTTGTCAACGGCGCGCCAATCGCGGTGAATTTCCGCATGCGCCACCTTATCGGCAAGATCATGGCTAACCCAGATATGATCCAAGCGGCGGCCGCGATCACTGGCCGCCCAATCGCGCGCCCGGTAAGACCACCAAGAATATAATTTCTGATCATCGCCAAAATAAGCACGAACCGCATCATGCCAGCCACCATCGGCAATCAGCCGTTTTAACCCATCGGTTTCCACCGGCGTATGGCTGATGATTTTCAATAATTGTTTCGATGACCAAACATCACTTGCCAATGGCGCGATATTCAAATCGCCAACCAGAATTTCGGCCTTTGGCTGATTTGCGCTGAAATGGCTTGTCATCTCGTCAATGAATTGCAGCTTATGGGCAAATTTCGGATTTGTCTCAATATCTGGAATATCACCACCAGCTGGAACATAAAAATTATGGATGCCAATACCGTCATTGGTCATTGCCCAGATATGGCGGCAATCAGATTTGCCTGTCCATTCCATATGGTCGATTTTGGCAAGCGGCTGGCGCGCAATAATCGCAACACCATTATAGCTTTTCTCGCCGCGAATGGCCTGATGCGGCCAGCCTGCCGCAGCAAATGCTTCGGCTGGAAAATGCAGATCTTGGGTTTTCGTTTCTTGAAGACATAACACATCAATATCGGCCTGTTGCAAAAATGCCAGCACTGTCTCAAGACGAAGCCGAACGCTATTAATGTTCCAAGTTGCGATTTTCATTTCGAATGGCTCCTTAAAGGGGCGGTTTGATCACTGCTCTCGCAGTGCCAGCCAAATTTTGCTGGCCGTAGGCAAAGGTGGGTTAATTCCCGTCAGAATATTCGGGAAGGCGAAAAACCTCATTGGCAATGGGCTGGTCATAAACGATGTTTTGTAATGTCACACTGGTTTCAATGCCAGCCGCATCAAGCACGATCCAGCGCCGAAACTGAAATGGCTTTTCAGAAAATTCAAGGGTCAAACGGCCAGCGCCTTCACCATCATCTTTGCCAATTTGAATCCGTACAATGCCAGCACTCGTCGGTAAAACACGCGTTTCATATCCATCAGGCCGAAGCGATACCTTTTCCGCCAGAATAAGCGAAAGCGGGGTTTCAGAAATCGGATAGCTTGTCAGCAGGCGTTCATCCGGCCGGTCAACATGAAGCCAGACACTGCTGGTGATCAGCTGCAATTCATCACCTTTGCCATAGGTGATTTTCATGCGTGATGGGCGACGAAATGCCAATTTGCCTTCGGCGCTTGTGCCATCTGACGCCACCTGCACAAAATCGGCTGAAATCGTTCTGATCTTGTTAAACCATGTTTCGGCGCGGGTCACATCATCACTGGCCATCGACGGCATCGCGGCCAGCATGATTGGCAAGCTGACAATGAACATCACCCTTGACCCGAAACCCATGATTCGCGCTTTCATCATCATCCATGTCATCATAAGTGTCATTATCAGGGCCGCTAGCCGTGATTGCAGATTTTGCCGCTTTGTGTTGTTTGGCATTACAGGCCACCATTTTCGTTATCAGTTAGCAGGACATCGCGTTTGCCAACATGATTCGCCGCTGAAATAATGCCGTTGCTTTCCATTTCTTCAATGATCGTTGCGGCGCGGTTATAGCCAATTTTCAAATGCCGCTGAACAAAGCTTGTTGATGCTTTTTGTTCACGAACGACCAACGCCACCGCCTGTTCATAAAGGCTGCCACCATTGTTTGGCACCGCCCCGTCAGCAGCGCCATCGCTGCCAATTTCGACCTCTTCAACAACACGGTCATCATATTCAGGCTCACCTTGCTGGCGCAGGAAATTGGCAACAGCTTCAACCTCGCCATCATCAACAAAGGGGCCATGCACGCGAACAACCCTGCCGCCACCTTCCATGAACAGCATATCGCCCCGACCAAGAAGTTGTTCGGCGCCCTGTTCGCCAAGGATTGTGCGGCTGTCGATCCGTGACGTGACCTGAAAGCTTATTCTTGTTGGAAAATTCGCCTTGATTGTGCCGGTGATCACATCGACTGACGGGCGCTGGGTTGCCATGATGACATGAATTCCCGCCGCCCGCGCCATTTGCGCCAAACGCTGAACCGCGCCTTCAATTTCCTTGCCCGCAACAAGCATCAGATCGGCCACTTCATCAATCAACACCACAATGAATGGAAGCGGTGCCAGATCAAGAATTTCTTCTTCATGGATCGGTTTGCCGGTTTCAGGGTCAAAGCCGGTTTGAACGCGTCTTGTCAAAACTTCGCCCTTGGCGCGCGCTTCGGCAAGACGGTCATTATAACCGCCAATATTACGAACCCCCATCTTGGCCATATTGCGATAGCGGTTTTCCATTTCGCGAACCGCCCATTTCAATGCGGTAACTGCCTTTGACGGATCGGTCACAACCGGACTTAAAAGATGCGGAATGCCATCATAAACCGATAGTTCCAGCATTTTCGGATCGATCATGATCATCCGGCAGGTTTCGGGCGTATGCCGGTAAAGAAGCGACAGGATCATCGCATTGATGCCAACAGATTTGCCGGAACCGGTGGTCCCCGCAACCAGAAGATGCGGGAATTTGGCGAGATCAACCACCACCGGCGCACCGGCAATATCTTTGCCAAGTGCCATTGGCAGGCTTGAACGATCACTGGCCCAACTGTCATGGTCAAGAATATCACGAAGCATCACAACCTGCCGGTCTTCGTTTGGCAATTCGATGCCAATCACATTTTGGCCGGGCACCACGGCAACCCGAACCGAAATGGCACTCATTGAACGGGCGATATCATCGGCAAGCGAAATCACGCGTTGCGATTTGGTACCCGGTGCAGGGTTCAAATCATAGCGGGTGACAACTGGCCCATAGCGCACATCGGCAATCGTGCCATTGACACTGAAATCCGATAGGACATTTTCGAGCTGGCGTGCATGATCTTCAAGAATCGATTTTGACGGGCCTGATTGGGTTTTTGCGGGTGGATTCAACAGGCGGGCAGGCGGCAATTGGAACCCTGAATTATTGCCAAAATCAAACATTTCCTGCTTGGCATTCTTTTTGGTGGTGCGCGGTGACCGCGCTTTGCCAGCCGCCGCCTGATTGGCATTTTGGTCAGCAACATGACCAGCCGCATCGGCAACAAGCACCGGTTCTTGGCGTTGTCTTGATGGTTTTGGTTTGCGCGGCGGTTTTGCCGCCACCCGCTGTTGCACATTATTGACCGAACCCGCAACCTTTTGGCCAAGGCCGGCAACGCCTTTCACCAAAAGTCCAATTTTACTGGTTCTATCAGATCGTTTTAACCATTGCCGAGGCGAGATTGCCACCACCCAAAGCCATGATAGCATGCCGAAAAACAGCGCCGCGCCGCCAACATAATGGATCGTATCTAGCCCCATAAAGGATGGTATCGGCTGCATGACCCGCATGATCATGCCAATGATCACCGCGCCTGCCGCCCCGCCATTATCACTGGCACCGCCACCATCAAGCGCAAAAAGACCACCAGCCAAAAAGCACAGGCTTAGCGGCAAAGCAATGATCCGAAATCGCATCCATGGCACTGGCTGTTTCCGGAAATAGGACAAGCCCCAGAATAACGGCACCAAAGCCAGAAAAAATGACGCAAGCCCGATTGCCGCATAAAGCCCCGCCGAAATATTGGCGCCAACCGGCCCAAGCCAATTGGCCACAGGCGCCGATGAAATCTGATTCCAGGATGGGTCATTTTTGCCAGCGGTGATGAGCGCAATCAGCAACAAACCCGATATCACAAAAAGCCCAAGACCAAAAATTTCCATCAACCGATTTTGCAAAAACTGCATCATCGCAATGGAAAAAATGGGTTTCTTGTCGTCACTATTGGCCATGACTTTCCTTATAGGGTAAATCTGTGTGGCAATCTAGGCATTGCCATAAGCATTGTTCTTGGTCAAAGGCATTATCATTGCTGGCTTTTATAAATTTTCGCCACCCGTGAAAGCGCCTCATTGGTGCGTTCGGCATTATGAACAAGCGCCAATCTGACATAGCCAGCACCCGGATTACCATCTTCGGTCTCCAGACCCATAAAAGATCCGGGAACAGCCTTTACCGCCTGTTCGGCCATCAGCCTTTTGACAAATTCAATATCATCATCAACCTTAAGCCACAGAAAGAAGCCACCTTGTGGTGGGGCAATGCCAAGATGTTTTTCAACAAGGGCGAAATTGGCATCATAATAGGCACGGATTGCCGCAACATGCGCCTCGTCATCATAAAGATCGGCAGCAACCGCCAAAAGCGGTGTTGGCACCAATGATCCGCCATTGCCGACAAGTTTCAAATATTGCGCCACAACCTGCCTGTCACCAACCATGAAACCGGCGCGAAGACCAGCTGCACCCGACCGTTTTGACAGCGAATTCAACACTACTAAATTGGCCAGAGGATCTGCATCGCCAGCAATGCCATCTTGGTCGGCAACCAAGGCGGCGGCCTGCATCAGACCCGTTGGCGGACTGCCCCGCCAAATATCGGCATAGCATTCATCCATCACCAGCAGAAAATCATGTTTGCGGGCAAGCCGGATTACATCGACCAGATAATCCATATCCATAACGCTGCCTTGCGGATTTGTCGGGCTGCACAGATAGAGAATGCTGGCGCGGTCAAGATCGGCAGATGCAACCGCATCAAGATCGGGAAGAAAATTCTGATTGGCACCGCTGTTCAGCCAGATCGTCTCGCCGCCACTGGCAAGCGCACCGGCGCGCCATGCATGGTAAAAAGGGTTGGTCACTAGCGCGGCGGCATTGGGCTTGCTTGCTGTTACCAGATGGCCAAGCAAATGAAGTGGCTCGCGCGTTCCGGGAACCGGAATGATTTGGCTTGCATCGGCAAGCCCTGCCGCTTCGGGCCAACGCCGCGCAATATAGCCTTCAATCGCTTCGGTAAAACGCGGGCTTCCCGTTGCCTTTGGATAGAATTGCCATTGGTCATTATGACGCGACACACTGTCGAGCAACAGGGCGGCTGGCGGCTGTTGTGGCTCGCCAATCGACATATCAAGAACGTGCAGATTTGCTGGCGGCGTTACTGACTCAAGAAGCCCGCGAAGCTGGACAAACATATTGCCGTCAAAAATGGCATGCGCTGGATTAAGTTTCATGGATTTTTTCACCATATCAAATGAAAGGCTTGATCAAATGAAAGGCTTGATCAAATGAAAGGCTTGGTCAAAAAGATGGCTTGGCCCGCCAATTGGTTATTTCGTCATCATTGGTAGCGCATGGCTTGCGCTGGGGCAATGGCTGCGATGATGTTACTCACTAGCAAAATAGACCAATTTCAGTAAACTGCTTTCAACCAGATTGATTGTGATGGGTGATCTGGTGCCAGCGCACCATCTTGCCTTGAAAAGGATCACGCCCCCATGCCGCAAAAGCCAGCCATTTTTCTTGATCGCGACAATACGCTGATCCATGATGATGGCTATATTTTCGAGATTGAAAAATTTGCCTGGATCACTGGTGCGGTGGCGGCATTAACGCGGTTTCATCAGGCCAAATTGCCGGTATTTATCGTAACCAATCAGGGCGGCATTGGACGCGGCATCTTTACCGAAAGCGATATGCATAACTTCAATCATCATCTGATTGATGCTGCCGAAAAGGCCGGTGGTGCCATTACCGATATTGCCTTTTGTCCCCATCATCCGCTTTCGCCTGATCCGGCAATGGCGGCGGCATGTCGTTGCCGCAAACCGGAACCGGGATTGATGTTTGACCTTGCACAAAAATGGCAAATTGACCTTGGTGCCTCAGTGATGATTGGCGATCGTGATAGCGATGTTGAGGCTGGAAGGCGGGCTGGCATGACCGCCTATCTTTTTGATCGGGGTGATCTGGATCAGCTTGCCAAACAAGTGATGGATCGCCATTTTACGGCAAAGACGGATGGCAGCAAATGACCGATCAGACACATTATGAAGTGATTATTGTTGGCGGTGGGCTGACCGGGGTGATGATGGCATTAGCGCTGTCTTATGGCGGCTATGGATCGGCCGCAGCGCCGGCAATTGCGCTTGTTGACCGCGCCCCAGCACAGCCCCATTCAGTCAATACCAAAACAGCCCACACCGAATCACCAAATTCCACATCAAACACCCGCAAAACCGCAAGCGGTGATCATCGCACCACCACCATTCACGCCGCTGGTAAAACCATGCTTGAGACGCTTGGCGTCTGGCCGCTTATTCGCGATATGGCAACGCCGATCACCCGCATCAAAATTGCCAATGGCGCACCGCGCCAAGGCGGGCTTGCGCGGCGTCAAAGCCCCGAATTCAGCCTTGATTGGCATGATGCTGACCAGCCAATGGCCTATGTTGTGGCCAATGACCAGCTTCTTGATGCCCTCTATATGGTGATGGCAACGCGGCCAATTGCCCATATCACCGATGCCGAGGTGACAGGCTTTGACGGGGCAGGCGATCTTGCCCGATTGCAATTTGCCAACCGGCCCGATTTAACCTGCCAGCTCGTTGTTGCTTGTGATGGTGCGAAAAGCAAATTGCGCGCTTATGCCGGCATCCGCAGCTTGGCCGAACCACATCGGCAAACCGCCATTGTTGCCAATCTGACGCTCGAACGCGATCACGCCAATATTGCCTATCAGCGGTTTTTGCCAAGCGGGCCATTGGCGTTGATGCCGCATGGCCCGTTTCGGGCTTCGCTTGTCTGGACGTTACCAAAGGCCGAGGCCGATCATTTTATGGCGCTTGATGAAGCCGGTTTTGCCACTGCGCTATTGGCCGCTTTTGGTGAAACGCTTGGCGGGTTGCAGCTTGACGGGCCACGTCTTGGCTGGCCGTTAAAGCCAACAATTAGCCGCAAAATGACCGGCCCGCATCTGGTTCTGGCAGGCGATGCCAGCCATGCGATCCACCCGCTTGCCGGTCAGGGATATAATCTGGCGCTTGGTGATGCGGCGGTTCTTGCCGATTGTCTTGCCCGCGCCAGCGCACGCGGGCTTGGCGCTGGTCACCGGTCGGTTGAAACTGATTATCTTGCCGGACGCAAATTCGAAGTCACCGCCATGACAGCCATGACAAGCGGGCTGAACCAGCTTATGTCATTTCAGCCAGCCATTGCCAAAGTCACCGGCGCGGGTATGGGGCTGGTCAATGCCAGTCCGGTAAAATCATTTTTTCAGAAAAGCGCAATGGGCGGTCATCTGGCACGCGCCAATCTTCTTGAAGGGCGTTTACCTACATGATGGTACACAAATTATAGAGCCTAGTTGCGGCGCGCACCGTCACTGGCAAGGCGCGCCAGATAATCAGCCATCAACTGATCCTGGCGAAGCGCATAATCATAAAGCAGACCCCAGCTAAACAGGCCGGTATTATGCCCGTCACTAAAGCCAAGCCGGATTGCATAATTGCCAACCGGTTCAATGCTGCTTATCAGGATATCTTGTTTTCCAGCTGGCGTGGTTTTCTGACCAGCGCCATGACCCTGCACCTCGGCCGATGGCGATTCAACGCGCAATAATTCGGCTGATAGCGAGAATTGCGCGCCATCATCAAAACGAATTTCCAGCCGATCCTTGGCTTTGGAAAGCCGAATTTCTTCAGGCCAGACATCTTGTGATGGTGTTTGCGGCGGTGATGTGGTCATGGGGTACACTATCCTAGCATTCAATCTTTGTATTAAAACTTGGTGGTCATGGAAATTTTGGCAGTCATGGGCGGCAAAACCCTATTCATCTTCACCAAGATCGCGCGCTTCATCACCAAGCATGATTGGCACACCAGCGCGAACCGGATAGGCCTTGCGCGCCTGATGGCTGATCAATTCATGATTTACGCGATCATAGGTCAAGGGGCCGCGCGTCAAGGGGCAAACCAGCACTTCAAGAAGCCGCGAGTCAATTTCATAATCTGCCGCAGGGTCAGTGTCGTGCATCATTGCCTCCGGTTTCGTCATGCAATGCCATTTCCATCATGGCAATTAATAGATCGGCGCGTTTTGCCATTGAGTCGGCTTCTAAAAGCGCCTGTTTTTCGGCAACTTCAAACGGACAGATCATTGATAATGTCGCCAATAGCTGATGGTTATCCGAGTTTTCAATTTGCGTCCAGTCGGTCTCAAAACCCTTCATATCGAAATAGCGTTTCATCACTTTGATCAGCGGATCACGGTCAAGCGCGCTAACGTCAACGCGAAGATCATTCGCAAAAGGCTGCCAATCAACATCCGCAACCAGAAACCCATTCGGGTCAAGCTCTTGGCGAAGACGATGAAACCGGCACACGCCGTTAAGCGCAATGACAAAACGGCCATCATCACTTTCTTGGAAAAATGACAAACGTCCAGCACAGCCAGTTTCAAACAAACCCGCCGCATCAGCCCCGTCATCATTGGCCCCGTCATCATTGGCCCTGTTGTCATTGGCTATGTCACCACCAGCATGATGATCAAGAGGCTGTACCATGCCAATCAGCCTTGTTGGCGTTGCCAGCGCATGCGTTACCATCGCCAGATAGCGCGGTTCAAAAATATTCAACGGCAATTGCCCGCCCGGAAGCAAAAGGGCGCTTGGCAGCGGAAAAATCGGAATTCGCATCGGAAGCTGGTCAAATTCCGGATCAAAAATACCACCTGCCATAATCACTCCTTAAAAATCAGATTTAAGCCATTCCGCATTTGCATTATGGCCGCATTTACCCTTATGCCTCGATAAGGCTGTTCATTCTGCCCATATTATCTTTACGCGTTATGGGCATAATCCGGCTAGGCGAAAAGTAACGTCGATAGCTTGCGCCGCGCCGCCATTACATCACGGTTTGCTGGACCAAGCGTCTTGAAAAATTCCAATAGCTGCATACGGGCTGCCGCGTCATTCCAAGCGCGGTCAATGCGGATGGATTCAAGAAGCTGTTCCATTGATTCGGCTTGTTCGCCAGTGGCAAATAACGCCAATGCCAGTTCTTGGCGCGCGGCAAGATCATTCGGATCAGCATCAACCGCCGCACGCGCTTGCGCCAAACCGCCAGCCGCACCTGCCGCTTTTTCGGCTAATTCAAGCGAGTTAATGGCAATCACCATGGCTGGTTTATCGCGAAATTCATCATCAAGCTGATCAACGATTTCGCGCGCGCCATCAATATCTTTCATCCCGATCATACAACGGATCATGCCTGCAAGACCATCGGGCGATTCAGGATCGGCCGCCATGATTTCATGATATTGCGCCATCGCATTGTCATAATCTTGTGTTTCAAGAAGGCTGTTTGCCGCCTCGACCATTGCCGCAACATCTGGGCCACTGCCGCCAGCCGCCACCAGCTTGTCAATAAATTGCTTTAGCGTTGATTCGGGCTGCGCACCGGCAAAACCGTCAACCGGCTGTCCATTGAAAAAACCATAAACCGTTGGCACTGATTGCACCCGCATCTGTTGGGCGATCTGTTGGTTCTCATCAATATTAATTCGCACCATCTTGACCTTGCCCTTGGCGGCGGCAACGACCTTTTCCAAAAGCGGACCAAGCTGTTTACACGGCCCACACCATGGCGCCCAAAATTGCACAACAATTGGCATTTTTGCCGAACCATCAATGACCTCGGCCATGAAATTATCCATATTCACATCGATTGGTGTGGTATCGGCAGCGGCCGCAATAAGCTGTTCCATTTTGTCCTAAACCTTCTTTAAAAGGCGGTGATCCGATTGTGATCCACCGCCAAAACGGTGCGTTTTAATCGGCGGTCACGCCCTTTTTCAACTCTTCATCTAGATGTAATCATCAGGCGTTGCAAAACAAGGGGGCATTATGACTGCCCCTAAAGCCATTTAAAAATCAAGCCAGCGCGGCTGATGGCCTGTATGCGCCAAAAATTCCTGCAAGCCTGATCTGGTGATGCCAATCGTCATGTCATTGACAAGTGGATGGGCGTAAATGCGATCATCGGTTTGAAGCGCCGAATCAAGAAACAGCGAAACTTTATGGTCCGAATCATTAATCACTGTCAGCGGGCTGACCGCGCCCGGACGCACACCCAACATTTCAAATAGCCGGTCAGCACTGCCAAATGACAGCCGGTCAGAACCAATTTTCTGATCAAGAGTTTTTAAATCAATCACCCGATCTTCTTGGGCGACAATCAGGAAATTGCGCTTTTTCCGATCGCGAAGATACAAATTCTTGATATGAATCCCGGGCATATCGCCGCGATGCGCTTTGGCATCTTCAACTGTTCGCAAAGGCGGATGATGATGCGTGACATAATCAATTGCCAGCGCGTCAAGAACCGCCAAAAGTGATTCCGGCGTCGTTGGCAAGCTGTCTTTGAATTGTGATGATGCGTCCATAATGCGGCCCTGATAAGGTGATTAATCCGTCGCCATAATGACGATGACCATAGGCTGGCCTGATCTCTTTTTAGCCGGATGAACACGCCTCTGCAAGACCATCGGTTTGCCACGCCATAGGCCGGTGATAAATCTGGCTGAATTCTGTGAAAAATGTAACGAAATGCAACGATTGACGCGAATCGGCTCGCATATTAAGACACGGGATCACAGCGACAGATATGGTTGCGTTACAAAATGAAATTCAGGCGATGATGAATATTGGTCTAATCGGATGTGGCATGTGGGGCCGAAATTTGGCGCGCAATCTTGCCCAGCTTGAGGCGTTGGCCGCGGTTGCCGATCGCCATGCCGAAAATGCCGCCGAATTCGGATCAGCCTTTGCCGCCAAACCGGTTGATGTTGACACGTTAATCCATGATGAATCAATTGACGGCATTGTCATTGCCACCGCCGCGCCAAGCCATGATGCGCTTGCCATTGCCGCCTTGGCCGCTGGCAAACATGTTTATGTGGAAAAGCCATTATCGTTGAGCTTGGCTGGGGCAAAAGCCATTCAAGACGCTGCGCAAGCGGCGAAAAAACAAGTGATGGTCGGGCATTTGATCCGCTATCATGCCGCCTTTATCGAATTGCAAAAACAGCTTGCCGCTGGTGCCATTGGCAGCCTTCGCCATGTTCAGGCAAACCGGTTGGCAATGGGGCGTATTCGCAATACCGAATCTGTATTGTTTGATTTATGTCCGCATGATCTGTCGCTTATCCTGGCGCTGATTGGCAGCCTTCCGACAAAAATCCATTGTGCCGGCGCAAGCCATATGACCCCGAATATTGTTGATTTTCTGACCAGCTTTATGGGTTTTGAAAATGGCGTTTCGGCTGGCATGCAAACAAGCTGGCTTAGCCCGTTCAAGGAACATCGTCTGACGGTCACCGGAACCGCCGGATCGCTGGTTTTTGATGATACCAAACCCTGGCCGGAAAAATTGACCTTGTTTCAGGATCAAATGCGGCTGAACGGCGAACATTTCATCATTGATCGAGCAAGCCCGATTACGCTTCCGGTTCCCGAAGCCGAACCATTAAAAGATGAGATGCGCGCCTTTATTCAAACCTGCGAAACGGGCAAGCCAGCGCCAACTGATATTGCCGAAGCGATCATGGTTCAACAGGTTCTTGAAACCATGCAAACCCACCTCATCGACACATCCGCCGCACCCTCGAATCACCAGCCAGTGAGCCCCAAATGAGCATCGCCTTTATTGATTTAAAAGCCCAGCAAGCCCGCATTCGTGACAAGGTCGAAGCCGGATTCCAAACGGTGCTTGATCATGGTGCCTATATTATGGGGCCGGAAATTTCCGCATTGGAGGCGCGTCTTGGTGAATGGACAGGCGTTGCGCATAATATTTCCTGTTCGTCAGGAACCGATGCGTTATTGCTGGCGCTTATGGGGCTAGAGCTGCAACCCAGCCAAGGCGTCATCGTTCCCTCTTTTACCTTTGCCGCAAGCGCTGAAGTGATGCCGGTCATGGGCGCAGTACCGATTTTTGCCGAAGTCGATAAAACCAGCTTTAACCTTGATCCAGAAAAATTGCCGCACGCGCTTGCCGCGGGCAAAGCCGCCGGCATCGATATTGTTGGCATTATCGGCGTTGGGCTGTTTGGCCAGCCCGCCGATTATGCCGCGATTGGCAATTTCGCGCGTGAAAATGGCCTGTGGCTGATTGATGACGCCGCGCAAAGCTTTGGCGCGACATGGCATGGCAAGCCGGTTGGCCAGCTTGCCGATGTCACCTGCACAAGCTTTTTTCCGGCCAAACCGCTTGGTGCCTATGGT
>Ga0222719_10000395_pt1 | contig 43542 bp, 44 predicted proteins | sample C33_34DmetaG_FD_165039 | JGI IMG/M metagenome (GOLD analysis project Ga0222719, IMG submission 165039) | Estuarine water microbial communities from San Francisco Bay, California, United States - C33_34D | ecosystem: Environmental > Aquatic > Marine > Unclassified | place: USA: California... | reverse complement strand
AACCATATCACAAATGTATTTTGTACCATCAACAACAACATAGTCGCCGACACTTGTTGAACGGTGACCCCATTCAACGCCGTCTTTAACAACAAGAGGTTTTACAACTTCAACATTTTCTGAATAATCAGAATTATCAAATGTTTCTCCTTTGAAATCAAAAGTAGGACCTTTTGACCAAGAGCCTTCAATGTTGTTAGTTTTACGGAAACATTCCTCTAGTGCTTTCATCACAGGAACATAACCAGCGATTTCAACATTAGCGACATGAATATCTTTGTCGCCAAACGCATTGTGATAAACTTCATATTTCATAATATAGTCCTTTCTCAATTAAGACAGGTACAAAGGACCTGTCCAGTTCATAAAAAATCCTTCGAAGACATTTCCTCGAGGTTTATTCAAAGCAGGTGCTTGCCATCCGGCAGGCTTCAAAATATCACCAACTTTAAAACCTTTTGCTTCAGTTTTTGCAGTTAGTTTTTTGATTACAAAGCAGTGAACAGAATTGTCACGGATTACTTTGATGTAATTTTGTCCTTCTCGTACTTCACACTTTTTTTCAAATTCATCAAGTGTACGCTGAAAGTAATCTGAGCGTTCTTCTTTACCAGCTTTCTCAGAACAAGCGCCAGTCCACTTGGCATAGTCAAGTTTAGAAGTTTCAATGATGTTCTTAATACCTTCTTCAAGTGAGGTAGCAACTTTTTCACATTTAACGGTCATAGTGTTTTGTCCTTTTCTAGTTTATGTGTATATTGTATCAAATGATTTTAGCTTTGGCAACAGCTTTTTTCACTTTTTTATGAATTTTTTTCAGAAATTGCGATTACAGCACCAAAAGCCATCATTGCAAGACCCGCCGAAGCGTACATAATCATCTCTCCGATGGTATTTGCGTTTTCCATACATTTACCATCACAATCACCAGCAGAACCGGCCATCATAATGATACCTGTAACGATTAAAATTGAAGAAATTAGTGTTTTCATAGTGTTTTCCTTTCTTTATTAACTATACTTACATCCTACACTAGATAAATACCCTTGTCAAGCACTATTTACAAAAAAATTAAGAAAAAAAGCAAGTAAAATCAACAATTTATGAAATATTTTGTTCTACTTATGTTCTTTTTACTGATTTCCTGCTCTGAAACAGTGAAAAATTGCAAAATTGCGCCAGATTTAGAGCGAATCGGCGAATCAGCGTTAGAAAATAAAGATAATTTAGCTGAAACTGAGTTGAGAAGTGGAAAAATCGCCTGTGATTTCTAACTAAATAGTGTAAAAGAGGTAAAAAATGAGTTGTAATAATTGTGGACATGATTGTCACTGTGGAAACACTTGTAAACAAGAAGTAGTAAGCGAATTCGGCGAAAAATACGAAATCGAGTGTTGTAAACATTGCCGTTGTGACCAAGTAATCAAATCCGAGCGAGAAGCTGGATTTAACGGAGCATAAAATGTCAAAAATGAGAATATTTAAGTTTTGGAATGATGAGGGTGTTGAAAATGAGAGAGAAGCAATAAGTTTAAAGAAGGCTGTTAGGTCAGTTCAATCAGAATATAAAGATACTCAGATTGCAGTTCAATATATTAGTAAAAAGGGACAAGAAATGTGCCACTATGTATTAATACCAATCGGTAGAAAAATTAGACAAGCGATTATAACAGAAAAAAGAAGATTAGCTAAAAAGGCAAAATTAGAAGCAGCGAGGGCTTAGATGCCAGCAGTTTGTAGAGTAGGAGATTCATTATCAACAGGTCATGCTTGTGTAGGTACTACTACTATTGCATCATCTAATACAGACGGCACTGTTAAGGTTAATGGTATCAATGCAATTGTTGTAGGTGCGCCAACAGTATCACACCCAGCACCACCTATACCACCTTGCCCACCTCATGTACAATTTTTAAATGCAGGTTCTAGTACAGTTCGTATTAATAGTATACCTGTAGGCCGAATAAGTGATAGTGCAGATGCAGGAGCTATGACTTCTGGTTCTGGCAATGTTTTTGCAGGATAATTTCTAAAAAGGTGTATAAATATTACCGTTATGGCAAGTTATGATGCTTCAAGCACAAATAAAAGTAAAAAATCGGTTAGGACTTATAAAGACCTTGACCTTGATTTCACACGACATCCAGTTACTAATGATGTGGTTAAAATTGAAGATGTTGAGGCTGTAAAACGAAGTGTTAAAAACTTAGTTCAAACAAATTTTTACGAAAGACCTTTTCATCCTGAATTAGGTTGTGGTGTAAGAGAATTATTATTTGAAAACTTTACACCATTGACTGGTATTTTTATTAGAAGAAAAGTACAAGAAGTTTTAGACAACTATGAACCAAGAGCAAGAGTTTCTGGTATCGCAGTTAATGAACAACCTGACAGAAACGCAATTGATGTACAAGTAAATTTTTATGTTTTAAATTTACCAAATCCCGTTTCTGTTACGACAACACTACAAAGAATTAGGTAAGTAAATGGCATCCAACAAATTATCAGTATCAGAATTAGACTTTGACAATATCAAAGCGAATTTAAAAACCTTTTTACAAGGCCAATCAGAATTCCAAGATTATGATTTTGAAGGTTCTGGTTTTGCCGTTCTTTTAGATTTACTTGCCTATAATACCCACTACCTAGGATTCAACGCTAATATGTTGGCGAATGAAATGTACTTAGATAGTGCTGACATTAGAAAAAATATTGTATCTTTAGCGAAGATGTTAGGTTATACACCAACATCACCAAAATCGCCTATTGCTAATATATCAATTAGAGTTAACAATGTAACAGCAGGCACAGCTTCATTGACGATGGATAAGGGTACAGTTTTTACAACAACAGTTGATGGAACATCTTACGAATATGTGACAAATCAAAGTTACACTATTCAACCAACTGCTGGTGTTTATAATTTTTCTAATGTTAACATTTACGAAGGTACACTGGTAACATTTAAATATACTGTAGATACAAGTGATGCTGACCAGAGATTTATTATTCCAAGCGCAAACGCAGACACAACAACACTAAAAGTAACAATACAAAATTCTGTTTCAGATACCACAACATCCGTTTATTCATTAGCCTCTGGTTTTTCAGAATTAAATAATGAATCAAAAGTTTATTTTTTACAAGAAACAGAAAACAATAGATTTGAAGTTTATTTTGGAGATGGTGTTTTAGGAAAATCATTATCGGATGGCAATATTGTAATTTTAGAATATATTGTTAGTAATCAAGCAGACTCAAACGGTTCTAGTGTGTTTACATTATCTGGTAATATTGATGGTTTTTCAAATGTATCAATTACAACAATATCAAATTCTCAAGGCGGCGCAGCTGCTCAATCAAAAGAATCTATTAGATATAATGCTCCACTTCAATACGCTAGACAAGATAGAGCGGTAACAACAACTGATTACGAAACCTTGGTAAAACAATTATATCCAAATGCACAATCAGTGAGTGCATGGGGCGGAGAAGATGATGAAACTCCGGTTTATGGTGCAATTAAAATTGCAATAAAGGCTGCTTCAGGTTCGACCTTAACTAATACTACTAAACAAAGTATTATTACACAATTAAAAAGATATAATGTTGCTTCTGTAAGACCAGAAATTGTTGACCCCGAAACAACTACTATTCTTTTAAATTCAAATGTTAGATATAATCAAAATACTACAACAAAAACAGCTGACACTTTAAAATCAAATATCATAACAACATTGACAAATTATAATACAGATACTTTAAATCAATTTGATGGTGTTTTTAGATATTCAAAAATTACAGGTTTAATTGATAATACAGATGCTAGTATTATTTCTAATATTACAACTTTAAGAATGAGAAAAACATTATCTCCACAATTAAATACATCAGCTAGATATAACATTTATTTTAGAAATGGCATTTACAATCCACATCCTGAACACAAATCAGCACAAGGTGGAGTAATTGAAACATCTGGTTTTAAAGTTTCTGGTGACACAAACGATAGAATTTATTTCCTTGATGATGATGGATTAGGAAATATTAGAAGATATTATTTAACAGGTTCTACCAGAAACTATGTAAATAATACACAAGGTACAGTAAATTATGACACAGGCCAAATTACAATATCATCTTTAAGTATTTCTAGTTTAGAGAATGTAAGAGGTTCAACCACTTCAGTTTTAGAAATTACTACTCAACCAAATTCAAACGATATTATACCAGTAAGAGACCAAATTTTAAATATAGACATAGCAAACTCAACAATCACAGTAGAAGTGGATACATTTGTAGGCGGCTCTGCTGATGCAGGTGTAGGTTATACAACAGTTTCTAGTTACAACACATAAAGGGTAATATCAGATGGCAAAGTTTACTGATAAAATATCCAATCTCATAAACAGTCAAGCTCCAGAGTTTGTAGTTTCAGAACATCCTAAATTTTTAGAGTTTGTAAAAGCTTACTATACTTTTATGGAATCGGCAGAATTGGCCGTTACACAAGTAGAAAATACAGATGGTCTAAGATTAGAAACAGAAACAACCACGGTATCTAATTTATTATTAAATGCTTCTCGTATAGATTCTGATAGAACACAATTAGATAGTGGTGATAAAATTCTTTTAGAAGATACTACCTTTGGAAAATTTAATAGAGGAGAAACCATAACAGGTGAATCATCTGGAGCAACATCCACTATTCTAACCGAAGATTTAGATAATGGCAAGCTTTACATTGCAGCTCAAGATAAATTTATTATAGGTGAATCTGTAACAGGTTCATCATCTAATGCTAAAGCTATAGTCAACAACTATCTACCAAATCCTGTAACAAACATACAAGAGTTATTAAACTTTAGGGATCCTGATAAAGTTATTTCAAACTTTTTAACTAAGTTTAGAAATGAATTTTTAAATACATTACCTGAAACTTTAGATGACGGTATTGATAAAAGAAAATTAATTAAAAATATCAAATCACTCTATCTGTCTAAAGGTACAGATAATGGACATCAACTATTTTTTAGATTACTTTTCGGATTAAATTCTGAAACAATTTATCCTAGAGAACAGATGTTAAGGGTGTCGGATGGTAAATGGGACGCTAAAACAATTCTAAGAGTTATTTCTTCTGTAGGTAATCCATTAAATTTAATCGGTAGACAAATTACCGGTCTAACTTCAGGCGCAACAGCTATTGTAGAAAATGTTTTTAAATTCAGAATAGGTACTAATGAAGTATCTGAATTTATTTTAAATAGAGAAACTATTGTAGGTACATTTGTTGTAAGTGAAGAAATTAGAGGAACAGCTACAGACCAAGATGATACATTTATTAAAGCTAACATTACAGGTATTCCAGATGCAGTTACTTTTACAAATGACGGCACTTTATATGAAACAGACGAAACAATTTCAATAACGGCTGGTGGTACAGGTGCAATTATTCAAATTAATGATATTGGTCGTGGAGGTATTACAGATTTATATATTAGTAACTCAGGTTCAGATTATTCGATTGGTGATAATTTAATATTTAACAATACAGGAACTACAGGTTCTGGTGCAGCTGGTTTTGTTTCTGTCGTTAACGGTGGATTTACACCTGAAGACGGAACAGATTTACAAATATTATTTGAAGATGGAAGTGGTTCTGTATTATTAGAATCTGCTGAAGAAGGTATCAATACAATTGAATTAGAAACAGATGAACCGGGAACTCTTTTATTAGAAGATGGATTTAAGCTTGTTATGGAAGAAGGCGAAACACAAGAGTTTGCCAATTTAGAATATCTATTACAAGATACAGCAGATACATCTACAATTACTGACCATATAGTTTTAGAAACTGAAACTATTAGAGGTGATGCTTACGCAGGCAATAAATTAGTGCAAGAAGCAGGCACTGGTTCAGGAGATATTACAGATGTTTATTTAACAAATCCTGGAAATAACTACGATAAACTTCCTGTTATTACAATTGACAGTGAAAGTGAAACGAATGACGGAAAAATATTATGTTATGGTGGTGAAATAGGTAGAATTATTACATCAAAAGTTGTTGAAGCAGGAGCTCAATATGAATTGTCACCTTCTCCTATTTTAACTTTAAGAAAAAAAGTAATTGTAACAGGAGTTACTGGAGATTTTACAACTGATGGAACAGTAACAGGTGAAGATAGTGACGGTAATGTGGTAACAGGTACCGTTGTATCTTTTGACTCTAATAGAGGCATCTTAACTTTAACTGATGCAACAGGCACTTTTGCTAATGAAACAACAATTACTGATGACTTACTTTTAACAACAGGTACAGTTAAAAATTCTGACCAAGCTACAGCTACAACAACAGTCGGTGCAGTTGCAGTAACTTCAGGCGCATTTGTAAACCAAGACGGCCATGTTTCTGAAAACACTATGAGAATACAAGATAGTTTATATTATCAGGACTTCTCATATGTAATTAGAGTTGGTCAATCTATTAATGACTGGAGAAATAGTTTCAAAAAGACTATGCACACATCTGGTTTCTACTTTACAGGTCAAGTTAATATTCAATCACAGATTAGTGCTCAGATAACTTCACCAGTTGAAGGTATCATTTCAGGTGTTGAAGAAAGTCCAATTTACGGAGTTATTTCAACACTATTCTCTACAATCTTTGGTAGAAGATTAGGAACAGAAGATGATGGTACAACTTTAAGAGCTAATCCAGAATTAGGTGTAAATCCTGATTTTGATGATAGTACAAGTGAACACTTTACACCAAATACAAGAGATGTAACTTTGAAAAAAGATTACACTATTATTATTACAAACCAAAGAAGTTTATACAATATTACAGTTAGAGATACTGATTATATTAGAGGCTATGCTTATGGCGGACCTAAAATGGGTAATTTAGACATTTATAATAACCCATTTTCAACATCAAATATGTTTGGTGGCAATCACACATATGCACAAACAACATCAGCTGGGGGTGTTCCAGGAGCATATTACTATATAACACCTATGACACTATCAGCATGGGCAAATCATACAGTACAAGGTTTTAATGACACTTCAATCAATGGTACGGGTGTTCAAATTAGAGATTATGCTATAGATAATTTCAAAACATATATTGCTTACCCTACTGAGGTTAAAGTAGTCTATAGTGGTTCACAATTTGACGCAACAGATATAACATTTGACGCAACAGACGAAACATTTGACGCAACACTTTAATAAAACTTGTATAAATATTAGAGAAATTTAGAGAGTAACGAATGGCAAAACAAACAATTAACATTGGTACAGTAGCAGATGACGGAACAGGTACTACCATACGAGCTGGTGGTGACCTTATTAATGATAACTTTACTGAATTATATAACAAATTAGGTGCTGCTGGCACATTATATAGTTTAACTTTTCCAAATGCCACGGATACTGTTGTAGGCCGTGCTACAACTGATACTCTTACAAATAAGACTATAGATGCTTCTAATAATACTTTAAGTAATATTGGAAATTCAGCATTAACAAATAGTGCAATTACTATCAACGGTTCATCCGTAAGTTTAGGTGGAAGCACAACAATTGCTACAAGTATAACAATTGTAGATGATAGTTCAACGAGTGCAACAATTACATCTGGTTCTGATACTTTAGGAATTTTAGGCGGTTCAAATTTATCATCAACGGTGTCAGGTGATACTGTTAGTTTAGCACTAAATAGTACCGTAACAGGTTTAACAAGTTTACAGACTGAAACTTTAACAAACGCTTCTGGAAACTTATTAGTAGATAGTGCCACATATATTACAGAATTTAGAGGTGATGGTTCAACAACTAGAGGTCAAATACAATTAAACTGTGAAGTTAATACACACGGTCAAAAAATTGTACCTCAACCTCATAGTGAAGGTGTTACAAATACATTAACATTACCTGCTGGTGCAGACCAAGAATTAGTAGGTACGATTGACACACAAACACTTACGAACAAAACAATCGGTGTGGGTCAATTAACTTGTAACACACGAGCATACACTGGTGATGGCTCAACAACAGGTTTTACAGTGACAGACGGACAAACTGTGGATAATGTTTTAGTATTTTTAAATGGTGTTTTCCAAAGGCCAACTACGGATTATACTGTATCAGGAACTACATTAACCTTTGGTACGGCTCCTGTATCAGCGGATGTAATAACAATTAAGGAGTTATAAGAGTAATATGACAAACAAAATTAAAGAATCAAATATTACAGATAGTGCCGTAACCACGGCTAAATTGGCCGATAGTGCTGTTACTAACGCAAAAATAACTGGCAATGTAAACTTCAAAAACATTCTTATCAATGGAGATATGAGTATTGCTCAAAGGTCAACTTCGAAATCAAGTGCAAATACACAAGCATATCATTGTACTGATAGATGGTTTAATGTTGGCATGACTATTGGAACTTGGACAATATCTCAAAGCACAGATGTTCCAGCTGGTCAAGGTTTTGCAAAATCATTAAAATATGATTGTACTACTGCTGAGGCATCGCCAGGTACTGGTGACCAATTACATTTTTCACAAAGAATTGAGGGACAAAATTTACAATATCTTAAAAAAGGAACTTCTAATGCAGAAAGTTTAACTTTAAGTTTTTGGGTTAAAACAAATAAAACTGGAACTTATCAAGTAAATTTAAGAGATAAAGATAATACAAGAATTATTGGACAAACTTATACAGTTTCATCAGCAGATACTTGGGAAAAGAAAACTTTAACTTTTGCTGGAGATACTACTGGTACATTTGATAATGATAATGGAAATAGTTTAGAATGTGAATGGTTTTTAGGCGCTGGAACAAACTATACAAGTGGTTCTGTTCCTACATCTTGGGAAGCTGAAAGTGCAACAGATAGAGCTGCTGGTTTAACAGTAAATTTAGGAGATAGCACATCAAACGAATGGTACATTACAGGCGTTCAATTGGAAGCTGGAACAACTGCTAGTGATTTTGAGTTCTTACCACATGATGTAAATTTAGCAAGATGTCATAGATATTGTTATGTAGAAAAATTACAAAGTGGTTCTAGTGGATACGGAAGTGCTTTTGCTGGTTATAATGACGCAAACTATATTGCCTTTAGATTGGTTCCACCAGTTCCTTTTAGAGTTCCACCAACATCTGTGACTGAAACAGGAGATGTTGAAGTTTGGAGAGCAAACACAGGATATACAGGTTGGACATTTGGTTTCATATTAGGCCAAAATACAACAAGTAATGTTTATTTTTCAGCAAATAAAGCCTCACACGGTTTAGGTACAAATGCTGATTATTTAATTAAATATAGTGACGCAAGTCATCAATTAGAATTTAGTGCGGAGTTATAATGTTTACAAGTATTAAAAAAGTTTATAGTCCAATTGATAATCAATTTGTTTATTATGAATGTGTATTGACAGATGGAAGAAAAATGGCAGTAACGCCTGACACCACAAGTCCAGAATATAAATCTATACAAGAATGGGTGGACGAAGGCAATACGATTATTGATAATCCACCTGAATAACATTATGAAAAGTAGTATAAATAGTATAAAAGGAAGATAGAATAATATGCCAGCAATTATTACAAACAAATTTAGAAGACACAATGCAGAAAAATTTTCAACTGCTTTGACCGGTGCTTCAAATGTGTTTTATCTAGGAATAGGTAGACCACAGGCTTATGCCACTTCAACAAGACCAGATACTCGTACTGAAAATGAAGGTTCTGATGTATCTCCTTTAACTCCTGTTGATTCAGTACAAGAAGAATTTTATACATTTGATGATTTAATTGCAGCTAAAAAATTAGGTACTTCCGATATTAGTTTTGTAATTCCAAGAAGAAACTGGACTTCTGGTACAGTTTATGATTATTATAGACACGATTATGGTAATAGAATTACAGGCACAACTACAGTACAATCAGCCGATAGTGGCGCAACTTCTCTATTTGATTCAACTTTCTATGTTTTAAATAGTGAAAATAGAGTTTACAAGTGTTTAGATAATAATGGTGGTGCATCTTCAACTACAGAGCCTACAGGCGATAGTAATAATATTATTACAACAGCTGATGACTATAAGTGGAAATTTATGTATGAATTGTCTGCTTCTCAACAAGTAAATTTTTTATCTACAGATTTTATGGCCGTTGCAACAAACACAACAGTTCAAGGGGCTAACACAGATGGCGAAGTTAATATCGTAAAAATTAAAACTGCTGGTTCAGGTGCTTCAGTAAATACTACATTTACAGGTATTGCAATTAGAGGTGATGGTTCAGGCGGTACAGTTTCAGTGACAACAGCTGGCGGTATTGTTACTGCTGTGACTGTTACAAATCCAGGTTCAGGTTATACTTACGCATATGTACGAAACGCAGATATTGTATCTGCTGGCGCTACAGATTTAACAGGTGCGGAATTAGATTGTATAATTGAACCAAAAGGCGGCCACGGCGAAGACGCTGTAACAGAATTAGGTGGTTTTTATGTAATGTTAAATGTAAACTTTGAAGGAAGTGAAACTTCAAATACAGGCGACTTTACAGTTGCAAATGATTTTAGAAGAATTGCCTTAATTAAAGACCCAAATAATTTTGGTGGCGGTTCAGCTGCTACTTCAGCAACATTAAGAGGAACAAAAGCAGTAATTTTTGCATCATCACCTACACCAGGCACATTTACAGTAGATGAAGAAATTAACCAAGCAACAACTGGCGCAGTAGGTAAAGTTGTTGAATGGGACGCTACAAATAGAATTTTATATTATATTCAAACCAGATTCAATGATGAAGGAGCTGACAGTAATGGTAATTTAACAGCGTTCTCAGGAGCGAATGTAATTACAGGTCAAAGTTCTAGTGCAACTGGTACACCAAGTTCAACAGCAAGTGAAACAGCAAACAATGTTACTTTCACAAGCGGATATGCAAATCCAGAAATAGAACCAGATGATGGAGATGTCATATATATAGAAAATAGGTCACCAATCACAAGAGCATCCGACCAAACAGAAAATGTTAAATTAGTAATTGAGTTTTAAGGGGAACTAAATGCCAAGTCCAACAGACTTTAACCTCTCGCCTTACTTTGATGATTTTGATGAAGCCAAAAAGTTTCATAGAATTCTTTTTAGACCAGGTTTCGCAGTTCAAGCGAGAGAATTAACACAACTACAAACGATTCTTCAAAACCAAATTGAAAGATTTGGTCGTCATATATTTAAAGAAGGATCCATGGTTATCCCCGGCGATATTAATGTCGATAATCAAATCAACTTCATTAAATTAGAAAATACTTTTAATGAGGTCAGTGTTACAACTTATCTATCACAATTTAGAAATAAAATTATAACTGGTGCAACATCAGGTGTAAAAGCTGTTGTTAATGACACTTCAGAATGTACTTGTATGGTTGAAGGTGATAGTGATATTCCAACACTATTTTTTAAATACACAGATACCGCTTCAGACGGTGAAACAAAAAGATTTTTACCAGGAGAAACTATTACAGCATTAGCGGTTGATAATACAACTTCAAACAACTATCGTTTAACAGAAAATCAATCAAGTGATATTTCAGTTACAATTAAATCACTAGGTGATGACGGTTCTTCAGGTACAACTTATACACAAAACGCAGTTAGAGATGTTATTGGTTTAGCTTATGTAGTAGAAGTTAAAGAAGGTGTTTTCTTTGTAGATGGCGCATTTGTAAAGTGTGATGAATTACACTTATACATTTCTCGTTTCGATAATACTCCATCTTATAGAGTTGGTTTTCAAATTACAGATGAAATTGTAACTCCGGGTGAAGACACATCTTTAAATGATAATGCACAAGGTAGTTCAAATGTTAATGCTCCTGGCGCTCACAGATATAAAAAGAATTTATCTTTAAAAAGATTAGCTTTAGAAACAGAAGACGAAATTAGATTTGTTGAATTACTAAGAGTCAAAAATGGTATTGTACAAAGAAAGATTACAAAAACAGATTACAATGAATTAGAAAAAGTATTTGCTAGAAGAACATTTGACGAATCAGGTAACTACGAAGTTAATAAATTTTTAGTTTCCGTTAGAGAACATTTAAAAGAAGGTAATAACAATGGTGTATTTCCTGTTGAACCAGCAACACCAGTTGCAGGCGTTACTTATGGTAGTGCAGACAAAGTTGCTATGGTTGTGGATCCAGGTAAAGCGTACATTGAAGGATATGAAATTGAAAATACTATTTCTCAATATATTTCGTTAAACAGAGCTAGACCAATTGATGGCGTAGAAAATGGCCATGTTGCAAGATTAGATGACCAACCTGTTGGTACTACTATTGGTAATTATATTTTAGTTGATACAGTTAGAGGTGTTCCAGGTATTGATACTTTTGAAGAAGTTTATTTATGGGACGGTTCAGATGTTTATGATACACCACCAACAATAGGTACTGATACAAATATTAATAAATCAGGTTTAATTGGTACGGCTAAAGTTCGTTCATTTCAATTACACAGTTCAAGTTACTCATCATTTTCTTTATATAGATTATCATTATTTGATATTAAATTAAATAGTGGTAAAAGTGTTGAGAGAGATGTAAAGTGGGTTACAGACGCAGGTCAAACAGGTGTAATTAATTTTTATGCAAATGCAGAACAAACAAGCGATAAAATTGTGGTCGCTGGTTCGGCAAACGGTTCAATTACAAGTTCAGGTGGCGACCCGATTACAGGTACAGGTACAACATTTACACTAGATTTTAAAGTTGGTGATGCAGTAGTCTTAGGTGATAACTTTGTAGGTTATGTTGCATCAATTACAGATAACAATACATTAACTTTAGATAGAGAATTGACAAGTGACCTTATTACATCAACTGGCACATTAACCATTGAAAGAGGTAATACAAGAGTTTATGAACCTGACAATACAGACTTACTTTTCAGAACAGGTTTAAATAACACAAAATCTTTAAGAGGTTTTGATAGTGCATCAGGACAAGATGTAAACTTTTCAAGCCAACATCAAATTCGTAGAGTAATTACAAACACAGCTGATGGTTCAGGCGATTGGTCATCTACATTAACTAACACAAATGAATCTTTCTTATCAGACTCAGATTTAAATAACTACACATTATTTGATAATGTTACAAATGAAGTTGTTAACTTAACAGCCTCAGATATTTCTTTTGATGATGATTCAAATAGAAAAACTGTAACAATTACAGGCCTTTCAGCATCCAGAAGTTATACACTTATAACAACTGTATTACAAATTAATTTAGCTGCAAGAGAAAAAACAAAAACACTAACAACAGCCACAATTACAATTACTGGTGCTAAAAATGTAACGGCTAAAAATGTTTTATTAAATCATGCTGATGTTTATAGCATTACTTCTGTGGCAATGACGCCTGGTAATTTCTCAGCTTATTCATCATCAAATTCAGTTGATGTAACAGATAGATTCAACTTAGATACAGGTCAAAGACCAACTCATTATCAAAAAGGTGCTTTGACACTAAAAGAGGGCGCAGGTGCAATTACAGGTGCTCTAAGTGTAACTTACAAATATTTTTCTTACAGTGGTTCAGGTAATTACTTTAGTGTTGATAGTTATGGCAGTCTTAACTACGAAGATATTCCATCATTTAAAGTTTCGCAAACAGACGGCACAACACAAGAAATTTTCTTACATGATGTTATTGATTACAGACCAGTTGTAGAAGGACTCAACACATTTTCACCACAAATTCCAAAAATTGGGTCCGATTTCAATACTCCGTTAGCAAATTATTTACCAAGAGCTGATAAAGTATTTGTTGATAGTACAGGACAAATTAATGTATTAGGTGGCACACCTGCTGAAGACCCTAAAGAACCTTCGGATCCAAAATCAGGTATGGTAATTGCTACTTTATTCTTACCTGCTTATACAAAACAAGCTAGTGATGTTTCTATTAAACAAAGAGATAATAGAAGATATACTATGAGAGATATTGGCAGTTTAGAAAGAAGAATATCAAACTTAGAATATTATTCTAGTTTAAGTTTATTAGAAAAAGAAACTGAACAATTATCTATCAAAGATGCCGTTACAGGTTTAGATAAATTCAAAAACGGATTTATTGTTGACCAATTTACTGGTCACAATGTAGGTGATGTAAAAAATACAGACTATAAAATTGCTATTGACAGTCAAAATAGAGAATTGAGACCAATGCACTTTACAGATGCGTTAGAGATTGCTGAAAACCTACAATCAGGTACTCAAAGAGCAACACAAAATTATCAAAGAACAGGTGATGTTATTACATTACCTTATTCTGAAACATCATTTATCTTTAATCCTTATGCTACAAGAGCTATTGATGTCAATCCATATAAAATTGGTGCATTTAGAGGAGAAGTTTCACTATTTCCTGAAGGAGATAATTGGAAAGAAACAGATAGAAGACCTGATTTAACAGTTACAGACGATAATAATTTAGATGCAATTAGATTTATTGCTGATGAATTAGGTGTAACAGGAACACAATGGAATGAATGGCAAAATAACTGGACAGGTTCATCTACAAGAGATGTTGGTGGACAGTTTCAGGCTGGAAGAGCTATTTTTCAAAACACAATTACAACATTTACAGGTACAGCAACTAGAAACGGTATTAGAACATCAGCTGTAACTTCAACTAATTCTATTAATTACGGAGATAGAGTTGTAGATGTATCATACATTCCATATATAAGACAAAAACCTGTAACATTCATTGCAAGAAATTTAAAACCTGATACTAAGTTTTATGGTTTCTTTGATAAAGATGATGTTAATAATAATATTACACCAGCGGACAAATTTAATTTAACAAAAATTGCAGGTGCAGCTTCATTAAACTTTACATTAGAAACTGCTGAGGGTACAATTCTAGCTGATGACCCAGCAAGAACAGATGCAAATGGTATTGTACAACAAGCATTCTCAATTGGTGATGTAATTAAAAATGATACACATACAGCAACAACTGTATCAGCAATTACTAATATTACCTCAGATGCAGGCGCTTCTAGTTTTACATTAACAGTAAATAGTGCTTCTGGTATTTTACCCGGTCACCATGTTTATTTGTATAACTTTGATGCAAACAGAGCTAATCCTAGCATTGTATCAAACTTAAATCAGTTGCCTAATAATGTAACAACAACTATTACATCTTTGGGTAGTAATCACTCAAAACAATTAAACTTAAAAACATTTAAAGTAACAGGTGTAAGTGGCACAACTTTAACATTAGCTAATGTAGATGGTTCTACAATAGATAAATTTGATGCTTATTCAACATCAGCTTATCCATCAAATGATGGAGGAAAATTATTAAGATTACAAGCTAGTGGTGTTGTTGCAGCTGCAAATGCTGTAGTTTCAGACAATGTTGATACATTTATTGTAAACATCAAAAATGGTTTTGCAATCGGTGAAACAGTTACAGGTACAATTGACACAGGTGGAAATAATTTTAATACAGCTACACTTACAAGTATAAATGATGGCACAAGCACAACAACAGCGCCTACTATGAAATCCACAAGTGATACTCTAAGAACAGATACAGCAGGTCAAGTTGTAGGTGTATTCAATATACCAGCAAATACTTTTAGAACAGGTGAAAGAACAATAACACTAACAGATAATTTATCTAATAGTGATGATTTATTTGACAGTAAAGGTACAGCAATTTATAATGCAGTAGGATTAACATTAGAAAAAGAAGCTACTGTTGTAAATTCTCGTAGCATTCGATTTGCACAAGATAGAGTTTTTGCAGAGCGTTCAATTAGAAGAACATCAAACGGCTCAAGATTTGTCAGAAGTTTACCACCACCAAATAACGGTGGAGGCGGCGGCGGAGGCGGAGGCGGCCATGACCCTCTAGCACAAACATTTACTGTAGAATCACCAGGTGGTGTATTTGTGTCATCTGTTGATTTATATTTCTCAGAAGCGGGTAGTAGACCTGTTATTGTAGAATTAAGAGTGTGTGACAATGGTGTGCCTACAAGTAGAATTATTCCATTTACAACTGTTGTAAAAAGAATTGATGAGATTAATACATCAACAAATGGCGCAACAGCAACTAATTTCAAGTTTCATTCTCCTGTTTATTTAAGAGATGGTGAAACATATGCAATTGTAGCTAAAGTTGATGAACCAGGTTGTCAAATGTTTGTATCAGAATTAGGTCAAACGGATATTATAACTACAAATGTTATTGCTAAACAGCCTTTGACAGGTGCTTTATATGCTTCTCAAAATACACAAGAGTTTGTACAAAGTCCATTATTGGATATGAAATTTAAATTAAATCAATGTACATTTAACATTTCACAAACAGCTAGTGTTCCTTTAAAAGCATTACCACCTGAAACATTTACTTTAGGTTCAAATCCTTTTGAATTTACAACAAGTTCTACAACTGTTAGAGTAAAAGCTAGAAATCACGGATTTACTTCAGGTGATATAGTAGTTATTTCTGGCGTGGCTAAAGGATTGTATGGTACAGGCAGTTCAACAACAGGTGCACCAGAAACATTGTTAAATGGTTCACATACAGTATCAGGTACAGGTATAACTAAAGATTCATTCTTAATTACATTACAAACAACAGACGCAAATGGTGATTCTTTATTAGAAGGTACTACTGCTAATTTTGTTAAAGGTTTTTATGGCGGAAGTGCTGTAAGATGTACAAGACAATTAAACATGGATACAATGTATTATAAATGTAGTGATGTTGTATTAGCAGACACTTCTTTATCTTATGTTGTAAATGCTACTGATACAACAGGTACAGCTTCTGGCAATTTACCATTTGTTCCAAATCAAAATTACGATTTTAAAAATAGAAAAGTTATTAAGAGTTATGAAAACGAAACTCTATTAAGTTCAACACCACAAGTAAAAACTCCAACGCTTACTTTTAGTGTACAAATGACATCAACAAATACAAATGTTTCGCCAGTAATTGACTTACAGAAAAAATCTGTTTACGCAATATCTAACTTAATTGATAATAAATCTGCTAGTGACTTAAATGTAGATACAGTGGATGAAAGAGTTTTATTAGAAGATGGTACGGTGGCTGATGCTGATAGTTTCATTACAGGTACAGGTACAATTACATCTGGAACAGGTACAACGACCATAACAGGTTCGGGAACATCTTTTGAAACCGAAGTTAAAGTTGGTGATACAATTAGAGTTGGTGATACAGCAATCGGTGTTGTAGATTCAATTACAAACAACACATCATTAGAATTAACAGCTAATGGATTATCTGCTCAAACAGGTGTTGCATTTAAGATTGTTGGTAGAAGTGTTATTGAAATTTCAGAAAATTCAGATGGTAACGGACAATTAGTTACTTGGATTGATGCAGCTGATAACATTTTAGCAAATGCTCAAATTGGTGCAAATCTAAAAATTGAAGGTGTCTTAGCAAGTAAAATTAACGGCACATATGCAATTGATGATGTACAAGAAGTTTCTGATAATACACATTATGCTGAATCTTCTGACGGCAATAAAGTAACAATTACATTAGGCAGTGCCTTTGCAGATTTACCTACTACAAATACAGTTTACCTAGATGTTGTAAATGATTGGTATGAGTTTAACTTAAATGGTACTCACACATCAAGCACAGGCAGTGTAACAATTAATAGTTCAGCTGATAATACAAGCAGAATAGATGTAGGCGATAAAATTATTTCTACAACTGTTTACGAAGTTGTAACTCCTGATGGCGGTACTGCTGAAAGGTTAGAGAAAAAAGTTATAGGTACAGTATCAGCTGTAGGTGCTAGTTCTATTACACTTGACGCAAACGCTACAGAAACAGTTTCATCTGGTGTTATGGGTGTTAGAAAAGACAGTTTAAATTGGGCAATCAAACAATTTGACAGTTTCGTAGATGATTATGCACCTACAGGTTCAACTAACTTAGCAAACTATATTACAAGAACACTTGTTTTAGATACATCTGCTGAAAATTTAAGAATTTTATTTGATGCAAATATTCCACAAAATTCAGATGTTAAAGTTTACTATAGAGCGTGGGATGATGATGCTGATTTAAATAAATTAAAATATACAAATACAAATTTTGCAATAACTACTAAAGATGCAATTAATATATTTACTGAAAGAACCATTAATGTAAATAATATTGCTGACTTTAAAAATTTACAATTAAAAATTGTTATGAAATCGTCTAATACGGTATTCATTCCAAAAATTAAAGATTTAAGAGTTATAGCGTACAGTTAAGATGAGTTTAGTAAAAATACAAGAATATCCTGGATTAAAAAGAGATAAAAACTCTAACGGTATTGTTAACACTAATAGAACAGCCTATGAGGAATATAAAATGATTAGAAATAGAATAAAATCCAGAGAAGAACAAGGTGACCAAATTAGAAATGCTTGTAAAGAGATAAATAATTTAAAGAAAGAATTGTACGAAATTAAAGAATTAATTAAAAATTTAGGTAACAAATAATGGCAGTTAGAAGCGTAGCAACATCCGATACACTAGAAGGTTTTAGAACCACCTTCAATAGTTTAGGTACAGATGTAGGTGACTTAGGTTTACTAGGTACTACAGATACCTCATCTATTGTTGCGGCTATTAATGAAGTTAATTCTGCCGTTACAACAGCATTTACTATTGCTGATGATAGTTCAACAACTCAACAAGTTAATTCTGGTGATGTTTTTAGAATTTCATCTGGCAGTAATATTACTGCTACAGTATCATCAACTGATACTTTAACAGTAGCACTAAATAGTACAGTATCAGGACTAACAAGTATTGCATCAACAGCTGCAACAATCGGAACAACTTTAGTTTTAGGTTCAGGTTCGATTACAGACACAGGTGGTACAGTTAGTTTTGGTGATGATAATATTACAACGACTGGAACTATAACTGGTGATATATCAACAACTTCAATTACCAGTACATCTGGAACAGTAAATTTTGACAATGATAATATAACCACAACAGGCTCAGTTGAAGCTGCAACAATAACTGAGGATTCTGTTAGAGTTGCAACTAGACCTTTTGCTATTGCACAGTCAATTGCTTTAGGATAACTTTATAAATAGTATAAATAGAAGTATAAATAATAGGAAGAAACCATGGCAAACGATTTTAAAAGAAATGTAGTAAACGGCGCAGGTACTAGCACAGGAGCTAGTGCAGACGCATTATATACTACTCCTGCTGGTTCTGGTTCATCTGCCTTAGAAAGTATCGTTATCGGTATCACTTTATCAAATACAACTAATACTGGTTGTACCGCTAGTGTTTTCTTAGATGGTTATGATGGAACAGACGCTCACATTATTAAAGATGCAACAATTCCTGCCGGATCCTCATTGGAAATTATGGCGGGAAATAAAATTGTGTTACAAAATAATGGTACGGCTGGAGATGTAATTAGAGTTTCAGCGAGTTCAACATCTACAGTAGATGCTGTACTATCTGTACTTGAAGATGTTTAATAAGAATTAAGAGAGGGAATATTAATGCCTTATATTGGAAAAAATCCTTCAAATATAAGAAGGAGTATTACAGAAAAAGATACATTCACAGGTGATGGCTCAACTACTACTTTTGATGTTAGTAGTAATATTCCTGCCGGTTCAGGCAATGACCTTCAAGTATTTGTAAATGATGTAAGAAAATTTGATACAACAGATTATACAGTAGGTTTAGACGGCGCAAATAGATTAAGAAGAATTACTTTTACTTCAGCACCCACAAACGGACATACAATTGTAGTTTTAAATCCTGGTGTTTTCGATTCACAAATCACAACAGTTTCAGATAGTGCTGTAACCTCAGCAAAAATTGCCGATGGTTCAATAGTAAATGCAGATATTAATTCATCAGCTGCTATTGCAGATACAAAATTAGCCCAAATTACAACAGCAAGTAAAGTTGCTACATCTTCAATTTCACAACCAGGTTCTTCAAGTGTATATCTTGCTGGTGATGGTAGTTGGGGAGCAATTGATACTTCACAACAAGATACAAACGCATTTAATATTTCTTTATTAGGTTTCAAAATGGCCGTAAATGAAGGCCTTACAGTTTTTAATTTAATTGATGGAGTTGTGGATGAATTTAATGACGAATCTGGTACAGACGAGGCAGAAGGTTCAAACGACAGATATGTAGCAGCTTCCGATTATTATATTAACAATACTACTGACTCTGGTATTTCAATACCAACTGTTTCTGCTGGATTTACAACAACATCCGTAACAGAACCAGACACATCTACAGCAGGTACTAATCCAGCTTACGGTTCAGGTACTTTTGGCTCATTTACTGTGCCCACTGGTGTAACAGAAGTGAATGTTTATACTTGGGGTGCTGGTGGAGGACACCATCAAACTGATACAACATCTGGTGGCGGCGGCTTTTCATCTGGAACGCTTGCAGTATCTCCTGGCCAAACAATTGAAGTTGTGGTAGGAGAAGGTGGTGTGGGGGGTGAATCAGACCCACAAGGTGGATTTGATGGATATAGTTATACAGGTGGCGCTGGTTCGTCTGCTGAACCAAATAGTCCAGGTACTAATAATGTAAGGGCGTCTGGCGGAGGTCTTTCAGGTATTTTTAATCCAGCTGTAGCTTCATTTTCAACAATGCAAAATAATTCACCTTATGCTCCAGGAGTTTATCTAGTTGCTGCTGGCGGTGGGGCAAATAATAGTGTGCCTGGCGGCGCCGGCGGAGGTTTACAAGGTTATGCTGGTGGTGATGTAGCACAAACAGGTAGAACAAACAGTAGTGACGCTGGCGGTGGCGGCTCACAGTCAGCTGGCGGCCAAGGAGCAACTAACGCTCAATCAGGAAGATTTTTACAAGGTGGTGTAGGTACAACATATGTCGAACCAGGACCGGGAAATACTTACGGTATGGGTGGCGGTGCCGGTTATTGGGGCGGCGGAGGAGGCGGTTGGCACTACAACGCACCTCACGGCGGCGCAGGTGGAGGTTCATCATATTACGGACATCCTCAAATAACTTCTGGTACAACTGAAGACGGTAGCACCTCTCAAGGTGGCGGTGTATCAAGTCCTTTTTATGTTGCAGGTACAAATGAGGGGGGTGTTGATCCAAGCCCTCAGGGGTCAGGTGAAGACGGTTATGTATTATTTGATAATGCACCCACATCTGCTACTGCTAGTACAACTTCAACAACAATTGTATCTTCAGCCTTTACAGCCGCATCTGAAGCTTCAAGTGCTCGTATCGTAGTGTTCGAAGAAAATATAGATACGCCAACTTTAAATACAGATATTATAGCTTCAGTTAGTAGAGATGGTGGTACAACATTTAGCACAGCGACATTATCTGACTCAGGATATGTAACAGGTTCAAGTGGACAAAGAATTTTAACAGGTCAGGCCGATATAAGTGGTCAACCTACAGGCCAATCAATGAGATGGAAGTTGGCGTTAGCTAATAATACAGTAAAAATTCACGGTGTTTCTTTACAATGGGCTTAATAAATAATAGTAAGGTAAAATAAAATGGCATTAACAAAAGTAACAAAAGGTGCAATAGCAGACGGCGCAGTAGATAGTTCTAAAATTGAAGACGGTTCTATTGTTAACGCTGATGTTTCTCCTAGTGCAGCTATAGCTTCTGGTAAACTTACAGTCGATACTTCAGTTATTGAATCTGATGTACAGAAAAATGCTTTTAATATTTCTTTATTAGGTTTCAAAATGGCAGTTAACGAAGGTTTAACTGTATTTAATTTAGTAGATGGTGTTGTGGATGAATTCAATGACGAATCTGGTACAGACGAGGCAGAAGGTTCAAACGACAAATATGTAGCAGCTTCTGATTATTACATTAACTCTAATACAGATGACGGCGTAAATATAAGTGGTGGTTCAGCAGGCTTTACAACAACATCCGTAACAGAACCAGATACATCAACAGCAGGTACTAATCCAGCTTATGGTTCAGGTACTTTAGGTGCATTTACTGTACCAACAGGCGTTACAACACTTACGGGTTATGTTTTTGGTGCTGGTGGTGGTAGTGCTGGTCCAGTTGCAAGTTATGGTGGCGGCGCAGGCGGCGGTATGGCATACGGTTCTTTTCCTGTAACAGGAGGAGATGTATTAAGAATTATGGTGGGTGAAGGTGGCAGAGCAGGTAGTTCACCAGGTGGTTATGAATCAGGTCGTTCATTAGGCGGCGGCGGTTCAGGTCCAAATGGAGATGGTTATGGAGGTTCCGGCGGAGGAGCTTCGGCAATTTTCACTTCACCTGTACCATCAACTATTACAGGTTCTGAAACAGCAAACGCAGCTGCTCCTCAAGTTTATCTTGTGGGTGCTGGCGGAGCCGGTGCAGGCGCTCAAGGTGGTGACCTGGAAAAAAGTTTTGGTGGTGCCGGCGGAGGTTTACATGGTTATGGTGGCGGAGAAGATTATCTAGCACAAACGGCTATGGTCGGAGAAACAACTGGTGGTGGAGGTTCACAGACAGCTGGCGGACAAGGCGCTGACGGCGACCTTTCTGGTCAAGGAAGTCAACAAGGTAATGCAAATCCAGGAAATTTATTTATAGGCGGCGATTCAGGTTCAAATCACACTGGCGGTGGTGGGGGTTCTGGATTTTATGGCGGCGGCGGAGGCTCATATACGCCTGGACCTTCAAACGGTTCAACATCAAGTCACGGCAGTGGTGGCGGCGGTTCATCATATCACGGCAACCCACTTGTTTCAAGTGGAGGCACATATGCAGGTGAAGGTGGAAACTCAGGTCCTTTTGCAGATGGATTTGGTGAAGGCGCAATACAAGGTGGTAATAGTCCAAGTGTAAATGGCTTAGCAGATGGTCCTTTTAGTCCTTTAGGAAATATTGGTGAAGGTACAACATCTGTAGCTGACCCTCAACCATCACAAAATGGTGAAGACGGTTATGTTTTATTAACATCATCTCCTGTAACATCCTCAGCAACTTCAACAACAATTGTATCTTCAGCCTTTACATCTTCAGCAGAAGCTTCAACAGCAAGAATAGTTGTTTTTGAAGAAAATGTAGATACACCAACTTTAAATACAGATATTATAGCTTCAGTTAGTAGAGATGGTGGTACAACTTTCTCAACTGCTACTTTAAGTGATAGTGGTTATGTTACCGGTAGTTCAGGACAAAGAATTCTAACAGGTCAAGCAGACATTTCAGGACAACCTACAGGTCAGTCTATGAGATGGAAATTAGCATTGGCAAATAATCAGGTTAAGATACATGGTGTATCTTTACAATGGAGTTAAAAAATGGCAGTTGAAAGATTATCAGAAACAAAAGCAAAAGTTAATGCTTCTCCTCAAACAGGTGCAAAATTAAAAAAACCTGATGGCACAGTAATTGTACAATTACCTGCTGACGGTGTATATGATGCAACTGCTGAGGGCGAAACAAGAAAAATTGACGAAACAACTGGATACTTTGGTAAAACAGTTGCACAGGTAAACGAATAGTAAGGTAATTAAATGGCTTATATAGGTAGAGAACCACAATACGGAGCATTTGAAAGGCAAAGTCTAACAGCTGATGGTAGCACAGTTACTTTCACTTTAGATTATACAGTTGCTTCTACAAGTTCAATTTTAGTTTCCGTTTCAGGTGTGGTACAAGAACCATCATCTGCCTATAATTTAGCAAATGGCGGTACTCAAATCACATTTACAGAAGCCCCAGCAAGTGGCGAAATTGTTTTTGTAATTTACTTAGGTATTGCATATGACGGCGCTATTGTAGGTGATGCTTCATTCACATCATTAAACGAATTGGCAGAAAGAGCTGCTACGAATGACAGATTTTTAGTTTATGATAATTCAGCTACACAAGTTAAATGGATTCAAACAAGTAATATTGTAAAAGCATCTGTTACAAGAAATGCAACAGGTGACGGAACAACAACAGATTTTACAGTAACAAGTGGTGTCACGGTTGATTCGGTTTTAGTATTTGAAAACGGTGTTTGTCAAAAACCAACTAACGATTACACTATTTCTGGAACAACTTTAACCTTTACAACTGCTCCGGCATCTGGAGTAGCAATACAAATTAGAGAGTTGCCGGCATAGGGAGATAAATAGAAGTATGACAACTAAAATTACAGACGCTAACATAAATTCTACAGAATTAGATAATGCTAATTATAACATCTCTCTTTTAGGTTTCAAAATGGCCGTTAATGAGGGATTAACTGTATTTAATCTTGTTGATGGTGTTGTAGATGAATTTAATGATGAATCAGGTACAGACGAAGCTGAAGGTTCAAACGATACTTATAACGCATCAAACGATTATTATTTAAATGCAGATACAACTATAATAGCATCAGCAGGTTTTACTACATCATCTGTAACAGAACCAGATACATCAACAGCAGGTACTAACCCAGCTTATGGTTCAGGTACTTACGGAACTTATACTGTACCAACAGGCGTTACAGCTTTAAATGCTTTTGTGATAGGTGCTGGAGGCGGTTCAACGCCTTCAGGTGCAGGTCAGTTCGACTCAGGTGGCTCAGGTGGTTTTGCTTACGGAGAATTAGCAGTTACAGGCGGACAAGTTTTATCAATTGTAGTAGGTGAAGGCGGACTTTCAAATTCTCATGGTTCAGACCCAGCTCCAGGAGGACCGAATGGTGGTGTGAGGTCATTAGGTAATGGCGGTTATGCGAGAGGCCAAGATTCATGGGGGGCTGGTGGTGCAGGAGGTTTATCTGCTATTGTAAATGGAAATACAACAGGTGTTAATGAACCTACTCCAGAAATGTTATTAATTGCAGGCGGCGGTGGCGGCGCCGGCGCTTTAGGTCCAAATCCTGGTTATGGCGGTAATGGAGGCGGATTAACAGGTTTAAGAGGAGATTCTCAAACAGCATCTCAATCAGAAGCAGGCAGCACTCCTTATACTGGAACAGCTGCTGGAGGTGGCGGCCAGTCAAGTGGTGGTCAAGCTGGCGGTGATGAAGGTACAGCAACAAACGGTTCATATCTGAACGGAGGTTTAGGTAGCACTAATACTCACTCATCAGCAGCTGGCGGTGCAGGTTTTTATGGCGGCGGTGGTACAGGTCCTGGTCCCGCTGGTCACGCAGCTAGCGGCGGCGGAGGTTCATCTTACATTGGTAATCCAGCCGTTTCAGGCGGAGTAACAATTCAAGGTGGCGCAGGGGCAACAAATGATACTGATAACACATCATCTGTAGAACCATCTAATCCTAATCAACCAACAATTTCAGCAAAAGCAGGTGGTCCTGTTGGTATTCCATTGTTTAGTGAATACGGAGAAGGTTCAGGTAATCCAGGTTCTTTTACCTCTTTGAGTGGTGGAGGAAACCAATGGGCAGACGCTGACGGTTATGTGTTTTTATATTCATCATTTAATGGACCAGAAGCAGGAGCAACAACATTAGCTACTACAATTGTTTCTACATCATTTACAGCTGCATCTGAAGCTACAAATGCTAGAATAGTTGTTTTTGAAGAAAATGTAGATACACCAACTTTAAATACAGATATTATAGCTAGTATAAGTAGAGATGGTGGTACAACTTTTACAAACGCTACTCTTTCAGATAGTGGTTATATAACAGGTTCTAGTGGACAAAGAATTCTTACTGGTCAAGCAGACATTTCAGGACAACCTACAGGTCAGTCTATGAGATGGAAATTAGCATTGGCAAATAATACAGTAAAAATACACGGCGTATCACTTCAGTGGTCATAATATAAGTTTTACAAACTATATAAATATTTTTTGTAATTAAAAGGATTGAAATGAGTAAAAATTCTAAAGACATACCAACACAATTTAAATATAAAATTCCAAAAAACTTTGAATGGGAAGTTCATAATCTTCACGCATATGCTGAATTAAAAGAAGCTGTTGCTAGAGGTGAAAAAACCATACACGACCTTAGAGAGTTTGAGGAAATGTATAGAGAAAAAGAAGACCAAAGAGAGTGGCGTTGGCGTAGAGAAAATATCATGGCTGAATTACAAAAACAGTCTATGGAAGATTATAAAGAATTTAAAGAAAACCCTAAAGCATTTTTCAAAAAAGCCATGGATATGAGAAAAGGAATTTCTCAGTGGTGGTTTCGTAAACCGAAACCTCCAGCAGGAAAAGGCCGTATGGTACAAAATAAATTTACCGGCAATTGGCAACAAGAATATAAACCCAATCGCAGTATGAACATGAGGAAATGGTTAGAGGCTGCCGAAAATGGCCATGCTATGCCACATTTGAATCCAAAAGGTGTTAAATTAAATAGAGTTCCTACACAAGAAGAAATTGAAGAATCTAAATATAATAAACAACAAAGGTCTAAGAAAGTATTGGATTGGTTGGTGAAAGAAACTAATAATTTTGGTAGAGGTTGGGGTAGCGGAGTAAGTAAAAAAGTACCTGGACAGAAGTGACAATTTAAGAATGAGTGATTATATTATATTAGATGATTTTTTTGAAAATCCAGATGAAGTTAGAGATTTAGCTTTAACTAAATTCAAATTCTATGAACCACACGAACATACAGAAGGTGTTGGTGGATTTCCTGGTATTCGTACAGACTATTTTCACAATTTAGATTTTACAAAATCAATGTATGACTATATGGTCAAACAGGTAGACAAGGCTGTTATGAAAATGCAAGGCCTTGATACAATGGATGATTCATATTTAAAACACACGGCTCAATTTAGTTTTTCTCTAACATACAAAAACACACAAACTTTTTTACACAAAGATGATACAACCGGTTCGGATATCAGATATGCAGGTGTAATTTATTTACATCCTAATCCTGAAAATGATACAGGTACATTGATATACGATAAGGAAAGAAATCATTTTGAAACAGTGTCAAACAAATACAATAGATTTGTATTATACAACTCTCAGTTACCACATCAACCACAAGGAAACTTTGGAAATGAAGACGATAAATATAGTGGTAGATTGGTTTTAACTATATTTTTTGATTTATATAGAAGACAGGAAACCATTGACAATAACTAATAATTGTGATATTATATAGAAAATAATATTATTTTGAGGAGATAATTATGACAAAAAAAGATGATGATGTTCAGGAAAAGAAAGAACAGCAGGTAGAAATAAAATCAAATAATCAATTTTGTTCAATTTTACATACACAGTTTTTTAATGAAGAGCAATGCAATGCTATTAAAGATAAATTAGTAGAAGAATTGTGGTTAGCTGGTGAAACAATTGGCGGTGGTGTAAATAAAAAAGTAAGGTTTGTTGAACAACAAACTTGTCCAATTAACCAACAAGGTTGGCCAATTACTAAAGTTTTAGAATTAGCTCAACAAGCTAATGGCGCTAGATTTAAGTTTAATCTAGCTGGGTTTTTAGATAATGATACCCCTATGATTATGAGATACAAAAAGGGCGGACATTACGATTGGCACACTGATTTGGGAAATAAAGTTTGTCACAGAAAATTAAGTTTTACAATTCAGTTAAGTGATAGTGATGACTATGAGGGTGGTGATATTGAATTTATAGGTTCTAAGGTAGATAAAATGGCTTTGCGTCAAAAAGGAACTTGTATCATTTATCCTTCTTTTATTCCACATAAAATTACTAAAGTTACAAAAGGTGAAAGACTGGCTATTGTTGGTTGGATTCACGGTCCTACATTTGTATAGGTTTTATAATGTCTGATAAAAATTTTAACACAACTCCTGAGTTTTGGTTTCCAACAAGAATATATTTTAAAGATGTTGAAAATTCTGAAGCATTAAACAAAGAATTAATTAAAAATATTTTAAAATGGAAAAAAGAAGATGAAAAAGGAATATTCAGGTCAAATACAACAGGTTGGCATAGTGCAGTTACAATGCACCAAAAAAAAGAATTTAAAGACCTTGTAAGTGAATTGTTTAAAATGCAAAATGATATTTTTAAACATGAAGAATATAATACTGATACAATTCCTATGATAGATAATATGTGGGCAAATGTAAACTATAAAGGTTCTCATAATAAAAATCATGTACATCCTGGCGCTCTCTGGTCAGGCGTATATTATATCCAAGTTCCTGAAAATTCAGGTAATATTTGGTTTAGCGACCCAGCTCCTCAAAAAATTATGGACCAACCAATTATAAAAGAAAAACCAGAACAATGGCAAAAACATTTGAGCCAAGTACATTACAAATCTATACCTGGTAGATTAATAATGTTTCCAGGTTGGTTAACGCATGAAGTAGATGTTAATGCAAGTAAAGAAAAAGGTCAAAAATCATGGAGAATATCAGTATCTTTCAATTTTAAACAAATTTGGAAACCTACAGCTGTTAAAAAAACTACTATACATGATGCAAAACCATTAACATTTGAAGAAATGAAATAATTACAGATAATCTATTATAAATAACCATAGAGGACAAATTATGAATATCTTTAAAAAAATTAAAAATTTTATTTTTCCTAAGCCATTAGTTTTGACTAAAAAGGCAGAAAAATTAGACTTAAAAGGCTTAGAGAAAAAAACAAAAGCTGAGATTGAAAAACTTGGCAGAAAAATTGGTGTTGAATTAGATAAAAGATTGACAAAAGATAAATTAATTCAACAATTAAAAAGAGAAAACAAAAAGTTATAATTATGAGTGAACAACCAAAGAATGTTATATCAATAGACGGCAAAGATTATGATTTAGAGGTGTTGCCGTTAGAGTTAAGAAACACGATAGCAGCTAGACAAGAGTTACAAACTTCTAAAGTGCGACATGAAATTGAATTGGAAAAGATTGATGTATTGACAAAATACTACAATGAAAAAATCGGAGAAGGTATAAAACAATTCAATGGCAGCAGTAGCGAATCTTAGAATAGACCAAGGGGCAACTTTTACCTCAGATGTAACAGTTACCAACTCATCTGGAGATGCAGTTGATTTAGACGGTTACACAGCAGAGGCCAAAATGGCCAATGCTTATGGGTCTTCAACATACACAACTATTACAACTACAATTGCTAGTGACACCACCACAGGTGTCATTTCTTTATCATTAACAGACACACAAACCGCAGCCCTAGATGCGCCATCCAGATATGTCTATGATGTTTATATCACAAAAACCTCAGATAGTACAGTCACAAGAGTGATTGAAGGCATTATAACTGTCAATCCTAAAGTATAATAAATCTTTTCCTCAGTATTTTTTCTTTATAAATATTACAAAAGAGAGAGGAACCATTAATGGTTAAAGCAGTTATTAATCAAACTGGCGGAGTTAGAGCAAATATTAACTCCTCAACTTCAGCGGGACCACAACAAGTATCCGTACAAGTCCCTAGTACAAATTTGTCTGTACAGAATGTTAACAGACTTAGAAGTTTAACAGATGTTGATTCTAGTACACTTACCGATGGCGCCTTATTACAATATGATGCCCCAAGTGATAAATTTGTAACAAAAACGACCATTGAAACCAATACAGGTACAATTATATTCAATGGCGGAAACTTTTAGGAGCTAAGATAAATGTCAACAATTATTCAAATTAAAAGAAGTGCAAATACTTCAGCTCCGTCGGACTTATACCTCGGTGAATTAGCATATACTTATGGAACAGGTACCCAAGGCAATAACGGTGATAGACTGTTTATTGGTGAAGGTGGTGTCGGCGGTGATGGTTATGCAAACAATGTCACTGTAATAGGTGGCCAATATTTCGTAGATAAATTAGACCATGTAGATGGTACACTAACAGCAAGTTCAGCTTTAACAGTAGATTCAAATTTAGCAATTGATACGCTAAACATAGGTAATTCTACAACTGTAGGCGGTTCATTAAAATTAAATGAAGGAACAAATAACGGCACAAATTATATTGCGTTAAAAGCTCCTAACGCAGTAACAAGTACAACCACTTTTGTTCTTCCAGATGGCGATGGTTCTTCTGGTCAATTCTTACAAACAGACGGTTCTGGTAACCTTTCATTCGGCACAGTCACACAAACTCTCTCTATAGGTGCTGATGTAGGTACAAATGACTCTGTAAGTACAGGTGAAACGATTAATTTCACAGGTGATACAGGTATCACTACAACTGTTTCTAATAATGATATTTCAATTGACTTAGATGACACGGCAGTAACACCAGGTTCTTATGGTTCTACTACTGCTATCCCTACATTTACAGTTGACCAACAAGGTCGTTTAACAGCTGCAAGTACAGTCAATGTTGCAACTACATTAACTATCGTTGATGAAAGTTCTACATCAGCTACTATTAATTTATTAAACGATACATTAAAAATTACAGGTGGTACAGGTATTAATACTGCTGTTACAGGTGATACTATTAGTATTGACTTTGACGACAATGCTGTATTTAATGGCCTAGACATGAATGGCACAGAATTGAAGTTAGATGCGGACGGCGATACTTCAATCACAGCAGATACAGATGACCAAATTGATGTAAGAATTGGTGGTAATGATATTCTAACAGTAACACCAGGTGTTTTAGACCTTAAAAATGATGGTTCAACTGTTTCAAAAATATTATTGTATTGTGAATCAAGTAATGCTCATGCACAAACAGTTATTGGTGCTCCTCATTCAGAAGCTGCTTCTAACACCTTAACATTACCAGGAACTGGTGGTGATGCTCGATTAGTTTCAACTTCTTCAACAGCAACACTTACTAATAAAACAATTGATAGTGCAAGTAATACATTAACAGTTGATTTATCTGAAGCTACTGTAACAGGAACATTTGCTGAGTTCAATACAGCTGTTTCTGATGCAACATTAGTAGATTTAGATGATGCACAAACATTAACAAACAAAACAATTAGTGGTGGTTCAAACACATTATCAAATATTGGCAATAGTTCGTTAACAAATAGTTCAGTTACTTTCGGTTCAACTGAAGTTGCTCTTGGAGCTTCAAGTACATCTATCGCAGGCGTAACTCAATTAGATGTTGATAATATACGAGTTAATGGCAACACAATTTCATCTACAGACGCTAATGGCGATTTAGTATTAGACCCTAACGGTACAGGTGATGTTGATGTTAATAACAGTAAAATTATTAATGTATCAACACCAACTGCTGATAATGACGCAGCTAACAAAGCATATGTTGACGGTGTTGTAAACGGTTTAGATGTTAAAGAATCAGTTGCAGTTGCTACAACAGGTAACTTATCAGCGACATACGATAACGGCGCAGGTACTTTAACCGCTTCATCAAACGGTGCATTATCAATAGACGGTGTTACACCAAGTGCAAGTGATAGAGTTCTTGTTAAAGACCAAACAACACAAACACAAAACGGTATTTACACAGTAACTACAGTAGGTGATGGTTCTACTGCTTTCGTATTAACGAGAGCTCCAGATGCAGACACAGCTGCTGAGTTAACTGGCGGTACTTTCTTCTTTGTAGAACAAGGTACAAGTAATGCAGATAACGGTTATGTTGCAACACATAATGGAGTTCCTACTTTTGGTACAACAAACATCACATTCTCACAATTCTCTGGTGCAGGTCAGATTAGTGCTGGTGATGCTTTAACTAAAACAGGTAACCAATTAGATGTTGCAGTAGATGATAGTTCTATCGAAGTATCAAGTGATGCTTTACAAGTTAAAGCTTTAGGTATTACAAATGCTATGTTAGCAGGTTCGATTGAGGCAGCTAAATTAGCAGGTTCAATACCAAATGCTAAACTATCTAACTCTACAATAACTTTTGCAGATGATAGTTCAACAACATCAACAATCTCACTTGGTGGTGTTATGACAATTTTAGGTGGTGAAGGTGTTGACGCAACATTCTCAGGCGATACTTTAACAATCGCAGGTGAATTAGCATCTACATCAAATATTGGTTCTGCTTCATTCAGTTCTGATAACTTTGCAGTATCTTCGGGTAATGTTACAGTTACAGCAATTGATGGCGGCACATTTTAATAATTGATATAATTAGGAGATTTTTGTGACTACGGTAATTAAACTCAAAAGAGGAACAGCAACACCTACTACAAGTGATATTGTAACCGGTGAAGTTGCCGTAGATACTTCCGCTCAGAAAATTTATATTAATGATAGTGGCACTATTAAAGAAATTGGTAATTCTTCATCTTACGCTAATAGTGATGTCGATACTCATTTAAATACATCAAGTGCCTCTTCAAATCAAGTATTAAGTTATGATGGAAGTGATTATGCTTGGGTAGACCAAAGTGGTGGTGGCGGAAGTTCTTTAACTGTACAAGATGAAGGTTCAAGTCTTTCGACAGCGGCTACAACATTAAACTTTGTTGGTTCTGGTGTAACTGCTTCAGGTACAGGTGCGACAAAAACAATTACAATTTCTGGTGGTTCTGGCGGACTTGCAGTTACAGGAGCAGTAAGAGATTATACAGGTGATGGTTCAACAACAGCTTTCACTGTAACGAGCGGTGCAGATGATGATAATGTAATGGTATTTTTGAATGGTGTGTATCAAAGACCGACTACAGACTATTCAGTTTCAAGTACAACATTAACTTTTAATACAGCTCCTGTTAATGGAGATGTAATTACAATAAAAGAGATTATTGAAGAATCAGTAAGTAATGTTGATTTAACATCTATTTCAACTGACTTAACACCAGACACACACAATGAATATGATGTAGGTCAATTAGGTTCAGCATTTAGAGATGTTACTTTTGTCAGAAAAATACAAAAGAATGTTGAAATATTTACAAACACTTTAGGTTTAGGCACAGTGGCAACAAATTTAGGATTTAATATAAATACTAGCGCAGCTAACTTTACACAAGTTTACACAAATGCTGGCGGATTGGACAGTCCTGTTTTAGGTGGCGGAAGTGCAACCTTTGACGATAACAATCCGGCATTTTTGTTTTAGGGGGAATGAATGGCAGATAAAACACCGATTAGATTAGTCTTTACAAGTGGTACACCCACAGGTATTGCTGAATATCAAACTGGTGAAACAATTGGTGTTGCCTTTGGTGGTACTGGTGTTGCATCACTAACAGCAGACTCAATCTTAACCGGTAATGGAACAAGTGGTATTCAAGCGACTGCTTTGCAAATTAGCGGTACTTCAATTTCATCAAGCGACTCAACTTCAATTCAATTAAATGAAGCTGTAGATATAACAGGGGCTTTAACAGTAGGTGGTAGTGCAACTATCACAGGAAATTTAACAGTAAACGGTACAACAACTACAGTAAATTCTACAACAGTTGATGTACAAAACGCATTTAGATTTGAAGGTGCAACAGCTGATGATTATGAAACTACATTAACAGTTGTTGACCCAACAGCAGATAGAACAATTACACTACCTAATGCTACAGGCACAGTTGTACTAAAAGATACTACAGACACATTTACAAACAAAACTATCAATGGTCCAGATAATACATTAACAAATATTGCTAATGCGTCTTTATCAAATTCAGATGTAACAATTGGTAGTACATCTATTTCATTAGGTGCTACATCAACAACAATTGCAGGTTTAACAAGTTTAACATCAACCACACTTACAGACGGCACATTGACAGTTACAGGTGGTAATATTACAGGTGCTGGTAGTATCACAGGTTCAGGTACAATTACTGGTGGTACGATAACTGACGGAACAGCATCAATGTCAAGTGGTTCTTTAACAAGTGTTGTAAATGTTACAGGTTCAGGTACAGCTAATTTTACTACAGATGTTCAAGTAAATAGTGTATCAGTCGCTACAAGACCATTTGCTATTGCCCAAGCTGTTGCATTAGGATAAGACTAATTTTTTATTATAAATATACCTGAAAAGGTAAAACAAGGGTTATAGAATGGCGAATCCAACAACAAGAGAAACATTAAAACAGTATTGCTTAAGAAGCTTAGGAAAACCTGTCATTGAGGTCAACGCTAGTGATGACCAATTAGAAGACAGAATTGACGAGGCTATACAATATTTTCAGCAATATCACTATGACGGTATCAGAAGAACATACTTAAAATATAAGTTGACTGCTGCTGATAAAACTCGTTTATCTGCTATTAATCCTAGTTCAGAAACAGCCACAAAAAATTCAGTTTCAACTACATGGTACGAAGATAATAATTTTCTAGTAGTTCCAGAATCAATTATTTCTGTAATTAATATTTTTCCATTTTCAGATAAAGGTAATTTAAACTTATTTGATGTAAGATACCAACTAAGATTAAATGACCTTTATGACTTTTCATCTACATCTATTATTAATTACGATTTAGTTTTAAGACATTTAGATTTCTTAGACCATGTTTTAGTAGGTGAGAAACCAATTAGATTTAATCAACATGATAATAGATTATACATTGATATGGATTGGACAAATGATTTAACTACAGATGAATACTTAGTAATTGAATGTTATCGTAAATTAGACCCCTCAACTTATACAGATGTATGGAATGACATTTATCTAAAAAGATATACAACTGCTTTATTTAAAAAACAATGGGGAGCGAACTTATCTAAATTCGGTGGTGTTGCAATGATTGGTGGTGTAACTTTAAACGGCCAACAAATCTATTCTGAAGCACAAGAAGATATTAATAAACTTGAACAAGAGATTAGAAGCACATACGAATTAAATCCAGCAATGATGATAGGATAATGCCATGGCCGTTAATCACTTCTTTCAAAACGGAAACGGCATTGGCAATACCAATGAAAAAAGATTATACGAAGATTTAATCATTGAAGGCCTAAAAATATATGGCCATGATGTCTATTACCTACCTCGTACCCTTGTCAATAGAGATTTAATCTTAGGTGAAGATAGTTTATCTAAGTTTGATGATTCATATTTAATTGAAATGTATATTGAAACAACTGAGGGTTTTGCAGGTCAACAAGAATTAATTAACAAGTTTGGTTTAGAAATTAGAGATGATACAACATTTATGTTGGCGAAAAGAAGATGGAATGATGCCGTTGATAGTCAGCATACAATGATTAAAGAGGGTAGACCTAACGAAGGTGATATTATTTACTACCCATTAATGAATTCATTTTTTGAAATTAAATTTGTAGAAGACCAAGAGCCATTCTTTCAATTAGGAAACTTACCAGTTTATAAACTACAAGCAACTCGTTGGGAATACAATTCAGAAAGATTGGATACTGGCGTTACAGATATTGATAGTGCTGAAGACCAATATACATTAGACCAATTAGGTCATCAAGTTTCACTTGAAGATGGTTCAGGTGCATTACAATTAGAAAATGATAGTGCGAGTGATGATAGTAATTACTTCTTATTAGAAACATATGCTTTACAAACACAATCGCCATATGCAGATAATTTAGATTTAGATACTGAGGCAGGTTTTGATACAGCTACAGTTGCAGACGATATATTAGATTTCACAGAAAGAAATCCATTTGGTGAGGTAGACTTTTAATGTTTGGATATTTTTATAACGAAAGTATGAGAAAGATGACCATTGCATTTGGTCAGATTTTTAATAACATACAAATTAGAAGAAAAGATAGTTCAGGTAATGTTGTTCAATCTATTCGTGTACCTCTTGCATATGCACCTAAAGAAAAGTTTTTAGTTAGACTTGACCAACAAGCCAGTTTAGATGAAAGAGAATTTGCAATTACATTACCTAGAATGGGTTTTGAAATTACAGGTATTTCTTATGATGGCAGCCGTAAATTAACAAAAGTACAAAAATATAAAACTGTAAAATCAAGTGCTGATGGTAAAGTAATGAATTATAATTACACACCAGTTCCTTACAATATTAGTTATAATCTATATTGTTTTACAGCAACTGCTGAAGGCGGTCTTCAAATTATAGAACAAATTTTACCATATTTTCAACCTGATTACACAGTAACAGTCAATGTAATACCAGAGTTGAGTTTAAAAAGAGATATTCCTATTGTACTAAATAGTGTTAACTATGAAGATAGTTATGACGGAGATTTTAATTCTCGTAGAGCTGTAATTTATACATTAAGTTTTACAGCAAAAACATATCTGTTCGGACCAGCGCAGACACAAAAAGTTATTAAACAAACGCAAGCTGACATATATACAGATACACCAGACGCTACGAGAGAAGAAAGAATTGTTGTAGTTCCAAACCCTACATCAGCGGAGGCAGATGATGACTTTGGATTTACAACAACTATTACAAATTTTAGTGATAGTAAAAACTATGATGCAACTAGAGATGAAGATGTATAGGATGAATAATTATGGCATTAGAAGACAAAGTTAATGAAATATTAGGTATTGAATCAAAACTACCTGCCGAAAAAAAAGAATTCAAACCACCAGTTCCTAGAAAAGAAGATAAACAAAATCCTGATGTAGATAATGATTATAAGTATAGTAGAGAAAACTATTATAATCTTATTGAAAGAGGACAGGAAGCTATCGAAGGCATATTAGATGTTGCAAAAGAAGGCCAACATCCAAGAGCCTATGAAGTTGCAGGTGCATTAATTAAGAATGTGGCTGATACTGTAGATAAACTACAAGACTTACAAAAGAAATTAAAAGATTTAAAAGAGTTACCTAAAACAGCAAACAATAATATTAAAAATGCCTTGTTTGTAGGTTCTACTGCCGAATTACAAAAAATGTTAAAAGATGATAAAGATGAAGTTATTGAAGGCAAAGTTACAACACCCGAAGAAACAGATATTTCAGATAAGTGATTTAAACTATGTTGAGAATGGGTTATTATTAACCAATCTTTTACAAGGCGAAGAAATGATAAATCCTATTGAGATAGAAAAAAGAATTATTAGTGATACTCCTAGAAAAGGTGCGGCTGGCAAACCATATAACGAACATCAATATGCCGTACACAAAGGCAGTAGTCGTATTCAGGCGGCCGTAAAACTAGGTTATACACATATAGAAGGCATAATAATAAATGAGTGACGCATACTTAGGTAACCCAAATTTAAAGAAGGTCAATACACCTCAGGAATTTACAAAAGAACAAATTGTAGAATTTCAAAAGTGTGAAAAAGACCCTCTTTATTTTATGGAGAAATACATACAGATTGTATCACTTGATGAAGGTCTCGTACCTTTTAAAATGTATGACTTTCAAAAACATATTGTAAGAACCATACACGATAACAGATTTACAATTTGTAAACTACCTAGACAATCAGGTAAATCAACAACAACTATTTCATATCTATTACACTATGCGCTTTTTAATCCTAATTCTAATATTGCTATTCTTGCAAACAAATCATCTACAGCTCGTGACATACTCGGAAGATTGCAACTCGCATACGAAAATCTTCCTAAGTGGTTGCAACAAGGAGTAATTAACTGGAACAAAGGTAATATTGAGTTAGAAAATAAATCAACCATTGTCGCAGCTGCAACTTCTTCAAGTGCAATTCGAGGTGGTTCATTTAATATTATTTTCTTAGACGAGTTTGCTTTCGTACCGGCTAATATTGCCGAAATGTTTTTTAGTTCAGTTTATCCTACAATCTCATCTGGTAAAAATACAAAAATGATTATTGTGTCCACACCAATGGGTATGAATATGTTTTACAAGATTTGGACAGATGCAGAAAATAAAAACAATGATTATATTCCCATAGAAGTACATTGGTCAGAAGTTCCTGGCAGAGATGAAAAATGGAAAGAGATGACCATTCGAAACACCTCACCAGAGCAGTTTCAACAAGAGTTTGAATGTGAGTTTTTAGGTTCGGTAGATACTTTAATATCACCGGCTAAAATCAAAGCGACCCCACACATTCCCTCAATTGAAACTAAAAACGGACTTCAAATGTTCAAGCGGCCTGAAAAAGGTCGCTTGTATCAAATCACCGTTGATGTGGCACGAGGTACAGGAAAAGACTATTCTGCCTTTGTTGTATTTGATGTAACTAAAATACCATATGAAGTAGTTGCAACATATAAGAACAATGAAGTCAAACCTCACATCTTTCCTAGTATTGTAGAGCAAGTAGCAAAGGGATATAACCATGCCCATGTGCTAGTGGAAGTTAACGATATAGGCAGTCAGGTGTCTGAAATCATGCACATGGAATTAGAGTATGATAATATGATGATGACTACTCAAAGAGGCCGTGCAGGTCAAATATTAGGTGCAATGTTTAGTGGTAGAGGTACATCTATTGGTGTTCGTATGACTAAACAAGTCAAAGCACTAGGTTGTAGTAGTATTAAAACATTGATTGAATCAGATAAAATGATTATCAATGACTTTCAGTTGATTGAGGAGATGTCCACTTTTGCTCGTAGAGGTAATAGTTGGATGGCCGAAGAAGGTTGTAATGATGATTTAATGATGTGTTTAGTCATATTTGGCTGGTTATCAAACCAACAATATTTCAAAGAATTATCGAATTCTAATATAAGAAATCAACTATACGAAGAACAAGCGGCTCTAATAGAACAAGATATGGCGCCTTTTGGATTCGTAGATGACGGTTTTGGTGAGGAAGAAGGCGAAACCGTTGATGAATATGGTACTGTTTGGCATCCTGTAGATATACGAAAAGGGTATTAAATTATCTCTAGTTTGCGTATCTTATAAATATCAGTATGAAACAGTTTGAATATGGGCGTATGAATAATACGAATATTGAAAGATATAAAATGTGTAACAAGATAATAATTAGCTAATTAAAGGAGAATTAACCTATGGCATTTCAAGTATCACCAGGTGTTCTCGTACAGGAAAGAGATTTAACTAGAATCATTCCTGCCGTTTCTACATCTATTGGAGCTATTGCTATTGCAGCCAATCAAGGTCCGTTAGATGAAATAGTGGCGATTTCTAGTGAACAAGAATTAGTAGATACATTTGGTAAACCTGATACAAATACTTTTGAGTATTTTTTCAGCGCTGCCAATTTCTTACAATATTCTAACGCTCTGAGAATAGTACGAGCTACCCAAACATCAGCTGTAAATGCAACAACATCATCTACTGGTGTGTTGATTAAAAACAGCGATGATTATGAAAACAACTATGCTTCAGGTGGCTCAGCTGGCTCAGCAATTTTTGCTGCTAGAACGGCAGGTACATACGGAAACAATTTACTTGTTTCTACTTGTCCAACAGCTACCGCTTATGAAGCAACAGCAACAAGTAAAGTAGATGACACATTAGCAGTTGGAGATACAACTGTAACCGTTGATGACGGTACAGATTTCAATGTTGGCGACATCATTGAATTTTCAACTACTGCTTCTGGTTCAGACTTTGACTCAGGCGAAAAATATAGAGTAACAGCAATTTCAACAAATGATTTAACAATCGTTCAACATCCAAGAGGTGCTGGCGGTCTTAAAACTGCTTTTGTTGATGATGCTTCAATCAAAAGAAGATGGAGATACTACGACTCAGTAGATGGTGCTCCAGGAACTTCTGACTATGTTTCTACGAGAAACGGTAGTGGCGATGAGATGCACATTGTAGTCGTTGACGAAGATGGTGGCATTTCTGGTGTTCCAGGTACAGTATTAGAAACTTTTTCAAAAGTATCTAAAGCTTCTGATGCAAAAACTCCTCAAGGAGATGACAACTACTATCCAAATGTTCTTCAAAGCAAATCGAAATACATTTGGTGGACTGACCACAACTCAAGCGGTTCAAATTGGGGTACAGCAGCTTCAGGTACAACATACACAGCTGTAGATACACCAACTAATCAATCGTTATCAGGTGGTTCTAATGGTTCAACTGTAACTACAGGTCAATTAAAAACAGCATACGAGAAATTCCAAGATGCTGAAACTGTAGATGTAGGTTTAATCATTGCAGGTCCTTCAGGTAGTACAACTCATGTTGACAATCTAATCACAATTGCAGAAGAAAGAAAAGACGCTATTGTCTTTGCTTCTCCTCAAAGAGCTGATGTTGTCAATGTTACTAACTCAAATACACAAACAACAAATGTTATTGATTTCTTTGATAGCATTCGTTCTTCAAGTTATGTTGTGTTTGACAGTGGTTACAAATATATGTACGACAGATACAATGATGTTTACAGATATGTACCACTAAACGGTGACATGGCAGGACTAGCGGCTAGAACAGACCTTATTGCAGATGCTTGGTATTCACCAGCAGGCTTCAATAGAGGTACTATTAGAGGTGCAGTTAAACTTGCATACAATCCTACAAAAGCACAAAGAGACCAATTATATCCTAAGAGAGTTAATCCAGTAGCAACCTTCCCAGGTCAAGGTACTGTATTATTCGGTGATAAAACTGGTTTATCTTCACCAAGTGCATTTGATAGAATCAATGTAAGAAGATTGTTCATCACTTTAGAAAAGGCGATTGCAACTGCTTCTAAATTCCAACTCTTTGAATTCAATGATGAGTTTACAAGAGCTAACTTTAGAAACATTGTAGAACCTTTCCTAAGAGAAGTACAAGGTCGTAGAGGTATCACAGACTTCTTAGTAGTGTGTGATGAAACTAACAATACAGGCGAAGTCATTGATAGAAATGAGTTTGTTGCAGAAATCTTTGTGAAACCTGCAAGAAGCATCAACTTTATCACACTTCAATTTGTAGCAACAAGAACTGGCGTTTCGTTTGACGAAGTAGCAGGTTAAAAGTAGAGAAGGAGAAAAACAATGCCTAACATTAACGACTTCAAAGCTAAACTTGCTGGCGGTGGCGCTAGAGCCAATCAGTTTAAGGTAACAATGCCTTTTCCTGGTTATGCACAAGTTGGCGGAGAAATAGAAGACTTAGCTTTTTTATGTAGAGCAACGACTATCCCAGCGATGGTTATTGGTAATGTCAATGTACCTTTTAGAGGCAGACAAATCAAAATAGCAGGTGACAGAACTTTCGAAGACTGGTCTGTAACTGTTATTAATGATACTAACTTTAAGTTAAGAAATGCTTTTGAAAGATGGCAAAATGGTATTAACAATATGACAGATGGTGAAGGCTTGACTAATCCAGTAGATTATCAAGTTGACGCATTTGTTGACCATTTGGATAGAAACGGTAACACAATCAAATCTTACACATTAAGAGGTTTGTATCCTGTGAATATCGCTGCTATTGATTTGAACTACGAAACGAATGATGCTATGGAAGAATTCCAAGTAACATTCTCGTATCAATACTTTGAAAGTAATACAACTACTTAATTTTAAGTAGATAAATATTACTACAATATAATTAAAGAGGTAATATAATGGCTGAACTATTTGGATTTTCTATCACAAGACTGAAAAAACAGTCGGATCCAAAACAAAGCTTCACAACAGCACCAGCGGATGACGGTACACAAACCGTCGCCGCTGGCGGCTATTTTGGTCAGTACCTAGACATGGAAGGTACGGCTAAGACTGAAGCTGATTTAATCCGAAGATATAGAGAAATTTCATTACATCCAGAGTGCGACTTGGCAATCGAAGATATTGTCAATGAAGCTATCGTTGCAAATGAAATGAACAAAGCTGTTCGTGTAAATGTAGAAAATTTACCGTACGGCAAAGAAGTTAGAAAGAAAATTGAAGATGAATTTGATGAAGTGTTAAGACTTATGCAGTTTAACACAAAAGGCCACGACATCTTTAGAAGATGGTACATTGATGGCCGTATTTTCTATCAAAAAGTTATTGATAGAAACTCACCTAAAAAAGGTATCACAGAATTAAAATACATTGACCCTCGTAAGATTAAAAGAATACGAGAAGTCAGAAAGAAAAGACCTGAAGGCGTAACAGGTCCTAATATGTTACAAGTAGTAGATGAATTTGTAGAATACTATTTGTTTAATGAAAAAGGTGTACAGAATTCAACATCTGGTGGTATTAAGATTGCACCAGATACTATCGCATTTTGTCCGTCAGGATTAATTGACCAAAATAAAAATATGGTCTTGTCTTATTTACATAAGGCAATTAAACCTGTCAATCAGTTAAGAATGATTGAAGACGCAACTGTTATTTACAGAATTGCAAGGGCGCCTGAAAGAAGAATTTTCAAAATTGATGTAGGTAATTTACCTAAAGTTAAAGCAGAACAATATCTAAGAGATGTTATGGCAAGATACAGAAACAAACTTGTCTATGACGCATCAACTGGTGAAGTTAGAGATGACAGAAACTATATGTCAATGCTTGAAGATTTTTGGTTACCAAGTAGAGAAGGTGGTAGAGGTACAGATATTTCTACATTACCAGGCGGCCAAAACTTAGGTGAAATCTCAGATATTGAATACTTTAGAAGTAAACTATATCGTTCTTTGAATGTACCTGTAAGTAGATTAGAAGGCTCACAAGGTTTTAACTTAGGCCGTGCATCTGAAATTACAAGAGATGAACTTAAATTTACTAAGTTTGTTCAAAGATTAAGAAAGAAATTTACTGAACTATTTAATGATTTATTAAGAACACAATTAATCATTAAAGGTATCATAAATGAAGAAGATTGGATAGAAGTAAGAGATAGTATCAACTACGACTTCCTACAAGACGGACATTTTGCTGAATTAAAACAAACAGAAATGATGAGAGAGAGATTACAACTCGCTAATGAAATGCGTGATTACATTGGTAAGTTTTATTCAGTAGAATATGTTAGAAAGAATGTTCTTAAACAAAACGCAAGAGATATTGAGGACATTGATAATCAAATTAAGAAAGAAATTGATGACGGTATTATTTCTGCTCCACAGCAGGATGTTTCCGACACTATTTAATAGGAGATAATTATGAGTGAACATACAAAAGCGTTTATTGACAACTTACAAACTGGCGATAATGTAGAAGCTGGTGAAGCTTTTAAAAACGCATTAAGAGATAAAATGGGTGACGCATTAGAAATTAAAAGAAAAGAGATGGCAACTAATATGTTTAATGGCGTACCAAAAGAAGCTGAATCTTTTAGTGACCCAAAACCAGAAATTGCTGATGTAGGTACTTTTGCACAAGACGGTACTATTACAACTACTGGTGATGCAAAAGATGGTCAAGCAGAAATTGACTTAACTCAAAATGCAGAAGTTGAGTAATTTAATTTCAACTTCTGTTGATACACAGACTTTTAATAGTTTGCCACCTTTACATAAAGAGGTGGTTAATGACTTCTTCAAAGTTTTAGATAAAGAAGAAGGCAATATGGTAGATAGGGTTGAAGCAGCTATTGATGTTGTTTCAGACCACCACAATGTAAATACAAATGTGTTATACAACTACATTGATAAAGAAGTTGAAGCACATTTAGGAGAAAAATAAAATGGCATGGGTAACAGTACCAGGTTCAGATAATGTTTGGGAGTATGATAACGCAGCTACGGTATCAGACACATATCCTGATTCAGCTGATGGTGCAAACTCAACT